>Ga0302125_10001886_pt1 | contig 10087 bp, 9 predicted proteins | sample CB4_surface_MG_FD_203111 | JGI IMG/M metagenome (GOLD analysis project Ga0302125, IMG submission 203111) | Marine microbial communities from Western Arctic Ocean, Canada - CB4_surface | ecosystem: Environmental > Aquatic > Marine > Oceanic | place: Canada: Western Arctic Ocean | collected... | reverse complement strand
TTGGTGCGGCAGCTCTGCCTTTCGCGAACGTCCAGGGCGTTGGATTTCGAAAACAGACGACGAGACGGAGATCCTGTTTCGGGTACCACGAATCAGTCTGAAAACTCTGAAAACTTTTCATCAGGGGAATCGCGCGCCCGACACTTGGTCGCTGAACTCCTGCCCCCCGACCTGCAGCGCAACGCGTCGGAATCTGACGCCCCCGGCGCCGCCGCCGAGCTCGGGGATTGGGCGAGCTACCTCGCAGGTACGTATTTGCATTTCCCAAATCCCGCCTCCCTGTTACGAGACTGACACATTTTTTTTACAATCGCAGCGGCGTCGGCGGCGCGGCGGTGGCGGGACTGCGCGAACGCGCGGGACGTCGCCGGCGATTTGCTAAGCGGCGCTTCGGTGGGTGGCGCCGCTGACGACGCCGCTTTCGCTGCGGCGTTCGAGTCTTGTAAACAAGCCGCGCTTGATGCCGCTCAAAACGCGGTGCGCGCCGTGCTTTCCCTCGCCTACGCGCGAGAAAGCGAAGACGGTTTCTACGAAGATACCGACGGACAAACGCCGCAAAGTTCAGACGACGCCGGGTTCTGGCTGGATTGCGTTTCGCTTGTTGACGGGCCGGAGGCGATTTCGCGGGGGTTGGTCGGTGAGAGGGGGGGGGCGACGTACGGTACTGGAGGGAAAGCAGGAACAGGAGACCAATCCGAACCAATCGCGGTGCGCCTGCTCGTCGCGCCCGTGCATGACGACGTTTACGAAACGCGCGCGATTGACGACGATCAAACGGACACGATTGCGCTTGAGCAAATCGCGTCGTCGCTGCAGTCGGCGCTTGAACTCCGCGCGCGCGACCTGTTCACGCGCGCCGCCGACGTCGCGGTGACCGTCGAGGCCGTGCCCGGGGTCTTCGGCGAGGGCGCATCTGCAGACGTGTCAAATGGAATGCTGCTGGTGGAGATTTCCGTCGCGAGCCGCACGGCAGACGAAGAATCTTCGCGTCTTGGCGTTGCGAAACTCGCCGCGGAAGCGCTGAAGGGCGACTTGCCCTCTGATTGTTTTAAAGAAGATAAGAAATCGCCGCGCCTGGAGACAGTGTCCTGCGACGCCAGCGACTCGGAAATCGTCCGGGCCGTGTGCAGACACGTGCTGTGGCCGTCGCTGCTGCTGGAAGCGGCGAGTGCGGAAGCAGATATCGGTGCCGGGACAAACGAAATAACCACCCTAGTCGCGGACGCCAAAAGAGGGCTGCACAAACTGTTCAGCGTTCGCGAAACGAAAGACCTGGTGCGAAGCGCGCGCTTCGGCGAGCTCGGCGCGCTGGAAACCGGGTCGCGGCGAGTTTAGGAGAGTTGTTAGTCTATGTTTCCGCGAAACAAACCGTCAATACAGTGTTGACGGATCAATCGTAGGGGAGTAGTCACGATCTACCCGCAAGAATTATACGTAGCCCTTCTCACGGGTCACACGCGAGCCTCGCCTCTCGGCGGCTAGCGCGACGGGCTACGCCATTTTTTCATACTACTCGTGGTGCCATTTTCCGCGACCTGTCGTCCCCAAGAGAGTCGCCGTTTTAAACCATCTCGGCAGTTCCCTCCGCGCGCGCTCCACCGAGTTCGCCGTGTTTCCGTGCCCATCGCGCGGACGTCCACGCGCGATGGAGCTCGACGACATCGCGGACGACGCCTCGCCCGTGATCGCCAGCCTGCCCATGGGCGGCGGTGCCGTGCGCGGCCCCGGGGCGGGAAAGCTCTGCGTGCGTTGGGGACTTGGAAACGAACTACGAGTGGTTCGCGCGCGCGGTCCTGGCGTACAAGGGCCTGGGGCCGATGGGAACGACCCGGGAGTGTCAAAAGGCGCGGCATATGTCGTGCAGTGGTACGTTTGATGAGCACAGCCTTCCCCCGACCCCGCCTTCGCGCCCCCCCGCCAACACGCGCGCGTGCAAACCGCGCGTCGCGGCGATCTTGCCTGTCCCCAACCCTAACATCACCATTCACTCTAAACTCTCTTTTCCATTCATCATCAGGGGCTGCGTGACCGGCGCTTCCGCGGCCCTGGCACGCGCCACGCTTCCTGCGTTCGAGCGGTTGCGCGCGCGCCTGCAAATTGCGCAACAAGGCGATGCTTCCCAGGAGTCCGCACGGGCGGTCGCGGCGTCGCGGCTTTTCGCGGCGGCGGTTTCCGTGGCGCTCGATACACACTTAAACGACGCAAACGAGAAAGCGGCCCATTCGCCCGACGACGAATCGGCCAGCGCCTCAACACACGCCGGGTACCTCGCCGCGGCGAAGGCGACGTGGCAGTTGTGCGGCGCGGTGTTCGTGGAGCCTGGGGACGGGAGCGGTTTTGTGTCCCAATCCTTAGTGGAGTGGTTCAAGGAAAACGCGGGGGCGTGCGGGCTCGGGCAAAACGGGTTACCGGAGCGCTTACGCGCGACGCTGTTTGAGATTGGGGAAATCTCGGACGAAAGTAACGCCTTTCGTAACGGTCATGATGGAGATGATGACGAAGACGGACAGGCAGACGCAGACGCACGTAAAAGACACCCAGAAGACGCGGCTGGGTACTGGGAATGCTTCGCGAGTTTAGTCGCGGTGGGGTGGGTCGACGCGGCGGTTGATTTGGTGGGGCTTCATTCGTGTTGGGACCAGTGGAGGGTGGGCGTGCACTCCGCGAAACCGCACGCCGAGTTACTAGAAGCGGTGGTGGCGCTGCTACGGTGTGTGCCACGCATGGCGAGTGTTAGCGACGAAACAATCGCGGAGGAGGAACAGTTCGGGGACGGGCTAGGGGACGGCGACGACGCGGATTGGCGGATTTTTGGCGGACAAAACTCGAAACGCGGAAGGGACCGCGAGTCACAAAAAATCGCAAAAGAAGAAACCAAAAACTCCAACGGGTTCACCGCAGTATCCGCGCCTCAGTTCGCCGCGTTCCGCGAGGCCTGGATAAGGCAAGTGCAAAGGGTGCTTGACGACGTGGCCCTGTTCGACCAGTGTCCCGATTCGAGGGTAGCGACCGGGTGCCGCGCCGCGCTCTCCGCGATGGCGGGCGAGGAGACCGCCGTTTCGCGAGCGGTGCCGCATAACGCAGGGTGGATGGAGTTGTTCATCGCGGAAACCCGGTGCCGGTTCACATCCTTGCGCGTCGCGGGCGACTGCGCCGCGCTCGTTCGGCGGTGCGTCGCGTCGCGCGGCGTGTCGCAAAACGCGCCGGAGATGGTAAGGAACTTTCCCACTGAACACGTTCCGCCTTCGCGATTGCCCATACGAGACGTTAACCGCTTTCTTTTTTATATATCAGGACGAGCTTCTGATTCCCGTTTTAGAAGCGGACGCGCCATCCGTCACCGCGGCGGTGTCTAAACACCTGGACGCGTGGTTCCTTGCGAACGTGAGCGAGATGCTCGTCGCCGCCGCGGGGGGGGATGCGTGGGCAAACGAGTTGTTCTCGGGCGCGGCGCTGCGACGACCGGTCGCGACGCTGCGAGGCGCGTCGCAAGCCGAGCTGCACTTGGTGGAGTACGGTGCGTGTCGGGGGTTTCACAAATCATGACACGCTGTTTGCAGCCCCTCTTTGACTTCACTAGTTTCATTCAACGGAAGTACTTCACACTAGTAACGTTTACCAGTACTGGCCTCTCTTACGAATATATCACAAGTGCACTGTTTACTCATACAGTACACCCATAAGACTCGCGACTGACCTTTTTCTTGTTCACACTCAGGCCACGCCCTCGCCACGCGTTCCAGCACCAGGGACATGGCGACGCAGGTATTTCCGTGGTGCCCGACGCGAGGCGTTTCCGCGTGCGGCGCCGTGGTGGGGGGAAGCGGGGTTTCGCCAAGTTGTGTTGTCAAGACGTTGGTTAGCGGTCCAGACGGGTTCGCGGACGCCGAGTCGGACGAGTTTTCGGTGACGCAGTCGGTGCTGGTAAGGGCCTTTCCCCAATCACCACGTTCCGCCTCCCTCATTGCCCATACGAGACTGACATTTTTTTTTAATTCCATCAGAAAACGTGTGAAACCGCGGCGCTGCCGACGAGCGTTAAGCAACACGTCGCGTGGCGCGCCGCGTCTGGCGCGCACCGAAGGGGCGACGCCACGTCCGCGGCGGCGTGGGGGTTCGGAAATGGCGACGATGGTTTCGCCTCAAACGGAAACGGTTTCTCAATCCACGCGTTGGCGCTTGCGCAGTTGCCTTCTGTATTTCAGGCGGCGCGCGACCCCGTGGGAGCCGCGGCCGCGCTGCTGCAGCTGGCGGGCGAGCACCCGCAGGTCACTTCCGGTGGTGCCTTCCATGGGAACATGGACATGTGGAACAACGAAAACGTTTCCACGAGTCCCAACTCATGGAACCACCCCGGCGCCGCGTCGTTTCTCGACGCCCTCGCCAAGTTCAAGCGCTCGCTCGTGGATCTGTCGAAGGTGGGAACGGATTTGTCGTCAACCGCTGAGGCCACTGCGCGTGTTTTATCCGACGCGACACGGGAAAAAACGAAAAACACCGCAAGCGCGTTTTGCGAGTTACTCACGCAAAACGAAACCACGCAACACCTGTGGCGCTCCGTACTGTTTCTCGCGATTCCGTTGTTGGAAGGAACCCGGAGTGCGTTGAGTAAGGTACGGCCTGTAGGGGCTTTCCCAAATCCGACACACACTGTTTGCACGTACAAGACGTTAACCACTTTGTTTTACCAAACGCAAGGCGCAAACGCACGTCGCGCTGGCGCGGTTGGAACAGGCGAACGCGTTTGACGCTGAGGTTTCGAACTCGAACCGAACATGGTTGGAGCTAAAGGCGATGTGCGCCGCGACACACACGGTCGGGGATGCGCGGTCGCAAGCCGCGCGGCTCGCGCTGGCCAGGGAATACGCGCGGGTTTGCGTGGCGCGGTGATTAGCGGTGCCGCAAGAGTGGGAAAAAAAGCGTACGCGAAGCAGTCTGAGACGGCGGCAAAAAATAAACGGCGTCTCGCGCGTCTCATCTCGCGAGTGAGAAATACGACGTGGGGGGGGTGTCGTTTCGTTTTTCGTGCTGTATGCGTATCGCGTGGTGCGTACGGGGTGAGATGTGCGGTGGATTGATAGCCATCGGGAGAGAGACGAATGAGGGACGAGGTAGAGACAGACGTCTCTCCCCAGAGATTTCGTTTTGTGACTCGACGGTTTTGACAGAGGCGTTTTTTACGCTTTCGTGCTTCGCGATGAAAAACGGCGAGTCGAGTCGGGGAACGCGGCCAAAACGGGTTCCGAAAGGCTTTCGTAACTCCCGGAGACGAAACTCACTTTGTGGGCGTATTTAGTCACACAGGAAATGAATATTTCACCGAAACGCCAAACGCCCAAAACGCCCACCTCGAAAACGTTGCATTTTTGAGTTAATTTTTGACAGCCCCGAGTATTTTGCTCCCGTTTCGCGACGCGACCACGGGAACGAACGAAAACTTAATCCGCATCATCCGGCAAGTCACTCCACACCGCGTCGCGACACGAGTTTCGACGCAGCGCGAAAACCACTACCACGGCGGAGGTCAGAGCGAAGGTTGCTCTCACATCGGTGATAGTCAGGTTCGGTCGAACGGTACGTCGCGCGCGACTGCGGGAGCCCAAAGTACGGCAAAACGAAATCTCGTGGCTCGAACCGAACGGGCCACGAGATAAAGCGTACACAAGCTCACCGGCAATCGCTCTCCACTCTTCGCAGGCGCTATGAACGAGAACGCACGACGGTCGACGGGTGACATCAACACCCGCGGGGAGAAGGGTACGTTTACGTGCCGCGCATAGAACACCGCGACGGCGGCGATACACGCGTTTACCCGGCACGCCTTCCCATCGGCGAATTCCTCGCCACCAAATCTAACGCTCACACGGTAACCCGCATCTTTCCACTCGCAGTCATGTCCGGCCGCGTGCCTCTGAATGCCGCTGGCAACCGCCGCGCCCTCGGCGACGTGAGCAACAACCTCGCCGGCGAGCCCACTCGGCAAGCTGGCAAGGAAGGCGTCAAGTACGTCCCGCCCCATTCCCCACCGTCCACTCTTCCCACCTCTCGCGATTGCTTAGGTCTACCACGACGCGAAACGAAACGAGCACGATTGTCGATGGGGGTCTTTGGTTTCCCCCGCGCCGCCGCGCGTGATGACTGACATGTTCCGTGACTCATATCGCACAACAGGGAAAATGCTTCCGAAAGCCTCAGCGACATGTCCACGCTGCTGAACAACTTCAGGGAGAAAACCCAACGCGCTGGTTTGGTACGTCTCCTCGCCCATCTCCCAAACCGGCGTGTCTGCAACTGCGGCAGTTCCCCTTGGCGCAATCTTCGCGAATCTCAAAGCGCGGCGACGTCGCTCCGACTCCGCCCGCTTTCGGTGCGCCTGCGGAATTTGTCCGAGCATCGCCTGGACGTGCACACGTGTAACTGCGTTTCAGGAACCGCGATTGGGACCGAATATTGTGTCGTCACACCACTGACACGTACCTCCCTCTGTCTCGTTTCCAAATCAGGGTGGCGTCGCGAAGTGGGGCCGCACCAGCACGCGGACGTCGCACACGCGCCCGCGGGACATCTCCAATGCCACTGGCGGCACCATGACCACCAGGACGGGCGAGCCCGCGAGCAAGCGCGAAAGCTACACCCAGTACATCCAGGGAAGGGCTGCGGCGGTACGTGATTTCAACCAATCGGCTTCCCATCCATCAATGCGAGAGTTTCGCGCGCCGAGCCTCGTACCCCTTTCGAAAAGAATAAACATCTCGGCGAGCCGTTTGCCGCGTCGAACGCCCCAACCTGACTTTTCTTTTCCTTTCTTGTTTTTTCTTTGTACAATCAACAGGAGATGCCCGACATCGACTCGTGCGACACCGAGAACCCTTTGGCGGTGACGGAGTACGTGAATGACATTTTCTCGTACTGGTTCCGGGTGGAGCCCGAAACGCAAGTCGCGCCAAACTACATGTTGATTCAAACCGACATCAACGACAAGATGCGCGCGATTTTGGTGGACTGGCTGGTGGAGGTGCACCTGAAGTTCAAGCTGATGCCGGAGACGTTGTTTTTAACTCACAACCTGATTGACCGCTTTCTTTCCAAGAAGGTTGTGACACGTAAGAACCTGCAGCTGGTTGGCGTCACCGCGATGTTGCTTGCGTCAAAGTACGAAGAGATTTGGGCCCCCGAGGTTCGGGATTTCGTGTACATCTCGGACAAGGCGTACACGCGGGAACAGATTCTCGCGATGGAAAAAGACATGCTCAACACGTTGGGGTTCCACCTCACTGTACCCACCCCGTACCAGTTCATGAGCAGGTTCTACAAAGCCGCGGGCGCGGACAAGCAGTTCCAGCTCCTGGCGAGCTTCATCGTGGAGAGCGCCCTGCCGGATTACTCGATGTTGAAGTTCCCGGCTTCGCAAATGGCGGCGGCGGCGGTGTACGTGGCGATGAAAACCCTGGGGAAAGGCGAGTGGAACGAGGTGATGGTGGCGCACACGCGGTACACGGAAAGCGAGCTGGCGCCGTGTGCCAACGCCATGGCCCGGTTACAGCGGAAATCGGCAACCGCCTCGCTAAGCGCGGTTCACAAAAAGTACTCAAACCCGAAGTTCATGGAAGTCGCCAGGCTTCCCGCGCCGAGCGGGCTGGGGGAGGAGAACTAATTTGTTGGTTCGCCGACGCGGGGTGCGGGGTGGGATTGCGCTTCAGGGCGCAAACCCTAAACACGGTGGGGGTGGGTTGATGCTTAGGGTTTGGACAGGATTTGGCCTGAACGGGTTAAAGGTATGACGATACGAGGGGGGGGTGACGCGGTTTGACACTACGGTTTGTGTTGACGCGCGAAACCCGATTGGCGGGCGCCGGGTGTGCCTTTTCGAGTGGTCGATTGGGTAACGACGGCGCGTCGCGGCGGGGGTTCAAAACCGTTTGGTGTCAGGGTACTGGCGCTTTTCGGTTTTTCACGTAGTTGGTCCTGCACTTGTGACGGGTGCGCTCCGCGACGGGCGCGGGTGTACCCACTGTACACACAAGGCTGGGATACACTTGATATATACACGAGACGATATTCTCAACGCTCGTTTTGTTTCATTGATTTCTAAGCTCGCAACTTCGTTTCTTTCCACGCTTCGACGAGCGCGTGCGCGAACTGTTTCGCTTTTGATATATCGTTTTTCAACACCAAACGTAGCGACAGGGAAAGCTCCAGCTGGATGCTTACCAGCCCGAACGTGACGCCCTGCTGCGCGAGAGTCAGGAATCCGTCGTGCCTGGCGCCGCGCAGGATCGGGGATTCGTTGACGCGGAAGTTATTTTTTGAAGTTTTTTCTTCATCTTCGATTGTGCTTGTGTCTTCGTCGTCGTCGTCGGCCCACTCATCAAACACCCACCGAAGTCGAAGTCCAACTGCTTTTGTCAATTTGTGTGCTAATTCCGGATACCGCGCACTCAACGCGTGTGTGCCGATATCCACGTCACCACGGCCCAAACTCTCGTGGCTCACGTTTGGGTCGCGGCGGCCGTGCACGTCGACGTGCAGCCACTTTTGTTTTGTTTTTGTTTCAAACCCGTCTGTCACTTTGTCGCCTTCCCCTTCGCTTTCTTCCCCGAACAAACGCAACGCGGCACCCCAGTTGTAGTTGTTTATCGTATCGTACGCGACGCAGTTCGGGTCCACGGAGTGTGGGTTGAACGTCCTTGTTGTTTTACTGCGTTCGCGCTCGGTTTCGGTCCAGGTCATTGACGTGCCTGATGCTTCAGACGCGAACGCCAACGCCAGGAACGTGGTCCACTTCTCAGGCACGTGGGTCGCGAAGACTTTGCCGCCGGAAGCGAAATCCAACTCAGCCGTCTCTCGCCTCACGTACACGCCGTGTGGTGCGGTGAACAACACGTAAGCGTCGCCGTGCGTTTCCACCGCGAGCGTGTCCTCGGGGGTCATGCCCCCGAAGAAGTGCAAATCGTACAGGAAAAGTATTTCCAAAATATCGTCAAGGAAAGAAAGAGGAGTTCGCATCGGCACTTCCGACGACGCGGGTGAGACGCGCCTGTGGGCGCGGGCGCATTCGCGGCGGGATGCCGACGACCACGCCGGAACACGAGGTGCGTTCGTTGTTCGCACTTCGTTCGTAACCGACGTATCCCTGTGGTCGTCTCAACTCCCGCGAACGGCACCTCGGTTGCCGCCAGGTTGAACCACGCTGACCCGCATCGCTTCTCACGCACCACTTTCCTCCCCAAAAGGCGTTCTGGTCAACCGACGAAACGTCGTACGTCGTACGCGTCTTCCTGCCAAACGTGCAGAGCGCCGCGTGCGTGTCCGTGACGATCGTGGCAGGCCAATGCGTGGAGGTCGTCGCAGATGATGGGAACGGCGAGAAATTCGAGTTGACACATTCTTTGCCGTTTCCGCTGCGGTCCGACCGCACCGCGCGCGCGATCAAGTTCAGCAAGAAAACGGGAAGACTGACTTTGGAGTTTCAGAAATTGCCGACGGGATACACACACACCGGCTCAAACGCTTCCAACACATCAGGAGATGACACGCCGAAAAAAGAAAAGCAAACAAACGCCGCGCCCGAAGCGCCGGGTGCATTCGTCGTTCCGAATTCGTTCCCCAACGCCGCGGAGAGTTTGGTGTACGTTTTCTCCGATTTACGTCGAGGCCGCGGCCTCCGCGCGCGTCGAAGCTTAACCGCGGGGAGCATTGTTTTCGTAACCCCTCCGATAACTTGCACGACACACGACACACGCAAAGACGACCTTTGTGGTTTTTGCTTCCACGAGCTTTGTTTGAGCTCGAGCTCGTCAAGTAGCACGCGTACGTGCGAAGAGTGCTTCACAGGTGCGTATTTCCCGACCCAAATCCCGACGACTGTTCTCGGCCCAGCCTTGACTATTTACTGTTTACTACGACATCACAAGTGCACTGTTCGCTCGTACAAGTTACGAACAGTACGAAAGACTGACCCGTTGTTTGATTCCTCTCAGCGTATTGTTCAAAAACGTGTGAAGAAAAGGACGTTGCGCACTTCGGCGAGTGCGCTTTGGTGAAACGCGCCGGCGGCGATAAAAAACTGTCACAAGCCACCAGGGGC
>Ga0302125_10001880_pt1 | contig 10103 bp, 7 predicted proteins | sample CB4_surface_MG_FD_203111 | JGI IMG/M metagenome (GOLD analysis project Ga0302125, IMG submission 203111) | Marine microbial communities from Western Arctic Ocean, Canada - CB4_surface | ecosystem: Environmental > Aquatic > Marine > Oceanic | place: Canada: Western Arctic Ocean | collected... | reverse complement strand
CAACACCCTTTTTGCTTTCACACACGATATTATACGACCTAGCTTCATCTATTCTATGGATTTTGACCTTAAAAAGACCCTCGAAGCCTTGCTGCTTTCGACTGCCGAGCCAATTACACTCAAGGATGTAGTTAAGATTTTTGCCCGCTACCACCTGGAGTTGAGTCAAGCGCTGGAGGATGCCAAAGATGAGAAAGACGAGGAGGCTGAGCTCATGGAAGTGCCGAGCCTTGTCACCCAGGCGCAGATTCGCGACATGCTGATAGAGCTGACCGACGAGGCTGAAGTGCAGGATAAGGCCTACAGAGTGGTCGAAGGACCGAACGGTTACCAGATCGTAACGGCACCGCAATTTGCTGAGTTTGTTCGACTCTTACGCGGAGAGCCACGCCCGATGAAGCTAAGCCCTGCAGCGCTAGAAACTATGTCGATCATTGCCTACCGCCAGCCAGTGACGCGTGCAGAGATGGAGGCGATTCGTGGCGTATCCGTGGATAGTGCGCTTAATAAATTGATCGAACTCGAACTCGCTTTAGTGACCGGCCGAGCTGAACTGCCTGGCCGACCCATCCAATACGGCACCACGGAAAAGTTTCTTGAATTTACAGGAATCAAAGAGCTCGACGAGCTACCTGCTTCCGACGTACTCACGAACCATCAGATCGACGATTGGATGCGCCGTAGCGACGAAGAACCTGAAGAAATCTCGGATGAAGATGTTGGCCTATCCAAAGAGCCTAGGCCAGATGAGTTGCCGCTTGACGAGAAGTTTGTGGAAGTTGATTGGCAAAAGGAAAACGCGGAGAGCGATGCTGCGCCTGATTAGGAAGCCGCCATTGAAATCGAGCCTGAATTTGATTTAGACACTAACATGCCTATAACCTAATGTCCGAAGATATAAGCACCAAGCTACAACGAAATCGAGATGCGATTGACGCGATCGATCATCAAGTCGTCGACTTACTCAACAAGCGTGTCGTGAGTGACGGTGGTGCCGATGAAGCGACCGTGCTTGCAAAGGTCGCCAAGTTCAATCAAGGGCCTCTCTCCGATGCCACTTTGCAGGCGATTTATTGGGCGCTCATGATCGCGGGGCTCGATCCCGAAGCCCAAGCGATTGAACCTAGCATAGTCGATGAGCTCGATCTTGAGATTGTTAATCTTTTGAATCAACGCGTGAAGCATGCTGGTGAGATTGGAAAAATCAAGCATGCCAATGGTGCCGATTATTACGACCCTACGCGCGAGGCACAAGTGATGACAAAGGTCTGCTCTCTCAACCAAGGTCCGATTAAAAACCCAACAATTAGATCCGTTTACCGAGAAGTGATCTCTGGGTCGATTGCCTTGGAGAAGAAATTAGTCATTGCCTATCTCGGGCCCGAAGCGACCTACACGCATCAAGCGGCCATTTCTAACTTTGGCGTGAGCCTCGATTACCGGGCGATCAAGACGATTCACGATGTCTTCGGCGAGGTGGAGTCGGGCTCAGTAGATTACGGAGTTGTCCCAATCGAGAATTCGACCGAAGGTGCTGTTTTTCACTCTATGGACATGTTGGTCGAGTCGGATTTGCATATCTGCTCTCAGGTTTACATGCCAATTGAGCATTGTTTGATTTCGCAATCACCATTGGAGGAGATTGAAAAAGTTTGCTCCAAAGACCAGGCGCTCGGGCAATGCCGAGAATGGCTGCGTGCGAACCTTCCCAATGCGGAAGTCGTCGATGTTGTGAGCACCGCAGAGGCCGTGCGTATTGCGAAAGAAACGGAGGGCGTTGCCGCTGTGGCAAGTGCACTTTCGGCACAGCGTTACTGTGTTAAGATTCAAGCACGCGGCATTCAAGACCGAAACGATAATGTGACTCGCTTTTTAATTATAGGCAAAACGCACGCTAAACCGCTCGGCGATGGGCGGGATAAAACGAGCCTAGTTATTTCACTTCACGACGAAGTCGGCGCACTAGAAAAGACCCTGCAAGCCTTCGCCAAGCGTGGCATTAACTTGAGCAAAATCGAGTCTCGCCCTAGTCGTAAGAAGGCTTGGGATTATTACTTCTTTATCGATCTAGTCGGTCACTACAAGGACGAAGCAGTTCAAGCCGCACTCCAAGACCTGAAAGGACATTGTCCGTTGGTCAAGTGGTTGGGAAGTTACCCAAATCTTGGTATCTTGAATCTTTAAACATCTTCGCTAAGAGAGTAAAAGCTACAATGTCGACACTCGCCACCTGGGTTACGTCCTGATTCTACTAAAAATTGAAATTGTCAAATACGTGGAAAAGTCCCAACCTGCGCGGCTTTTGACAAACTTAACATTCGCCTACATATTATTAAAATGCAAGTTACGCTTCTAAAGTCTAAATTACTTCGCGCAGAAGTCACTGACCGCGCCCTTCATTATGAGGGGAGTCTCGCGATTGATGCTGCGCTGATGAAGCAGATCGGTTTGATACCTTATGAAAAGATACTCGTGGCCAACATCGCTAACGGCGAGCGTCTAGAAACCTACGCAATCGAAGCGCCCAAAGGTTCGCATACTATTTCCCTCAACGGGGCAGCGGCGCATAAGGGGCAAGTCGGTGACTTGCTTGTCATCATGTCTTTCGCTCAGTTCGAAGAGGCTGAGGCCAGATCTTGGAAACCTAAGGTGCTCGTGCTCGGCGATGGTAACAAGACAGTCACCCGCGCGGATAATGTTCTCGTTGCTGAAGACGTCTTTGTTGATACCTCATTGTAGTTGAGCCAGTAGTTGGGCACTCCCTGTGTAAGTTGGCCATTAGCTTGTTAGCTTGCAGGTCGTCTTGCCTGTGCATTTGATAGAATATTAGTGCATCGTTAATGTGGGAACAATCGACCCAATACAACTCCCTCAGCATGAAGCAATTACTCATTACGACCGACGATGATTCATACCCGCCAACGTGAAGTTATCTTGGACGTCCTGCGAGAAGCAGGGCGGCCTTTGACGCGTGATGAGATCTTGCGTTTCGGTCGACGGCAAATTGATCGTCTTGGGTCCGCGACGGTGGACCGTGCAATTCGTGAAATGACCGCCGATTTCTATGTCATTGGTGTTGAGTTCCCTGGACAGCCCAAACGATATGAATTGCCTGCTGGGGTTGAGCACCCGCATTTTATCTGCCGTAAATGCGAGCGGGTATTTGATCTACCTATTAAGATGCAACTGCCTAAGATTAAGTCGCCCGAAGGCTTTGAGATTAGTGGTGGAGAAATTATTTATTCGGGCCATTGCCCTGATTGCCGTGATCGTTCCTTCGGCGTGTAATGCCTGTTTGAAAAAGTGAACCAAAAATAAATGTAACTTGCTTTGTATTAGCTGAACACATCTATAGTTAGAGAATCACTTTTATATATTGAGAGTGATTCGCATTAATCAAATAAGGCTTGCTGCCTCTTTTTCCTTATGGCTACCTAAATACTAGGTCGCTACATAGACCTATCTAATAATAACACACAACACCCAGCTGCTGAGCGGTTTCATACGCTCCATTCGATCCATGAAAAACGTCATTTCTCTCAGTCTTCTTTGCTCGCTTGCTGCCTTACCGGTGAGCGCGAATATCTACAGTTTCGCGAGCCATACGCTGTCTGCCGAAAGCAACTTTGCAGTCACTGGCTCAGGAGCCTCTAGCTTCGGTGACTCCAATGTAACCTTTCAGCAAAGCGATAATAATGGTTGGTGGAATGGCTTCACCTATTCCAACCGAACGGATGCGGCATTTGGCAGTAGCTCCGTAGGTTATACAAATGATCATACGGCTATTACAGGTGCGGGAGCTGGAGATACCAACTACGGGATCTTTTACAAATCTTCTTATGGTGGGGCTGATCGTTTGCAGTTCGGCTCCAGAGCAGATTTAAATTCGATCGACCTCACGAATACGACCTATGCATATTATGCCCTGCTGTTGGGTGCCGATGGTTGGTCGGGAAGCGCTCCCACTAGCTCGTTTGTCGGCAAAAATGCAGATAACACCTACGAGGGAGATTTTGGTAAAGTACTGACTGATTTTACAGCGGGTGATTATTTTCGAGTCACTGCCTCTGGCTACCGTGATGGTAGCATGATTGTGACAGATACTTTCGATCTTGCTTATTGGGACGGTGATTCTTTTGAGATCAGTTCAGATTGGGAGACTTGGAATTTGGGTTTCACAAACATAGATGAGGTGGACTTTGCTTTCACTGGAACAGATCTTGGCACGTTTGGCTTGAATACGCCAGGCTACATGGCTGTGGATAATATCAACTTTACGACCGTTCCTGAGCCCTCTGCTTTCGCGCTGTTTTTAGGTGCATTGGCGTTGGGTTGCGTGGCTCACCGCCGCAGGTAGTTTTTGCTGCTTCGGAAACTCACTGCTGCTCTAAGCTATGGGAGTAGCGGGCATTATGCGATTATTGAATGTGAACTCTACCTCCCAGGTCACATGGGTTCTTCTTTTCTTTTCTTTGATGACTACGCAAGCCGTTGAGCTATTGCCTGAATATGTCGTCCGTGCCTGGCACTTTGATGCTGAAAACCTAGGTATCCCAGCCGATGTCACACGGATCGGCCGTGTTGAAATTGATCGCTCATTGGCTAATTCTGTGCCCGATCTTTTGGCGACCGAAGCGAATCTTTTCTTTTCCACAGTTCCAGGATCGACTAAGGTTTCTATGCGTGGATTTGGCGAAGGCAGTGGTTTGTGCACTTTGATCTTGGTCGATGGGCAGCCGCTTAATCCTTCGGACATGGGGCGAATTAATTGGGAGCAGATACCGCTCGATTCGATTGAAAGTATTGAGGTGCTACGAGGTGGACACAATGTGCTCTACGGCGACAAGGCACTGTCCGGAGTAATCAAGATCGAGACAAGGCGCACGGATGAGAGGCGATTGAACATTGAAGGGCGCGTAGGTAGCTTCGGCACTTCTCAAGCCTCTGCAAGCGGTGGATTTGGGGGTGATGCTTGGAGTATTTCGGGTGGAGTTTTTAGGGAGGTGTCTGAGGGCTATCGAGACAATTCAGCAAACGAAACGCGCAGCGCATACCTGACTGCGGGGCGTACTTTTAATGGAAGTGATGATCTCGATATTCGTATTGCCTTTGGTAAGTCTGACCTGACCTATTCTGGTGGTTTGATTCATGAGGATTATAAATCCAATCCGCGTGCTTCGAGTAACCTGGGTAACCAAGGTAGCGAGAATCAATACGCCACTGCCACCGCCCGCTGGGAAGGACAACGCGACTGGGGTAGCTGGGAAGTGCTCTCTGGCTACGACCATAGCGAGATTGATTGGACTTTCGGGGCCGAATCCTATGGTAAAAACGTTCAAGACGGCTTTAGTTTTAAGCCGCGTGCTCGCTTGGAACTCGGTGAGCGGCTTGCCTTTATCTTTGGTTACGACCTGCTCTATGATCAACTAGATTTCACGAAATATCTTGATGAAGCCCACACGCTGGTGCCTACCGAGGCGGCGCTTTCCGAGCGACGGATCAGCCCTTTCGCTTTCGCGGAATACGAATATACAGACCGATTGACTGTTAGTTGCGGTGCACGTTATGAATGGGTTCGCTTCGAGGTTGATTCTTTGAGCTACGATCAGAGCCAGCTTCAGCCCATTAACGGAGCTAATGCTACTAATGGTCGTCCGCCACGGCGGAACCCGAATTATAAAAATCCACCAGATATCTTACCAGATAAGTCCTTTGCAGAGCTTATCCACCAAGAGGGCATGGCGGCAGAGATTTCGCTCAACTATCGTCAGAATGAGAACCTCAGCCTTTGGCTGGGCTACGATCGTGTGTATCGTTATCCCGTATTTGACGAGCGCGCTTCTTATCAAGGATACGACCTCGCAGAAAACATTAATAAAGACCTCGATGCAAGCGAGGGCGACAATTATGAACTTGGGCTGAAGTATGCTTCTGGGTCGCAGGAGTTTTATGCTACAGCATTTTTATTACTGATGAAGAATGAGATCATCTATGACTCTATGGTTTGGAATGCCGCTTTGATCCCGCAGGGCTTGAATATAAATCTTGGTCCAGTCCGTCGCACCGGCGGCGATCTCTCATATCGCTATACAGCTGCTGATTGGGGCCTTTCAGTACGGATCGCCTATCTACAAACCGAACAGCAATCGGGGGTGGGTAGAGGATACGAAGTGCCCTTGGTGCCTGACTTCCACACTGCCAGTCAAATTTGGTGGGAGCCTCTCACTGGGCTGCGCTTGCGTTGGATACACCGCTATGTCGGGGAGCGCTTTGCGGGAGGTGACTTCACCAACGATGAGCAGAAAATTGATGACTACCATCTATTTGACGCCCATGTCGAAGTGGATGCTTCGGCTAATTACCGAGTATTCCTGAAGGTTGATAATGTTTTTGATTGTCTCTACGCTGAAAGTGCATACAGCGGCCTTTACTATCCAGGCGATGGTCGCTCGATCAGTCTGGGAATGAAACTTAACTTTTAATTGGTTTAAAAGTATGCGATTTATAGTTCTATTTTTCCATCTAGCCGCTTCGCTCGTTGTCTCGGCACAGGTGGTATCTGATCCTCCCATCTACCCTGGCCAAGACCGCACTTACCCCTTTCACAGCGCCGCTGGTTCTGCTGATACCACTGCAATTTCCAAAAATGATCCGTCACTCGTCGCATGGGCGACTGGTTATCAGGACCTTTCCTATGGTGTCGGCGTGGCCGATAATTGGAAGACTCCTAGCAAAGCACTTGGTCCCGCCGAAGGTTCCGCATTTGACATCGTCACTTTAGGTCGTGGCGGCCAGATTACGCTGACTTTTGCCAAGCCAATTACAGATGGTGCCGGTTTCGATTTTGCGGTTTTTGAAAATAGTTTCAGCGATGGCTTCTTGGAGTTGGCTTGGGTTGAAGTGTCGAGCGATGGGTCGCATTTTGTGCGTTTCCCCAATCTTTCATATACCTACAATACCGTAGGGCCCTTTGGAGCCAATGTCGATCCGACCATGATTCACGGTTTAGCCGGTAAATATCGTGCGGGTTACGGCACACCCTTTGATCTCTCGCAGCTACAAGTTGCCTATGATGCCGCAATAGCCGATACGGACATTTACTTTACCGCTGCATATGAGGCATCGCTTGAAGCGAACTTTCCGTTTCTAGATCTATCGGATATTCGCTATGTCAGGCTGATTGATATCGTCGGTGATGCCACTGCACGTGATGTCGATGCCAATGTTGTCGACGCTTTAGGCAATGAAGGTGCTATCATTTACGACCCTTTTCCTACAATTGGCAGTGCTGGTTTCGACCTTGATGCGGTCGGAGTTTTAAATCAAACTGATCCAAGCGTCGTGCAGTCGATTACATTTCCAAATATCGGCAATCACCGCCTGGCCGACGGTCCAGTCGCATTGTCCGCAAACGCGACGAGCGGCCTGCCTGTCGCCTATGTGGTCATGGAGGGGGCAGCCGAAGTCTACGGTTCGACTCTTAATTTAACTGGTCTAGGCCAAGTGGTCATTCAAGCCATTCAAACTGGCGACGGGACTTATATGCCTGCGCTTCCTCTGACTCAAAGTTTCTTTGTCGCGGACGAGCTTCAGCACATTTTTATTGTGCCACCATCAAATCAGTTAGTCGCGGCTACGGGCGTCGCGTTCACGGCTGTGTCCAGTAGTAGTCTGCCAGTCAGCTTGTTCGTCGAAGAAGGTCCCGAGGATGCGCTTTTGGGTGAATTGTCTCACTTGTTTGCCAGTGGCCCCTTTGCGGGAGAAGTGACGGTTCGAGCCGTTCAAGACGGCGGCATTCAGTCGGGCATCACTTATGCTCCGGCGGATGAAGTCCTAGTCGACTTCGCGATTGTAGCGGTCAATTCGGAGGATGCGCCGCTTAGTTTTGCTGGCTGGCAGTCGCTCAATGGAATCAGTGGCTCTGCGTCGCACGACAGTGATCTGGATGGGCGGACAGATATGGAAGAGTATCTGGCGGGCACGGATCCTAAGCGTACGGATGATTATGTGCGCTACCCACTAGTGGCTGTAGAAGATGCATTCGTGTGGACGATTCGCGTCGACCGTCGTGCACAGATCGATTTAGCGGTTGAAAGCATTAGCGACTTATTGGACGTCAATGGCTGGACTGAGTGGGTGCCGGAAATGCTAGAAGTTGTTCCAGTTTCAGAGTTGAACGGAACGTGTTATGAAATGCGACTACGTCTACCGCTGGACTCCCAGTCGCCACGTTTCTGGCGCTTAAATTTGCAAGCTGAATAGGGACTGTGATTTCTCAGCGAGTAAGGCGAGTCTGCTCACCCTTACTTTCGTTCGTAGCTCTTTAACGTGGCGTGCGCCCTAAGGGCATTGTATCCGACACTATTTTAAATCCGCCAATCAACTGAGCGTATCCACTCGATCAACGATTCAATATCTTCAAAATTTTGAATGAGGCCGAATCGTTCGACTTCCCACGCATCCTTATGAACTTTAAGAGAAAAGGTTGCCTTTCCATCATCCTCTGAAATTCCAAAGCCTAGCCGCTCTAACGCGCGCTGAGTCCACACTCGCGCTATGCCTTGGCCTTCTAATCTAACCTTTAAGCACGGCACCGGGTGAGCACGAAAGCTGCCTGAGCTTGCATCCCAGTCTAAATTCTCACTGGCAAAAACTTCCGCAAATTGTCCGTTCAGTGCCAGTGCTTCGGGGGCACCTTGCAACAAGTCACCTCCCGGTGTCATCAACCAGAGCCGGTCCGCAAAGCGTAGCGCCAGATCTAGGTCGTGAGTTGAAAGTAGTAGTGCTAGATTCTCGCGATGCGCCAGATCACGCAAGATCGACATCAATTCAACGCGACGCGGTAGGTCAAGGAAGGCGGTCGGTTCGTCTAGCAGCATCAGTTTTGCCTCCTGCGCCAGCGCCCGAGCGATCGATATTTTTTGTCGTTCGCCGTCACTCAGTTCGGACACTTGGCGATTGGCTAGAGGTTTGGCACCAACGGCGTCGACAGACCATTCGATGCGCTCACGATCTTGCGCGGTCAGCCCTCCAAACCAGCCAGAGTAGGGGTGTCGTCCGAGAGAGACTAGAGAGTAAGCGTCCATCATGCCTGAAGGCATCGCTTCTGTCAGCACCACACTGATCGCTCGTGCGCGTTCACGCGGTGCGATGTCGCTCATTGCTTTACCTGAGAGTCGTAGCTCTCCCGCCAATGGTTTCTGCATTCCCGCCAGCGTACGGATTAAGGTCGATTTGCCGGCTCCATTGGGTCCCAGCAGGCAGACGAACTCACCACCACGTAGCGAGCAGTCGAGCCCACTAGCCACTATAGTCTCTCCCGCCCTATGTTGATAGCCGACACTTAGCTGCTTTGCCGTGAGTTTTACTTCTGCCCCCATTTTAGAAAAGTCGCTTCATTTTACCTTGTTTTACCAGCGCCGCGATGATCACGGGTGCACCGATGAGCGCCGTGATTGCATTCAGAGGCAAGACCACATCGAGGCCTGGACCACGTGCTACAAAATCGGCCGAGACTGAGAGAAAGGCGCCGACTAGAATGGAAGCGGGGATCAGCACTTGGTGATTATTAGTCTGGAATAGATAGCGGCTGAGGTGTGGCGCAGCGATACCGAGAAAACCGATCGGTCCACAGAAGCCCGTTACCGTACCTGCCAGTAGGGATGCGCCGAGTAGCACGAAGAAGCGCACTTGTTTCGTCCGCGTGCCCACGCTCTCTGCGTAGCGATCTCCCAATAGTAGTGCGTCGAGCGGCTTCATAAATAAAGAACTGAGGGCAATCCCACCTAGTATCGCGGGTGCGAAGTAGCGCATCTGCGACCAGCTTACATTACCATAGTCGCCAAAAGACCAATTAATGAAGGACTGCAAGCGCTCCGCCATGCTGAAAAACATGAGTATGCTGACTAAGGCCCCGATCGTGTAGCTAATCATTAGGCCAATGATCAGCACAGACATGATGTCCACCCTGCGTGAGAGTAGTAGCACGATAAAGAGCGTTACCGCCGCGCCGCCACTTGAGGCGAGGATCAAGAGCATCTGCCCCGAGCCAGCGAGGCCGTCGGTTAAGCTCAAGCCAATTGGACCTAGTGCGAGTAGTACGA
>Ga0302125_10001879_pt1 | contig 10110 bp, 8 predicted proteins | sample CB4_surface_MG_FD_203111 | JGI IMG/M metagenome (GOLD analysis project Ga0302125, IMG submission 203111) | Marine microbial communities from Western Arctic Ocean, Canada - CB4_surface | ecosystem: Environmental > Aquatic > Marine > Oceanic | place: Canada: Western Arctic Ocean | collected... | reverse complement strand
AGCTGGCGTCAACTGGCTACCGGCGACAGCGTCCGCATCCCCAACGTGCCACCCTTCCGCGTCCAACCAGCAGCTGCCTACGTTCAGATCACACTCGCCAAGCGTACACTGCGCGTTTTCAGCGCCGACCATCGCCTGCTTTTCCATTGCCCAGTCAGCATTGCACGCCGGGTTGACAAGCGCCCCAGCGGCGAGCTCCGCGTCAAGGTGCGCGTCGATCAGCCCAACTATACCTTCAACCCCGCCATCCTCAGCAGTACCGCGCAGCGCGAAGGCATCACCCAAAAATTCATCATTCAGCCGGGCCCCAACAATCCCGTCGGCACCGTTTGGATCGGTCTAAATCTGCCCAGCTATGGCATCCACGGCACCCCCGAACCCGAGAAAGTCGGCCGCACCGAATCCAGCGGCTGCTTTCGCCTGGCCAACTGGAATGCCCAAACTTTACTCGATGCCGTGCACCTCGACATGCCGATCTACGTGGAACCGTAGGCTAGTTTCGATGCCTGATATGCTCGGCCTCCTTCAGCTTTAGCTTCTCGATGCTCAGCTCAAGTGTAGCGATCGCATTCTCCATAGTACGCTCCTCAGCAATTGAACCAGCCGCGTTAAGGCGATAATTAGCCATATTTAAATCCTCGATTAGATTTTGAATTTCTTCACGTATACCCTGCAGGTGAAAATCTCCAACAATACTCCGTTTCGCTTGATCACCAAAATTTTCATTACTGCCACGGAAATACCAATAAACTTTACACTTCGACCAGATGCTTAAGTCGACGATCTCACAACTAAGGCGCAGGCCGTCCGACTGACGCTTGAAAGTCACCTGCGTCTGCTTTCGAGATAAAAGCACGACTTCCATCGTACGGCCATCCGTATGCGACAAGGTCGCGTGAACCGGCAGATTCTGGCCGTAATTTTGATAGCACCAAACACTGGACGCCAGAATAAGGATCAAAAACAAAAAACTTTTCATAATATATTATTGTCGATCGGCAATTTTGCCCTGCAACTCTACCCTCTCCGCCTGCAGTTTTTCCACCTCACGGCCAATCGTCCGTTTCTCAGTGCTACCGTTACTACTGGCATATCCCCGTGAGAGATTCTCTACCTCTTTATCAATTCCACGAATTCTCTTTTCCAGCTCCTGCACATACAAATCACCGAGTTCCAATGATCCTTGGTCCATATACATGGCAGCATTTTTAATCCCATCGTTCGGATACTTACTGATCAAGGTCTGCGCAGCCAAATCTAAGGAACTAATCGGATAGACAAACTCTTGGCTGTCCTGCCGTGCGAACTGGATGTGCGTTCCACTTCTGCCAAGCAGAATCACCATCATCTCGCGACCCACGGCGTCCTTGATGTTCACCGCCGAAGGATAGGCATACTCATGGCCGACCGCCTGAGCTTCGACCAGCTCATCCTGAGCTTTACTGAAAAACGCCCGATCATACAGCATCGAGCCCAAATACCCTACGATTCCCAAAAAGATTATGCTTATTATTAAATTCCGCATGCACGAATTACTAATCCATGCAACGAACGAATCAAAGCTAAAATTAGTTTTTAATCCTACACCTAACAAAAGCTAGCAAGCGATACATTTCAAAGAATCGGCTACAGCGAGACAACGGCTTGAGGACAGGTTAGCACCGAGCCCAAGTAGGTTCTCAAGCCCTAACCTGAATCGAAGACATCTGCGAACAAAGGCACAGCTCGAAAACAACTGAATTGCGTTCGATATTTCTACGCATTTTTACAGAGTCGCTTCTGCTTAAAACAAAAATACGCACACCAGTTACTGAATACTCTGCTGCATATCGCTAGCCAGTCGTACGTAGGCCAGCAGCGATCGCATTGACGACGCGCAACAGATTGTCGGTGGTCGTGGAGTCGAGCTGGTCGCTGGCCCGGGCCTGTTGCAGCAGATCGATTTGCTTTTTATGCAAGGCGGCAAGCGGCACGTCCCTTTCAGTCAGCGTCTTGTAGAAGCGCGGCCGCCGTTCAGGCAGTGATCGAGTGAACAACTTATCCAAGTGTTGCACGGTCCGCGTGCGCTCGTCGATAATCTGGCCGAGGATCCGTTCGCGCAAAGCCACGTCTGTTACCAGGTCGGCATAGGTACGCATCCATTTCTCATCGGAACTACTAATACTACTTTCGACATTATAGAACACATAGCGTAAAAACGGAGTGGCTTGTAGATTGTCTCGCAGCGCTAGGTAAGCTTCCGGCGCTTCAGCTTCGAGCGCATCCAAGGCACTGCCGACACCATACCAGCCGGGGACGTAGAAGCGGGATTGATTCCAGCTAAATACCCAAGGAATCGCGCGTAAGTCTTCGATGCTGGTCTTGCCAGTGCGACGTGATGGGCGCGAGCCGATACGGCTTTGCTCAATCGCGTCAATCGGTGTGGCTTGTCGGTAAAAATCAATAAAGCCTGGGGCTTCCAGCAACTCGCGATAGGCAACCCTGGAGCGCTTCGCCAAGGTCTCCATAGCGTCATCAATCACTTTGTTGGTGGTTTGCTTCGCTGCGAGCAATTGCGCCCCGAGGCTTCCAGCGAGCAGCCATTCCAGGTTGGCAGTAGCAGTGGCTGGAGTGTTGTATTTCTGTGCGATTACTTCGCCTTGTTCAGTCACTCGGATACCACCATCGAGGGAGCCCTCGGGCAACGCTTCAAGGAAACGGTGTGTTGGGCCAGCGCCGCGGCCGACAGTACCGCCACGACCGTGGAAAAACGCGATCTTGACACCGTGATCTTCGCCGACGTCAAACAGCTTACTCTGAGCGCTTTTTAAGATCCATTGGCTGGCGAGGATGCCGGTGTCCTTATTACTATCGCTATAGCCGAGCATGATGATGAAGCGTGGCTTGGTATCTGGATCGCCAATACGTAGGCTATGACGCGTGCAAGGGTGCGAGAGGAATGCATCTGAAATACCAGGTGCGCGTTCGAGGTCTTCGTACGTTTCGTAAAGTGGTACCACCGGCAGCATACAGCGGAGTTGACCCTCTTCTTGGTAAGTAAGCCCGACTTCTTTCGCGAGTACGTAAACTGTCAAGAGGTCGACCAGGTTACGCGTCATACTGACGATCAGTGCACCCACTCCAGCAGGACCATGTTGACGAATGTGCTGAGCGACGACTGCCAGGGTGTCACGTGCTTCAGTCGCTTCCTTCGGTAGCGACATCGAGGCGTGCGTCAGTGGCCGCGGAGTCGATAGTTCATGATTGAGAAAGGCGATTTTATCGGCCTCTGACCATGTGCTAAAATTCTTGGCGTCATCGACACCGGCCGCAGCCATCATTTGGCTGAGTGCGTTTTCATAGAACTCGCTGTTCTGGCGAATATCGATCCGCGCGAGGTGTAAGCCAATACTGTCGAGCAAACGCAGCAAAGGGCGCACACAGCTGTTGGCGCTACGTGTCGCGCTGGCTTCGTTCAACCATGCGGAGAGTTGATTCAGATGATCGCGCAACGCTTGTTCGGTCAGCGTGTCGATCTGTTCAGAGAGCAGCGTCACATAACTGTGCCACGGTTCTTGCGTGCGAGCATCGCCGCCCCAGGCCTTAAGCTGTTTTAACAAGGGCTTTGGCACTTCGCTACGCACCTCTGAGAAGGTCAGCCTCTGCGCGAGCTCTTGCAGCCGAGTACGAATAATCTGCACTGCGGTGCTGCGCATCGTTTCGAAGGTCGCGGCAGTCACTTCGGCAGTGACCAGCGGGTGGCCATCGCGATCACCTCCGACCCATGAGCCAAATTGCAGATGTGGCAGTTCTTCAAGCTGCAGTGGCGCTTCTTCAGGCCATGTCTCGCGCCAAGCGTATTCGAGATTTTCGTCCAGACGATTGAATACCGAGGGGAAGACTTCGCGTAGATAGTAGAGCAGATTCTCGAGCTCGTCTTTGACCTGCGGCTTGTGCATGTAAATCTCGCCAGTCAGCCAGAGCCGCTCAATGATGGCGCGCACTTGGTTGGCATTTTGTTCGGCTTCACGCGGCGTGCGTTCGCCTTCGCGATGGCGCAGCAGGCGCACGATTTCGCGGTGAATCCCGAGCACCGACCAGCGCTTCGCTTCGGTCGGATGTTTGGTAAAGACAGGCTCAACCCACAGCTCGCTGATTTGTTTACGCACCGTTGCTGGTTGGATACGGGCGTCTTTGAGGCGACTCAAATAGTGCCCCCAATGCCCTGGCTCACAGGCGACACCGAGCGTGGCTTCGCGCGTGCGGCGCATACTGTTGGCGACATGCTCTTCTGCCAGGTTGAGAAGCTGAAAATAAAAGGAAACCGCTTGCACACAGGCATCGTCCAAATGATCGGGAGAGACCTGTTTGAGTCGGCCTTTGATTAGACCAGCAGCCCGCTCCTGGCCCATGGATTGCAGGACATCCACGAATGCATCGACCAGAAAAGTGTGTTCAGCTTCGACCTGATTGAGGCCCTGTTCGACAAGCTTTAGGAATTTTTGATTGGTGGTTGTTTTCATGAATAAGTCTTGGCTGCGCATATTAGGCATCTTGATCAATCGATGCGGGTTGGCATTGGGCATAAGCATTAATTGATCCAGTCGGTCTCCCACATCAATTAATGCAGTAGTTTGATATTAAAATAGACCAGAATGCCCAGAACCAAATTTAATCAGGCAGCGATTCCTCGGCGGTGGTGACATGCTAGGCTAGACCCGCAGCCACTGATAGTCGGCAGCGCCGGAAAGCGCTGACCTAGCCTAGCCCTGCTTCGAGAGCTTATTCGACTTCTTCTTCAGCCCTTTAATCAGCTTCTTGACCTTCTTGCGTTGATCTTCACGGACGATGTAGCCGATGCACTTATCCGCTCCGCAGCCGCAGGGGTGATCCAAAAAATGCTCCATGTCATAGCCGTAATCATATACCAGTTCTTCACCCTGTTTGATGCCTTTACGTGCGACGACCCAGATCTCCCCATCGCAGTTCAACGCTTCGCAATTCCCATCACAGGAGTGGTTCATGTAACGCGCGGGGTTCTCACCCAAACGCCCATCGAGGTCCCAATCGTCATCCAGCTCGAAGATATACACCAAGCCCTCGCCAGTGGTGCGCGCTTGCTCCTCCCACTCTAGGGCACGGCGATTGGACTCTTCTTTGGAGATTTTCTCTCCAACGTATTGAATAATGTCGGCGCCTTCTTCGATATCACACGTGGCAAATAGGCCGCGTTGATGGATCGAGGATTGGTCAACTTTACAGAGCGGTTGGTCTGACATGGAAATAATGAATCCTTGATTTATAAAATTGAAAACTTACTCGGCTTTGAGCCCACGACTCATCAATGCCTGCAATGCAGACAACGGCTCTTGCCCGCCATATAGGATGGCGTGGATCTGTGAAAGGATCGGGGCATCCATGCCCTTCTCCTCGCAGAGCCGCTTCATACACTCTGTGGCACGATAGCCTTCGACCACGGATTTTTGACTGCTGACGATGGACTCAGGCGTCTCGCCCTGCCCGACGCGTTCGCCGAAGGTGCGGTTACGGCTCCAACTACCGGAGCAGGTCGCCACCAAATCGCCAAAGCCGCTCAAGCCATAGAAGGTTTCCTTCTGACCGCCGAGCAATTGCCCAAGCCGCACCAGCTCATTGAGGCTGCGCGTCAGTAGCGCTGCCTTAGCATTGTCGCCCAGCTGCAAACCGTCACACATGCCCGAGGCGATGGCATAGACATTCTTCAGTGTGCCACCCAACTCGGTGCCGCGCACATCGTTCGACAGATACGCGCGCAGCGAGGCATTGCTAAAGGCTTGTTGATACGACTCCGCAGCCGCGAAGTCTGCGTCCACTGCCAGCGTCACCGCCGTCGGATTACCCGCAGCGACCTCACCTGCAAAGGTCGGGCCAGACAAAGCGCCGCATGCCACCTCAGAGAAGATCTCATTCACAATTTCGGACGGCGTCTTAAAGCTGTCGAGTTCGAGGCCCTTGCACATCACGAGGAACAGCTTCAGCTGCCAGGCGACATCGCTGGCCGCACGCACACGCAGGCACAAGTCGCGCAGCGCCTTGGAGGGACAGGCGAGAAAGACCACCTCCGCCTCCATCAACACCGGCGCAAGCTCGCAACCAATTTGAATCGAATGCGGCAGCTTATAGCCCGGCAGGTAGTCCGTATTTTCACGCGTCGAGGCGATCGCCAAAGCGTGCTCCATACGGCGAGGGACTAAGGTCACGGAATGTCCGCAACGATCTAAATGCAAGGCCATGGCAGTGCCCCAGGCACCGGCTCCGAGAATACAACAGTTCATAGGTAGGAAAAATTTAAAATTAAGACGTAGCGCGGAAAGGGAGAATCGAAACGGTGGTGCCCCGAAGGGCGAACTGCAGCCGGTGCTCGGTAAGGCGATGAAGAAAAATGGATCAGTGCCGACTTCGGCAGCTTGCGGATATTATTACGATGGGAATTTCCCGTTTTTGACGTCTTCGGTATATTCCGCGAAGGCGCCTTTCACCTGCTCACCCAGCTGTGCATACTGCTTCACAAACGAAGGCACATAACCGGTGGTCATGCCCAGCAGGTCATTGGCCACTAAAATCTGCCCATCACAATGCGGGCCACTACCGATACCGATCAGTGGCACGGTCAGCGCCTGTGCAATCGCGCCTGCCACGGCGCCATCGACCATCTCACAGATCACTGCGAAGCAGCCGACCTGCTCCAGTGCCAAGGCATCGTCCACCAACATGACCTTCTCCGCCTCACTGCGACCAAACTTACGATAGCCGCCGAGTTGGTGAAACTGCTGCGGCAGTAAGCCAATATGAGCCAGCACTGGAATGCCCGCGCGCGTCAGACGCTCGATCGTGGGCGCCATCGCTGCGCCGCCTTCGATCTTGATCGCCTCAGCGCCGGCCTCTTGCATCAAACGACAGCATGCGCTCAACAGCTCGGCGAAGTCGCCATGCGCGACCGCGAACGGAATGTCGGCGACCACCAGTGCCTTCGGCTGGGCACGCGCCACCGCCGCGGTGTGGTGCAGCATCATGTCGAGCGTCACCGGAATCGTGGTCTCGAAGCCCAATTGTGTGGTGCCAACGGAGTCGCCGACTAGAATCAGGTCGACACCCGCCTCGTCCGCATAGCGAGCGATGATCGCATCGTATGCGGTGACAGCGACAATCGGCCGTTCACCCTTAAGAAGGGAAATAGTTTGTGTAGAAATTCTCACGATTAAGGAATTTGCATTGATTAAAAAAGTTCAGCAGCCACAAATCATGGTCAACTTCGCAGTTTAGACAATCATTTGTCGTCGCAGAGGTTATCACCACAAAGTATCGTAAATACCAGCTGAATTGACCGCCGCCTCGCAATGATCCACCTTTATTACAAGTGGCGCTACCGCCGCTCCCAATATGTCGGGGCCTTCACGCTGCCCAAGCAGACCAGCCACGGACACGCGTTTCGCGGCAACTTCGGTAGCTATCTAGCGCAACCATCGGTCAGAGGTCGCAACTTCTCACATTTCGACCTGCCCCGACAACGCAGACGCTGGATGCGGATCGTATTTACACTGGGGCTGGTGCTCACCCTGGGCTGGTTGATCTACGAGAGTGCCGCCGCAATGGCGATTTTTCGCTAGAGTCGAGCGTGGCGAAGCGCCCGACCTGCCTGGCGACGTCGCTGATTGCCGGATTGAAGGCACATTCAAGCCCTGCGCATGATCAATGAGTGCTCGAATAGAACCTGGCTCGTAATCGACCTAGCTGAGCCGCGTCGAGTTCCCCTCATTCAGAAAGAAACACGCCTAGCGACAGAGCCGCAAGCCATGCGAGGCACACAAAAGAGGCGCAACTCAGCGAGTTGCGCCTCTTGAAACAGAGTCAATCGACAATGATTAATAGGTTCATCGTCGATTAGCGGCAAAGGCATAGATGGACGGTGGCTTTGCTTCTGGCTCTTGGGAGGGACGACCTCCGTGTCGTCCGGTACCGATGCGGCTGAGGCTGACATGACTAACAGCCCATAAGAAACCTTAGAATTTCATGTTATTTCTAAACTGCTGGCGGTCGACACGGAGGTCGACCCTCCCTAACAGAATAGCCCAACCCCCACAGGATCGCGGGATAAACCCGCTCGCTACAGTATCGCGGGATAAACCCGCTCGCTACAGGATTTGCTTCTGGCTCTTGGGAGGGACGACCTCCGTGTCGTCCGGTACCGATGCGGCTGAGGCTGACATGACTAACAGCCCATAAGAAACCTTAGAATTTCATGTTATTTCTAAACTGCTGGCGGTCGACACGGAGGTCGACCCTCCCCAACAGAATAGCCCAACCCCCACAGAATCGCGGGATCAACCCGCTGGCTTCAGAATCGCGGGATAAACCCGCTCGCTACAGGATCGCGGGATAAACCCGCTCGCTACAGGATTTGCTTCTGGCTCTTGGGAGAGACGACCTCTGTGTCGTCCGGTACCGATGCGGCTGACATGATTAACAGCCCATAAGGAGTCTTAGATTTTCATGTTATTTCTAAACTGCTGGCGGTCGACACGGAGGTCGACCCTCCCCAACAGAATAGCCCAACCCCCACAGGATCGCGGGATAAACCCGCTCGCTACAGTATTTGCTTCTGGCTCTTGGGAGGGACGACCTCTGTGTCGTCCGGTACCGATGCGGATGCGGCTGACATGATTAACAGCCCATAAGGAGTCTTAGATTTTCATGTTATTTCTAAACTGCTGGCGGTCGACACGGAGGTCGACCCTCCCCAACAGAATAGCCGCCACATTAGGCTCAGAGTGGTATTTCCCGGGGAAATTGCGATCAACCGATGATTAGCCCCAAGGGTGGGCAGGACCGGCATTGAGTCACCACCCGAGCGTGCGCCACCGCGAGAAGATGATTACTTGAACCAACGAGCCTTCGATGCCTTAGGCCCATCGATGGCTGTATTAATTTTACTCTTATACTCTTTAGAAATCTCCTGCGCGCGCTTCGCTTCGATCGAATGGATTAGCTCCAGCTCATCAGCGGGCACTTCATAGCCTGGAATTTGCGCCGGCGTTAACTGCATGACTTCCAACTGCCGTGGATCAATCACGTCCGCGTAGGTGCTGCCATCCGGATTCAGCGTTTTAGCAGTGAGGAAGATGATCAAATTGGTCGAAGCCTCGCTAGACACATCACTGCGAAATAGTTGACCCAAGAAAGGCAGATCCCCCAAAAACGGAATTTTTGACTCATCATTGTCCTCAGTCTCCGCAGTCAAACCACCCAGTGCAATCGTATAGCCATCCTTAATCGTGACCTGAGTCTTCGCATCACGCTTTTTGAAGATCCGATCTTCCAGAATGGCTCCGCCCACATTGGTTGGCACAACGTCACCGAGCGCACTCACGACCGGGTGTACATCCAGCGTGATCATACCGGCTGCATTCACGGAAGGCGTCACATCTAATTCGATCCCAACAAACCGATAGTCAATTTCACCAGTTTCCAATTGCCCTGTCTCATCGTTGACCGAGAACTCACGAATCGGATAATCTTCGCCGACCTGAAAAACCGCTTGTTGATTATTCATCACTACCACAGTCGGATTGGAGACCAGCTTCGAACGGTTTTCCGTTTGAATCGCAGTCAAGGTCGCAGCGAACTGCGAACTGGAAAAGACCGCAACCAAGCCACCGGAGGCGCCTCCTGCAGCGATGTTAGCCAAACCATTGGCGTAAGAATCAACACCTGCAAACACGCTACCATTGGGGGTAGGGATAGTCTTCGTATCGAGATCATACGGGTGAGGGCTAAAGCCAGGGTTACCCGAGCCCGCACCACTGCCACCGAGCAGATCGCCGGCATTTTCATTCAGATAAGCCCAATCGACACCGATATCCGACAAATCGCCATTCGAGACTTCGATGAATTTCGATTCAATCATCACCTGATCGGTCGCACGGTCCAAAGTATCAATCACCTCTTGGATCCGATTCATCCGCGACGGGCGCTCGGTAATCACCAGTGCATTGCTGCGAACGTCGACCTGAATCTTACCTCCAGCAGCGGCATCGATCAGTGGTGAGACCGAGCCTTGAATATCATCGGCTCGAGCGTAGTTGAGAATAAAGA
>Ga0302125_10001876_pt1 | contig 10121 bp, 16 predicted proteins | sample CB4_surface_MG_FD_203111 | JGI IMG/M metagenome (GOLD analysis project Ga0302125, IMG submission 203111) | Marine microbial communities from Western Arctic Ocean, Canada - CB4_surface | ecosystem: Environmental > Aquatic > Marine > Oceanic | place: Canada: Western Arctic Ocean | collected... | reverse complement strand
CAGAGTTAAGAACAGGATATGATTTAAGGACAGCTACTCGTAGCTTGAACTTATTAACTATTGAATGGGCTAACCGAGGAATCAACTTATGGACTGTAGAAACAGGGTCTATACCGTTGGTTGCAGGGACAGCCACTTACGATTTGCCCGCAACGACCATTGACCTCATGAGCCAAGTCATAAGAACTGGGACAGGAACAACTCAGTCTGACATAGCTATTACTAGGGTGTCAAATCCTACTTATGCATCTATCCCAAGTAAGAACGACACGGGCAGACCCATACAAATTTATCTTGATAGACAAGCAGAAATTCCAACAGTTACTATGTGGCCTATACCTAATGATGCCAGTTATACTTTTGTTTATTGGTTCTTAAAAAGATTAGACGATGCGGGTACCGGCGTAAATACACAACACATACCATTTAGATTTTTACCTTGTTTAGTTGCAGGACTTGCTTATTACTTGTCCATAAAGATACCAGAAGCAATGGATAGAGTACAATTTTTAAAAGCAGAATATGAAGAGCAGTGGCTACTCGCTTCTACAGAAGATAGAGAAAAAGCAACTTTAGTAATTTCACCAAGAAGTTCATACGTTTAGGAGATAGTAATGGCAGACCCAAAAAAAGTTCCTCAAAATAGAGAAGAGGGAATACAAAAAGGAATAGATGAAGCATACGCTGAAGGCGCTAGAATTTATAATGATGGCTGGTCTTCTATTACGAGCCATTTTAATAAACAAACTACTAAGGAAAGTGTTTACGATAAAGATGCAAAAAAAGCAATGGATAGAGGATATGATGATGCAAAAGCTAAAGATAAAGCTAAACCTGTAAAGAAAAAATCAGGTGGGTTATTAAAAGCTGCACCTAATGAAGGTGTTACAAAACTACCTAAAGATGTTCGTAACAAAATGGGCTTTTTAAAAAAAGGTGGTAAAGTTAAAGGCTATAAAAATGGTGGTAAAGTTAAAAAATGTAGAATGGATGGTATAGCTATCCGTGGTAAAACTAGAGCTAAACAAAGGAGCAAATAAAATGGGGTTAAAACGACATGGTTCTAAATCAGATAAATTCTCTGCTGGATATTCTCAGGGTTTAGCGGTTGAAGATAGATATGGAGAGAGTCCTATTAGAAAGAAGTTAGAAGACTTCTCGGCTAATAAATTAATGAGTAAAATTCCTTTTAAAAAGAATAAAGAATTTAGTGAGGGATATGAATTAGGTAAAAAAGATATGAATAAAGCAGTGAAGGCAAACAAAAAAAATAAAAAAGAAAAAGAACCAAAAATTGTAGACAGAAATTATCTTAAAGGTAGATAATGAGCAATAAGTTTACAACTAATAAGAACGCTATTGCAGACTGTGATGTCTGTGGGTTTCAGTTTAAGCTAAAGACTTTAAAAAGTTTATTTGTAAGAACGACACAAACGAATATACTAGCATGTACAGAATGTTGGAACCCTGACCAGCCACAAAACTTACAAGGAATGTATCCTGTAAGTGACCCACAAGCTGTAAGGAATCCTAGACCTGACCAAAGTTTTAATAATAACAACATAACAGGGTCAAGAGATATACAATGGGGATGGGGCCCTGTAGGTGGAGCAAGACCTCCAGCTAACGAATTGACACCTAATACTTTAGTAAGCCCAGCAGTAGTGGGAACTTTTACAGTAACAATAACTTAGGATAAAGAAATGAAAGGAGCTAAACCAGAATAATGAAACTTACTGATAAAGCAGTTATTAAAATAAAAGATTTAATAGCTGAAGAAAATAACCCTAATATTAATTTAAGAGTTTATGTTCAAGGTGGTGGATGTTCTGGTATGCAATATGGATTTACGTTTGATGAAGAAATTAACGAAGATGATACACAAGTTAAGAAAAATAATTGTACTATACTGGTAGACTCAATGAGCTTACAATATTTAAGAGATGCAGAAATAGATTATACAGAATCATTACAAGCTTCTCAATTTAGTATTAAGAACCCTAGTGCTAAAGCATCTTGTGGTTGTGGAAGTAGTTTCGCAGTCTAATGGCTTATAGTCAAAAAGTATTAGACCACTATGAGAACCCAAGAAACGTAGGCTCTTTTGATAAGTCTGACCCTAATGTTGGAACTGGAATGGTAGGCGCACCAGCCTGTGGTGATGTTATGAAACTACAAATTAAAGTAGATAATGATGTTATAACAGATGCAAAATTTAAAACTTATGGATGTGGAAGTGCTATAGCAGCAAGTTCATTAGTAACAGAAATGCTGATTGGTAAAACCTTAAAAGAAGCAGAGCATATTAAGAATACAGATATTGTAGAGGAACTAGCTTTACCGCCTGTAAAAATACATTGTTCAGTTTTAGCTGAAGATGCAATCAAGGCAGCAATAAAAGATTTACAATAACAATAACCTAGGAGAAAGAGATGTCTAAAGAAAACGAAACAAGAAAGCCTAAATTTGACGGTATTTACACACAGCCTCAACTTGTGCCTGTACCTAATTTTGCTGGCTATCCAGAGAAAAATGTTAAAACAACCGGTGTAGAAACTCGTGGTAATGGTGCAGCTACTAAAGGCACTAAAGCTCGCGGTCCACTAGTATAAGGATAAGCAATGACTTACGCAGAACTAGTAGCTCAAATACAGTCTTATACTGAAAATGAATACTCTACAGTAGATGTAAATACCTTTATTACTCAAGCAGAGAATAGAATATTTAACTCTGTTAACTTGCCTGATTTACGTGCTAATGATACAGGTACTATTTCAGCTACAAATAAATACTTAAATGTACCAGACGATTGGCTTGCAACTTATAGTTTAGCTGTTATTGATAATGTAACAAACGAATATACCTTTCTTTTAAATAAGGATGTTAATTTTATTAGAGAATCTTTTCCAGATACGGATACAACTTTTTATGGCAAACCTCAATACTACGCAGTCTTCAATGATGAATCTTTTATCTTGGGCCCAACACCTGATATTAACTATGGTGCTGAGCTTCATTACTTTTATTATCCTGAGTCTATTACTACTGCCGCTAGTGGTCAGTCTTGGTTGGGTGATAATTACTCTACCGCTTTACTTTATGGTTCATTGTTGGAAGCGAATACATATCTAATGACAGATGCAGAGAAAATGGCTATGCTAGATAAACGATATAATGATGCTATGGTAGAACTGTTAGGATTAGGCGAAGGTAAAAATACTCGTGATTCCTACAGGAGTGGACAACCTAGAGTACCTGTTAAAGGTAGTAGGGGGCCTGCATAATGGCATCTATCGTACAAGGATTAACTACTGGATTAAAATATTTAACACTAACAGGAGAGTTAAATTTTGGTGCTACTCAAACATATAAGATAGCTCTTTATACTAATGCAGCAGATTTAAGTCCGGGCAATACAGATGTAGTTTATGATACCGCCAATGAAGTTGTAGGTGCAGGATATACTGCAGGTGGAAATAATTTAGTTGTATCTGACCCTGGTTTTTCTTTTGACCCAGTTGTAGGATGGGTTAATTTTGGAAATACTTCTTGGGCTGCATCTACATTTACAGCAAGAGGAGCAGTTATCTATAGAGATACTGGAGGTAATGGTTTACAATACACTGTAGCAATTTTAGATTTTGGTGGCGATAAAACCGTCAATAATGAAACCTTAAACATAGAGTTCCCAGGCAATAATGCCACTGAAGCTCTTATTCGATTTGAATAGAAAGGAATAGTATGTCGACAGCAATTGCAGGAGTAACGGGAGAAGCCCCAGTAGTAGCGATAGAAAATGTAAGACCTTTAGAAAAAGACTTATATAAACAATTATGGGAAATGCCAGAGTATAGAAAAGAATCCCCTGGCGAAAAAATATCTCACGAGTTTTTAGCTCAAGCTAAACCTAAAGCTGGGTCTAGTGTTATAGATTTTGGATGTGGTACGGGACGTGGAGGATTAAACCTAGCGTTTTTTGGTAATATGGATGTAACTATGGTGGACTTTGCACCTAACTGTTTAGATGCAGATATAGTCCCAATGTTAGAAACGCAAAAACATTCTTTACGATTTATAGAAGCAGATTTATCACAACCATTACCTGTTAAAGCAGCATATGGATATTGTACAGATGTGATGGAGCATATAAGACCTCATCATGTGGACCAAGTGATAAATAATTGTTTATCCGCTGCTCAACATGTATTTTTTCAAATATCTACTGTTGATGATAAAGCAAATAAATTAGTAGGACATAAATTACATTTAACTGTGCGACCTTTTAAATGGTGGTTAAAAAAGTTTAAAGAACATGACTGTGTTATTCATTGGTCTAAAAAAACAAAAGGCGGATGTTCATTTTATGTAACTGCTTGGGTAGGTGGGAACGATATTGTAGATGTAGGAGTAGTTAATGTTAATGAAGACCAGATAAAAAAGAATGTAGCTTATAATATTAAACAAGGATATTTACAAGTACAGCCGTACCCAACAAATGATATTGAAACAATGATAGTAGGTGGAGGGCCATCTCTATCACAACATATAGAAAAAATAAAGCAATTAAGAGCAAATGGTGTTAAACTTATAGCTATTAACGGAGCCTATAAATGGTGCTTAGATAATGGTATAACCCCTTCTGCTATGGTCATGGTAGATGCAAGAAAGTTTAATGCAAGATTTACTCAGCCTGTAGTAGAAGACTGTAAGTATTTTATAGCATCACAGTGTCATCCAAGTGTATTTAAAGAGCTACCCAAAGATAGAACTTATGTTTGGCATACACAATCTGAAATATTAACAGAAATATTAGAGGCACAGTTTGAAGAGTGGTATCCAGTTCCTGGCGGCTCTACAGTATTATTAAGAGCAATTCCTTTATTTAGGATGTTAGGGTTTAAGAGGTTTCATATTTTCGGATGTGATTCGTGTTTAGAAGAAGATAAGCATCACGCATATGAACAGCTAGAAAATGATGACGAGTTAATAATACCTGTAAACGTGAGCGGGAAAATATTTAACTGTAACCCTTGGATGGTGTCTCAAGCTCAAGAGTTTATAGATATAATTAGAATGATTGGGGACGAGATTGAGTTAGAAGTTTATGGCGGGTTACTCCATCATATTTTAGAATCCGGTGCATCAATGGCCGATATTAAGGAGATTTAACATGGCAGCATCAGCATGGCAATTATATAACAGTGCTAAATCACATATAGGTAATGGCACAATTACATTAGGAGCAGGCGTATTTAAAATGGTATTAGCAAAAGCTGCTAGTAACGCGTCTACATTTACATTAAGCGTGTATGGTTCACTTACTAACGAAGTAGCTGCGGCAGGTGGGTATGTTACTGGGGGTAGAAATTTAGTACCAGCAACAGCTCAATGGATAGTAAATCCATCTAATGCTAAACAACAGAAATTTACAATGTCAGCTATAGGATTGGCATTTACTGCTTCTGGCGCTAGTATTGTAGATATTAAGTATGCAATAATTAGGAACTCAACTGGAAGTACTGCAGGAAAACTCTTGTGTTGGTGTCAGTTATCAAGTGCTAATTTTACTGTAGCAAGTCCTAATACATTAACTGTTTTACCAGCTACTACCGGCATATTTACCTTAACATAAGGGGCTAATTATGGCTACCGGTTGGGGACGAGGTACCTGGAGTTCAGGCCCATGGGGCGAAGATGAAGTACCTATTACCCCAGGTGTAGGGGCTTTAGTATTAGCGGGCGTAGCACCTAGTATAACAAGAGGCGTAATTATTACGCCAGGTGTAGGAGCTTTAACATTAGCTGGAGTAGCACCAAGTGCAGTTCTTGGAACTATAATAACTCCGGGTGTAGGAGCTTTAGCCTTAGCTGGAGTAGCACCAGGTGTATCTTTAACTGCGACAATAACTCCGAGTGTAGGAGCTTTAGCCTTAGCTGGAGTAGCGCCGTTTAGAGTAATAGGAGATTTTGCAGAACCCCCTACCGGAGCTGTGGTCTTAGCAGGAATAGCACCAAGTTTAGTAAGAGGAACTATAATAACTCCGGGTGTAGGAGCTTTAGCATTAGCTGGAGTAGCACCGATAGCAGCATTATCTATACCTATAACTCCAACAGTTGGGGCTGCGGTATTAGCAGGAATAGCACCAATAGTATTAGATGGTATTGTAATAAGACCGGATGGGGGCGCATTAACAGTAGTAGGAGCAGCACCAAGTATAGTAGGGGGTAAAATAATAACACCCACGCGTGGTGAGCTATTTATAGAAGGTCATGCACCTACCCTTAACAACCCTAATTGGGTTATAATTGATACAACTCAGGACCCAGATTGGGTTCCAATAGTTACTTAAGGAAACAATATGTCAACATATTCAAATTTAGCAATAGAACTCATAGGAACCGGCGAACAAGATGGTACGTGGGGTACAACGACCAACGTTAATCTAGGTACAGCCTTAGAAGAAGCAATAGTAGGAACTGTAGACCAAGCAGTTACCGCTTCTAATTTAACACTTACATTATCAAATTCAAATGCTACTCAAGTAGCTCGTCACCTACGACTAAGACTTACAGGTAGTGCTGGCGGAGCATCAAATTTACTTGTCCCGGAACTATCTGGGGGTAAAAATTATTATATAATTAATGCCTCTAACACAGCTGTAACTGTAAAAACTAGTGCAGATGGTATTTTAGTACCTGCTGGTAAATCTATGGCTTTATATCAAACCGGAGTTCATTCTGGAACTAACTATGAAGTTGTTGAAGCTGCAAACTATTCAAATTCTTATACTATACAAAGTGTTGATATTAATGGCGGCACAATTGACAGCACTACAATCGGTGCAGGTACACCAAGTACAGGTGCTTTCACAACACTTTCTGGAATATCTACAGGCTCTGTTCCTAGTTTAGAAGCTAAAGGAACATCTGGAGTTACCTCTGGATATTTAGAATTAAATTGTTCTGAGAACTCACATGCTATTAAACTTTTAGGACCACCTCATTCAGCATCTGCAAATTACACATTAACATTTCCTGACAATGATGGTGATGCAGGGCAATTTCTACAATCTAATGGTTCAGGAGTTATGTCTTGGGCAGCAGCTTCAGGAACACCATTCTCAACAGATATTGTAGTTAATAGTCTTACTGTTGGTAAAGGTAATGGCTCTGTTGCAACAAGTACAGCTTTAGGTGTTACTGCTTTACAAGATATTACAGGAGCTAATAATACAGCAATAGGTTATGAAGCTATGAAAGAAGCTACATCTGCATCTTCTTCAGTTGCAATGGGTAGAGAAGCGTTAGGTGCTGGCGTTCTAACAGGAGCAGGTAATACAGGATTAGGCTATACAGCAGGTAAAGTTGTGACCTCTGGTGCTTATAATACTTTAGCAGGGCATAAAGCAGGACTTGCTTTAACAACAGGTACTTCTAATACATTTATTGGTAATGAAGCTGGTGATGAACAAACAGGTTCTGTATCTAATACTTGTATTGGTGACCAAGCAGGGCAAAAACATACTGCTGGTTATAGTGTAATGATAGGTTCTTTGGCAGGACAATATGCTACATCAGCTACATCTCTAATAGCTATTGGTAGACAAGCTGGTCAAGGAGGTTCTTCTGGTAGTTTTACAGGGAACTACAATGTTTTAATAGGTACTACTGCTGGAGCTTTAATGACAACAGCACACTCTACAACTATAACAGGACATTACTCTGGTGATGCAATTACTTCAGGTGTAGCAAATAATATTTATGGTTATGCAAGTGCTCAAGTTGCTACAACACCTGATGGCACTTGTTGTTTTGGTAATGAAGCACTTGTGAGTTTAACTACTGGTAATGCTAATGATTGTCTTGGTGTAAACGCTTTATATGTTCTTACTACAGGATATGACAATGTAGCTATAGGTCAAGCATCAGGAACAGCTATAAACACAGGTTATAGAAATACAGCTATTGGTCATGAATCAGGTCAAGTAATGACTACTGGTTCTAATAATACTTTTCTAGGTTATGCTGCTGTTCCATCAGCAGCTACAGTATCTAATGAAATGACTTTAGGTAACAGTGCTGTTAATAAAGTTAGAATGGGTGATGGTACACTTCTATTTGGAGGTGGTAACCTAAGAGCTTGGGTAAACTTTAATGGTACAGGTACAGTAGCTATTCGTGCTCATAATAATGTAAGTTCTATTGGTGATAATGGAACAGGTGATTATACAGTTAATTTTGCTACTAATATATCTGATGTAAATTATGCTGTAAATATTACTGCTGAACCTCAAAGTGGCAATGCTAGTCATGTTCGTATGACTGCTGTTTATTACAATACTAGAGCTGTTGGTTCTGTTCGTGTTCGAGTTGGTGGTACTGCAACTGAAGCTGGTCCAGATGCTTTTGGAATGTTTGTAACAGTCTTTAGATAATGATAAAAGGAAAATAAAATGGATTCAAGAATAATATATACAACGGATGAAGGAACAGTAACAGTATTAGTACCTTCTGCTGATTGTGGTTTAACTATAGAAGAGATAGCTGCTAAAGATGTTCCAGAAGGGATAGAATATAAAATAGTAAATGTTAGCGAAATATCAAGTGATAGAACTTTTAGGAATGCTTGGGTTTTAGATAATGAAATAACAGTAGATATTCCCAAGGCTAAAGTTATAACTAAAAACAAACTCCGTGAAAAAAGAAAACCTTTATTAGAAGCACAAGATATATTATTTATGCAAGCTCAAGAATCTGGTACAGATACATCAAGAATTGTTACAGAAAAACAAAGACTACGAGATATTACAAAGCAAGTAGATAATATGACTACTGTAGATGAGTTAAAAGGAGCGACAATCTAATGTTTAAACCACCTGTATTAACAGAAAAAGAAAAAATAGCAAAGCACTATGAAGCTATGGGTCATTCAGTAACACTAATTAATAATTTTAGAGCTGGAAACCACCCAGATGATATGGAAGCAGAACAAGTAAATCACATGATAGACCAAAATGTAAGGCATCTTGAAATTATGGTTGCTAAAGATTATTGGACAGATGAAGATATGACGGAAGTAGATAAAGCTATTAAAGGTAAAAATAAATAATTTTAAGGAGATATATAAATGGCAAAAGATAAAAAACAAACCATTACTATTGATAATAAAGAATACAACACAGACGACTTAAAACCAGAACAAGTTATATACTTAAATCATATAACAGACTTAGACCGAAAAATGAGCCAGCTAAACTTTAACTTAGAACAACTTAAAGCTGGTAGAGAAACATTTGCTAGACTACTTAATGATTCTTTAAATATAAAATAATGCTATCAATACTATCAGGGATATTAGGCTTTGCTACATCAGGACTTCCTAGTGTATTAAAGTTTTTTGAACAAAAGGGTGACAATGCTCATGAAGAAGCAATGGCTAAACTTGAAATGGAACGAGCTTTGGCTATGGCTGAAAAAGGGTTTGCATCTCAAGAAAAGATTGAAGAGTTTAAAACTGACCAAGTTGAAATGGAAACATACGCAGAAGAAAGAGTTGCTCTCTACAAACATGATGAAAAACATGCACAAAACGCCTCTACTTGGGTTATTAATCTCCGTGCTAGTGTTCGCCCCATTATCACCTATATTTTTGTTTCTATATTTTTATTTGCTGACATAGCAGGTTTATGGTGGGCTATAAATACTGGAGTAGATTTTGAAACAGCAATGAATATAGTTATCTCTACAGAAGAGATGGCAATTATATCATCTATTATAGGATTTTGGTTTGGCTCTAGACACTGGGATAAATAGTGAAAGTATCAGTCGAGGGAACGAAATTAATAAAACATTTCGAGGGTGTTCATGCATCGCCTTATAGGTGTCCTGGCGGATATTGGACTGTTGGCGTTGGCCATCTCATCAGTCGGCATGCTATGTTATCTCATAAATGGAATCGCACACTATCAGCTGTTGAGATAGATGCATTACTTAGACATGACTTGGAACGATTTGAACTGGGAGTTATTAGGTTATTACATCCAGTTAAACCAACCCAATCTGAGTTTGATGCTCTTGTCAGCTTTAGCTTTAATCTTGGTTTGGGATGCTTTCAACGAAGT
>Ga0302125_10001869_pt1 | contig 10169 bp, 8 predicted proteins | sample CB4_surface_MG_FD_203111 | JGI IMG/M metagenome (GOLD analysis project Ga0302125, IMG submission 203111) | Marine microbial communities from Western Arctic Ocean, Canada - CB4_surface | ecosystem: Environmental > Aquatic > Marine > Oceanic | place: Canada: Western Arctic Ocean | collected... | reverse complement strand
GGCCAAAAGTTTTTATTTTGGTTTTTTTTTTATTTGGGGCCCCCCCCCCCCCCCCCCGCCCCGCAAAAAACCTGCCACTTATAGCTCGACCCAATTTAGATTATAACACCCACAAGCGGACCGCACGTATATTAACAATTCACACCGCAAAAGCATAACCTGCTGTAATGTCATTCGGGTGGGCAAGCAAACTATCCGCGGCGTTTTTTGGCCCCGCCAGTGGGCGTGGGGCTTGCGCTGCGCTTGGGGGCGCGGGGTGGGGGGAGTAATTCTATCACTGTGCGTATTTTTATGAGCACTGCGCGCGCGTTGGCACTGATGCCATCAAGTCGGCTCGGGGGCGCGAGTGGGCCAGCACTCGATCGGGTAGATGGCCCATAGTTTGACCCAGTCGGGCTGTAGTTTAGCCGCCGTCGTACTGGCGGCGGGCACAGATACTTCATTTGCCGTTGGTACTCTGCAACGAACGCCTGCGCGTTTTTTCGAACGCACGGGCATGTTGTGTACACGGGCGGGTTCATGTTGGTCGTGATGATTGTGACTTGTGGGCCACCAAGAAGCCCGCGGATCAGGATATCCCAGGGCCCGTTTTGCGGAGCGCGCGCCCATGCCCCAAGAAGGTGGATGCGTTCAATGCGAGGATTCATGGTCAGAAATGCAAGCCAGCCCCATGTTACCCGCTCGGCGTCGCCATATGTTGCGGTGGTACACGTGGATGTAGTAATCGGGATGTTTAGGACACTCTTGTTGTTGGATTTTTTACGGGCAATTTTTCGCCCGTGTTCAGTGTCCCAGTGCGGTTCGATTAGCAGCGTGATTTTCCGCTGTACAAGCAACGCAGCAACTTGAAGAAAATCGCCAGGGATTAGATAGCTTCGTGTTGTTGCTATATGCGCGGGCGGGATTGCGCCGCACTCGCGGATGTGGTAGACGCGCCGAGATGCAATGGCGCGCAAATCGATTTGGTTTCCGATAGTGGCAACCAGCGGGACTTCGCCCACACCCACAGTGCTGAGTCTGAGCATCGCCCCGGATTCTATCCGCGTGTATATGATGGGCGCCTGACTGGGCTGGGCTCGTTCGGCGACCATTGCGGCCTGGAATTTGGCGGTTGCTGCTCGGGCGGAAGTGCTCTGATCGCGATTGGGGATTAATGCAATCATATTTGTCAACCACTGATTGTAGATTATCCCAAGTCGTTCGAATACTGTCTTTAGCACTTCGATCACACGATGAATTGGCAGCTCGTCGGTGAGAAGTAGTCGGTATGGATCAACAATAACTCGATGTCCTTCGGCGGCCAGATGTGCAACTTGTGCGCGTGTTGCTCCCGATTCGAGACGGTTGATTCCCATTGCGGCTGCCAGATATGCCAACGGCGGAACATCAAACAGGATCGCGCGGAAAAATTGACTGATACTGTGCGGTGTTTTCAGCAACCCTGAAATGTTAACATACTCATTGGCAATCGCCGCGGCTATGTATCGGGCTGCCGTTAAATTGCCAAACACACTGACAAACAAACTAGTCAGGCCGGGCGTTGGCCACGTCTGGTCTTTTGATTGGTACAGAATTGTATTCACTTTGGAGAGGAACCCGTCGCCGCCGCCACCGTCGCGGATTCGCGGCAAAACGTGACGCCCGTTTGCCGTGCCACAGAGTGCCCAGGTGGTGAAAAGGACCCACACCGCCGAGATTGATTGCGGGCCAGTGGTCCCAAATTGAAACTGGGACAACGCAAGCAGTGCCGATTTGCGGGTTGCGACCCAGCATCCGTTCGACGGCGACCAGATATATGCAATAAACGGGTTCTTGGCGAGTCCATTCGCGGAGATGGGCCGGGGGCCCGCGTTTGGACCAAACCCGGGCCGCATTGGCGACTTGATCTCTTCTTCCGGTTTGTACTTTGCGCTATTGATAGTCTTTGGTGCTCGCAATACAAGCGTATCGACTGTCGTAAGGTGGGCAGCAGGCAGCGAAGGGTTGGCGCCATTGACGTAGGCAATATGGTACGTTGCTTGTTGCGCTTTGCTGTCGGCCATGACGCGCCCGTGCACGATGTGCTGTGTTGTGCCGAAAATAATTAACACCAACTTGCTACACGACAAAAGTGTAATCGCGTGTGAGTCGGATGACTATTACAGTGCGTGGCATATATGCGTTGTCTGATGCGCATCATACAGTAGCCTTACAACATGTCATCGGGTCGAGGTAACCCGCGTCGAGTTCGCGTTGACCCCAACGTAGCGATACGCTACGTTGACCCCAACGTAGCGATACGCGCCCTTGACGCCGCCCTGGCGGGTGGTGCCGGTGCCGCTGGTGCAGCCGCACAACCGGCTGACGTACACGCTCAACTTAACGCTCGACGCGATGCAATTATAGCGGAGATGCAACAAGCGGCAGATGCTGCAGCAGACACAGCACAACAAAATGCTGCCGCCGCGCTGGATGCCGCAAACGCTGCAATGGACCAAGCACGGCAAAATGTAGACGCTATACGTGCTGCAGCAGAGGTAGCACAACAAAATGCTGACGCCGCGCTGCTGGCCGCAAACGGTATAGCTGATGCCGCAGAGCTTGCGAGAGCCGATGCACATGATGGCGCGCGGATGGCCGCCGATAATGCTGATGTCGCAGAGGATGCGGCTGATGCCGCAGAGCTTGCGAGAGACGAAGCAGTTGCTGCCGCGCGGCTGGCCACCGATAATGCTCATCTCGCAGAGGTTGCGAGAGACGCTGCACGAGCAGCAGCAGCAGCAGTACCGGCACCGGCACCAGCACCAGCACCAGCAGCAGCAGCAGCAGCAGCAGCAGCAGCAGCAGCAGCAGCAGCAGCAGCAGCAGCAGCAGCACCAGCACCAGCACCGGCAGCAGCAGCAGCACCGCTGGTGTACACCTTCGCGTTTGACATGCCAAGCGACATTTTTAATTTTGATGACATGCAGCCGTATTTATGGTACCACACGTGCGTTTATTTTGGAATCATCGAGTCGATTATGACTATTGGATTTTACATGCCAGATGCGGTGCTCAATGTATGGAAAACAGCCCTGCTGGGTGGAACGGTTGATGTTTATGGTGATATTGAAGCGGAGTCGGTTGGGCGCGACGGAAAGATCAATTGCACTCAGTCAAGTATTGATGTTGCGATGCATGCGTACTCTCAATGGGTTCGAGATGGGTTTCACCCGGGAGTTGGCACGGCTGGGTACTTTAATTACGAAGGTGGCACAGAAATGTCCAGGACGGAGGTCCAGAAAATGTTTGCTGCCTTTTCCCAGTTGCTACAAAAGATAACCCCGATTTTGCACTCGCTGGCGAATATGGATTCGATGTTCCCAATGCTGGGCATCTGGACTACTAGATTCACCGCACCATTAAGTGCGCAGGGGGCACCGTATGCATTTGAGCAGATAGAGGGCTATGATGCGATTAGCATGCTTCGTGCCGTGCTGATCCAGGAAATGGCCGGGAACCGTGGCAATACTCCTTACGTGTCCCAGATGAAGCTGTGGTGGTCCCCCGGAAACGTTAATCAAGGGTATATGCGATTTGGGCTTCAGGCGGATACAACAACGCCGGGTTCAATTCGGTCGGGTGTAACACTGGGAAGGATGCAACGGGGTCGTCGGCAAACGATCATTAACAACGTTGTTACCGTGTGGGCTCGAGCGCGAGAACGTATGGACTTTGCGGGTCATCTTGATGAAGTGCAACATTTATTTGACCGTGTATACCGCGAAAATCTGAATGCCAACGGGGGGTTACCTGGTGGCCACGAGTTCAATGAAGCACCCACTTACTGCTCGTGCCACCACCTTATTGAACGCGCGGAAGTTGCGCTGTGTAATGCGTATCACGCCAACTTTAACTCCAACGTGACAACGTCAAATCCCATTCGGCCGGGGTTTGTGTATCCGCTGGTGAGATTGCTCCGCCCGGTGCCCCGCGCGGTGCCCCCCCCGGTACCATAAACACACATTTTTTTATTTTATTGAGGTTGCGCATGTCATTGTGCTGGCGGTGCGTATGCTGCACGCAGCGTGTTGCCCAGGAGACATGTAGCGAGTGTAATTTGGAGCGGGTATGAAGTTTTTTGTGACTATGATTATGACATACAATGAGCGCCCAAACTGTGTGGTTTGAAGGGGACACGGAGCGGGTGACGGCCATTTATGTAGATGGCCAGTCTGTAGTTTCGTCGGCTACTGGGGCGATCACTGCCGCGGACATTACTTTGCTGTTAAATCGACTCGGGCCGCCAGATAACGTGTACACGTACGGCGCCAGTAAACTTGGATTTTGGCTATTGTATTCGATAGCAACCGACGCCGGCGAAACGGCCATGGCCGACACTATTGCTACGATTGCGCTTGCGAGTCGCGACATCATGGTGGATTTTGTGGCAACGCATGGATACTACGTGTCGCTTCGCAGCTTTACGGGGGATGTTCCGCCGACAGATGGGCTGGCTGCGCTGGTGTCGTCGTTTGGTACCTTTGGGTATTTGGACCGGACCACAATGGCTGGAAAAATAACGCGGTGGCTTTTGGCCGAGTGCGACAATCATTATTGCAACATTCGGACCACCACCGAGTCGCTGCGGCAGTGGCAGCAAACCCCTCCGAATACCCGATGGATGACAGGCAGCCCGCCATCTCTCCGCGATGATTTGGGGTGGCTGTGCACGCGACTCGAGAGCGCGTAGCTGTTGTATTTAAATAAAGCAGTTTAAAGTATCTTGTGTTTATCCGGCGGCAATGTACGCGATCATGGTTACGGTTCCCGTAATGAGCGCCGATAGCACGGCCAGCTCGGGGAGCGCCGTGTGAATCAGCGACTCTGTCAGCATGGGAAATATGATAACGCCCGTTGCCCAGACAACCCCTGGTGCTGCAAGGATTTCGCGCCGTCCGCCGGCGAGCGCGCACACCAGCAGTGCGCAGACGGTGGATATTAGCATAACCGGTTGGCGGCCCACAAGTGTTTCGGGGTACAGCACGCCCAGCGCGCACAGGCAGGACACTTCGCCCACGGTTTTGTGGCGGGACCGCAGCGCGCCATACAACGAGGCCACGCCAATTGCGGCGGCTGTGCCGTATACTGCATATGTGGTCCACTCGTACCGCGCCAACACCGACGGGGTGAGTGGTGTCAAGTACTGTATTACAATTAATCCCCCTCCTGCGCTCGTGGCAAGATCCAACTTTGTTATCCGCCGGGCGGGGGCGTCGGCCATCAGTGCCATCAGCGCAAAGAATAGAAACCAGCAGTACATGATAGGCTGCATTAGATTCGGTGGGCTGCGCAGCACGATTGTTGCGCCATTGGCTGCCCATTCGATCGACCCTTTTTGGCTGAACACTGCGGCAGTGATTGGCGCCCCGGTCCCATCAATGCACGACGCCGAGCTCCACGCGGTAGCGCACACAAACGTTGTGTGGGGGGCGGCGCTGGTGCATTGCCATGGCTGCGGCGGCACACACGCGTACAAGTAACCGTTGCACACAACTGCTCGCCCACACTGCCGGGCAAGATCGGCCGGGTCAAATGCAGGGTAGCCATCAGCGGTGGGCATCCACGCGCGGACTTTGGCGTGGCCAAATGGCCACACTAGCGTTACATCTGCTGCGTCCGGTGGCGCGACATCCACCGAAATTGATACGGGGCCGTCGACTCCGACAAATTTTGCCGAAACAAGTCGCTGGCCGATTATTTGGGTCGACGGCTGCCCCGACACCAGCGCCGCGCAGATAATAAGCAAACTTAACATACTTAGTGTTGCTTCGCCTTGGTTGTGTTCGTGATGCGGGCCAGCGCCACCGTCATCCACCGGGGTGGCGATTGAGTTGCCGTCCACCAGCTAAGCATGGTTTGTTACTAGCCTGTTTGCGTGGTCGCATATATATCGGCAGCGCGTATGGACTCTTGCGCCCATGTTTTTCATTTGCAGCCACAAGATGGCGTAGATGACGTGATTACCACACGTAATACCGTGTATACGGCCAGCCGGGCATGGGCAAACTAGTGGCGTTAGGGGTCCATACCTGCAGCCCGCACCTTGGCCACAATGGCGTTTGACGATGAGGGTTGCGATGTGTGTCAAACCAGTGGCCCAACTGTACTTTGTGCCGCGTGCGGCATTCATGTGCACTACAACCAGTCACGCGCGCCGTCGCATAACACGTGGGGCGTGTGCAGCAGGATTGGGGCCGACGACAAACATTACTGCACACTTGCGGCGTGTAGTGGGGTGCCGTCGCAGACACTGTGCGATGGTACCCCAACAGCAGCGCACACACCAGCCCCAGCGAACCCAAAGCGGGCGAGGGCGGAGAGCAGTGCCGTGTTGCCACCGGCGAAGCGAGTGGTGCTAGCAGCGCAAGTATCAACTTCGATGAAAACTAAGCGGGTTTTATCGGAGAGCGGTGCTGCACCGTGTCGTGTGGATGTTACGCGCCCGGGCCAGGTTGTGAAGATTGCTAGTCATGATTTCGATAGCGCAATCAAGAAGCTCGCGAAATGTCAAGCTGCTCTTGCCACCGCAAAGGATTTGCACAAAACCGCAAGGGATTGGCACCAACTCAGGATTCATCACCATGCATTGGCGGCAGACGAATATTTCCTTTCGCTGGCTGTCATCGATTCGACCGATCTTTCTCTTGCGACGAAACTCCAACAAGCCCCAACCCAAACTTTGGCCAACAGGCGGGCTGCGGCGGCCAATCGATTCGAGACGGAGGAGCGCGTCCGGGAAGCACGCACTGCGCGCGATGCTGCTGCGGTAGAAGTGCGCGGGCTTCAAGATACGCCATAGTAGAATGCTAACATGCAAGTTGGAGGCGATGTTTGGGCGCACGTGTGCTGACATGCTATATAGGGCAGTACGTGTGCAGAAGTGACCATGGCATGGTTATAAAATATTTGGTCTGGCTTGCACCACTTTGGGTTGCTATTAAATATCGAATCTTGTTCTTCAGCGATAATCGGCTGGGGGCCGCGTTGGCTATATTGTGGGGCGGCTTTGTGATTTGGGCATCGGTTATTGCGCCTGACGTTGACGTTTGTGCAGTCGAGTGGGAATATGGTGTTCCTATTGTATTGTTGATTGCTGCATTGTTTCCGATTTTAATCGCGGACACGGTGAGCCCAGCATTGGGTGCCTCAACTGCGTTTATCGCATCTGGGCCTTATATCCGAGCGTGGTCCGACGGCGTATGTTTTAAGGCAACGGCCGTAGGTGGTATTGGAATTGCAGCACTGCTGTTATTTGTTCACGGTGGACTTTTTGTGGTTTCCCCAGCAGACAGTCTCAAGCAATGGATAGGCAGAGCCCCGGCCCCAAAATCACACGTCCATTAGGATATGTTGACTTGGCCATTGAAACTAACCATAACAATCATTTCGCAAAACGACCACGCCTCGAAAAATTTGGTTCGGTGCCCGCCGGCCCGCGTCATGATATGCTAATCCGCATGGATGGCGGAGGCCGGGGCAGAGGCAGAGGCCGAGGCGGGGGGGGGCCTCAGCCGGGGCCTCAGCCGGGGCCTCAGCCGGGGCCTCAGCCGGGGCCTCAGCCGGGGCCTCAGCCGGTGGATGCGGAGGATTTGGAGGATCCGGGCAGTAGCGAGGATGAGGCACCCCTTCTTACTTCCGGAATTCGTCCATATTCCGATTTTAACCCCCCCGACAGAAACAATGCAGGCCTTTGGCCGCCAGATGTCCGAGAACTTGATGACCCGGTTAACTCGTCAGCAGTGTTGCTGGCGGACCAATTTGCACGGTTTGCTGTGTCGCGCTTTGAGGGTGCATACGTTTCAGATTACGCGATCCGCGACGAGGCCCGGTGGCAGCTCCAAACATGTTGGATTCCAGCAAACGGCGTCGATATCTACCCGCAGCGGTCGCCACAATTTAACACTTTGCTTAGGTATGCGCGAAATAATTTGGGTGACGCAGTTCTTACCACGATTAACGCACATCTTAATGAAAATGCCGGCAATCTACTGTATACTAATAATATCGCGCCGTACCGCGCTTTGATTCCCGACGGCGACGTATTTGCAGCATGGTGCGCAGAACTCGGCCGCGTGTTTCCAAACACGTCTGCGCCAGACGGTGAAAATTACATGGATGTTGCTAATTTTGTTGCAGACCAACCTCCCAATACTGCACTTGGAAGCTATCACCGCTCGGCGCATCACCGATTCCTGGCGCATTATTATTACGCAGTGCTGGAAAACACCGAAGATGGCGACGGCATTGTGTGGCTTGGAGACCAGATTGAACGTTTGGCAACGTTGTTAAACGGCACGGCGGCGCCTGATGACCCGGTACGGTACTTTATGATGGCGGTGATCATGCTGTGCTTTGATCTATTCGGGGGGGGGCCAACCGATGATGCGTTTTTCTTTCGTCGAAATGCCGGCAACAATGCAGTAAATGTGGTTGCATGTTTCGACCTTGAGAATAATAATGCGCTGGGTCATGTCGTGCGTCTTATTGGTTCCACGCTCCGACACATTATAGCCGCCACCAATCAGCCCTGTTCAATGGCAGTTATCATTCAGAACCATTTGACTGCAATTGGAGCGGTTCGGTTTGTCGAATCATCTTTCTACCAACAGTGTGCAAAGTTGCAGCGTGACGAAATTACCGTAGGTGGGGCCAAGACAAACTTGTCCGATTTTCCGCTGTTTAAGCCCGTGCATTTTTACGCCAAGGGCCCGTCGGTGTATCAAGTGGCTACAGTGTGCCGACTGGATGGATGGGGGATCAAAACCGCCGCGTTTGATCGGGCCGATGCACTTATCAATCACGCTATTCAAAAGTTCTTTGACATGCGGTCGAGGACTGTGCATCGTGATATTGGCGAGCAATATGACCGCATGACGGCCCCGTACATAGCCAGACGCGACGGCGACGACAATGCTATCCCACCAAACACCCGGGGCGATGCCGTCGGCGCGGAATTTATGCATCAGTATGTTAGCGTGTTTAGGCTAGCAACGCGAATTTTGAGAGGCACCCGCGCGCAGATTGGCGACATGCACGCCCGCACGCTATCGCGCATTGAATTCGATGCCGCGATTGATGCGCTGTGCGGGCAATACCTTCCGTGATATAATAATTACAAAAAACGTGGATCCTGGCTTATCGGCTGCTCAAACGAGTTTGTAAACGAAAACGAGCCGGAGGTGGTGCGGTTGCGCGATTGGACAATGGCTGCAATAATAATCACAATTACAAACACCCCAAGTACCGCGCCAATTGTGATTGTTACGGAAACTGGCTCGTCGGCAAGGTGCTCTGACACCTCCGGCGTAGGCGTCGTTGTAGGCGTGGTCGTTGGGGTCGTCGTAGTCGTGGTGGTGGCAGTTGTTGATGATGGTTCTGCTGTAGTTGGATAGGCAGTTGGCACGGGGGTCGGGGGTGGTGTCGGGGGTGGTGTCGGGGGTGGTGTTGCAGATATCGTCGACGTTATCGTGGAGGTAGCAGTTACTGTAGTGGTGTCTGTTACTGTAGTCGTCGCAGATATCGTCGACGTTATCGTGGAGGTATCAGTTACTGTAGATGTGGCAGTTATTGTGGATGTGTCTGTTATTGTAGTCGTCGCAGATATTGTGGAGGTGTCAGTTGCTGTAGATGTGTCAGTTACTGTAGTGGTGTCTGTCAGTGTAGTCGTAGCAGATATCGTCGACGTTATCGTGGAGGTATCAGTTACTGTAGATGTGGCAGTTATTGTGGATGTGTCTGTTATTGTAGTCGTCGCAGATATTGTCGACGTTATCGTGGAGGTAGCAGTTACTGTAGATGTGTCAGTTACTGTAGTGGTGTCTGATAGCGTAGTCGTCGCAGATATTGTGGAGGTGTCAGTTGCTGGAGATGTGTCAGTTACTGTAGTGGTGTCTGTCAGCGTAGTCGTCGCAGATATCGTCGATGTTATCGTGGAGGTAGCAGTTGCTGTAGATGTGTCAGTTACTGTAGTGGTGTCTGTTAGCGTAGTCGTCGCAGATATCGTCGACGTTATCGTGGAGGTAGCAGTTAGTGTGGATGTGTCAGTTACTGTAGTGGTGTCAGTTATTGTAGTGGTATCCGTTAGTGTAGTCGTAGCAGATATCGTCGACGTTATCGTGGAGGTAGCAGTTACTGTAGATGTGTCAGTT
>Ga0302125_10001861_pt1 | contig 10198 bp, 10 predicted proteins | sample CB4_surface_MG_FD_203111 | JGI IMG/M metagenome (GOLD analysis project Ga0302125, IMG submission 203111) | Marine microbial communities from Western Arctic Ocean, Canada - CB4_surface | ecosystem: Environmental > Aquatic > Marine > Oceanic | place: Canada: Western Arctic Ocean | collected... | reverse complement strand
TTCAACAGCATGTTTATAAACACAAACGAGCGCAGTTTTGCGTTATTCCATTTCACTGATTTGATAGATTGATTGGGCAAGCCATTCGGGGTTTATCTCGACTCCCCAACCAGGGGCATCGGTGACGCGGGCATGGCCATCCTCAATCTCATAGGGGCATTGGGTGAATATGCCCTCCTGCCATGGATAATAATCGGCACCTTCAATAGAGAATTCAAGATATTTTCCAGCGTTTGGAATAGCTCTCAGAAGATGCATGGTAAAGAGGGTCACCAGAGACAAGTTGGCGCAATGTGGAGTGACGGGCAGTCCGAATTGTTGGGCCTTCTCCACGATTCTCAGAGTGCGGGAAATACCACCAAGATAGAGAATATCAGGTTGTATGATATCCACTGCACGCATTTCAATCATCCGGTTCCAAGTTGGCAGATCGCAATCCTGTTCTCCTCCCGTTACGTCAATCGTAAGTGCATCAGTCACTTTTTTAGTTTGCTCAAGCTCCCAATAGGGGCAGGGCTCTTCATAGTGGCAGAAGCCATAATCCTGTAGGATATTTCCCACCTCAATGGCCCGGTTTGGCGAGTAACAACTGTTAGCGTCGATTAGCAGGTCTACGTCATTACCCAATTCGCGGCGCATAGTTGGAATAATTTCTTCAGTCCTGCCGGGCCATTCATCTTGGTTGCGCCCTACTTCAGCACCTGCACGAACTTTGAAGGCATCAAAGCCTTTAGTGTCCCGCAATGTTTTTAAGCGGATAGCCTCGTTGGTGGGAGTGATGTCGCGCTTCATAGACGAAGCGTAAGCTCGGATAAGACCGGGAGAACCGCCCAGCAGTTCAGTTACAGGTTTGCCTGCCTGCTTGCCTCGCATATCCCAAATGGCAGTATCTAGCCCAGCCATGGCCCGCCGTAGGTAAGAACCGGGGAATTTATGCTCGCGTTCTGTTACAATATCTAAAAGGTTGTCTAGGTCAGCGGTATCCTCCCCCAATGTCCAGGGGGCGACCTGACGGTGTAGTACCTCAGAAGTGATATCTGAGTGATATGTAGATACTTGACCCCAACCCTGACTGCCGTCCTCGGCGGTAACTCGGACAAAGCCAACGTCCTGACTGGTGAATGTCTCAATTGTTTTCAGTTTCATAAAAATTCTTTCAATTTTGGGCATCCTTAAGTATCAGGTCCGACGCACACTCACCTACCATGATCGATGGCGCGTTAATGTTTCCAGTTGGGATGGTTGGAAAAATAGAGGCATCTGCGACGCGCAGACCTTCCACTCCATAAACTTGCAGATTGGGGTCTACGACAGAAGCAATAGGATCTTTTCCCATCCGGCAAGTGGAGCATGGATGAAAAACTGTCCATGCTTGTTGACTGATAAACTTTGCAATCTCGACGTCAGAGTCGACGTCGGCGCCGGGTGAAAGCTCAGATTCTATTACTGATTGAAGTGCTGGGGCGCCTGCAATTTGGCGAATTAAGCGGATACCTTTAATCATCATTTCTTGGTCGTATTCTGTATCGAGATAATTTGGATATATTTTAGGCTGTGTCATTGGATTATCTGAGGATATTTCTAAGTATCCAGTGCTAGTTGGCTTGCAGGGGTTGAAGCCCATTAAAAAGCCACGAAAGGGGTCTGGTTTCATCAATGGACGGACACCGACAGGTGCGCGGGTATAACTGACAGGCGAGAAATAAAGTTGCAGGTCGGGGCCAAGCGCATCAGGGTCAGTTTTTACAAATCCACCACCCTGATTTAGGCTAAGAGACAGTGGGCCTTTACGCTGTAAAATATATTGCAATCCGGCACGTAATTTTCCCAACATCGGGCCTAGTTCTTGATTGAGTGTGGGCACGTTTGCTCGATAATGAATATCGCTCCCCAGATGGTCCTTTAAATTATGGCCAACGTTAGGAGCATGATGCAGCACTTCAATACCATGCTGCTGCAACAGTGCACCTGGGCCCAGACCAGATAACTGCAATAGTTGTGGTGAGTTGATTGCCCCGCCTGAAAGTATGACTTCGGCCCTCGCATGGGCGGTCTTGGTTTGACCATGCTGAAGATATTCAACGCCAGATGCACGTTTGCCATCAAATAAAATACGCGTGACGTGAGCCATGGTTTGAATGCTGAGATTATGGCGATTTTTAGCTGGCCAAAGATAGCTGCGCGCTGCTGAAGCGCGGCTACCACCTTTAGTTGATATTTGATAACAGGTGGCCCCTTCCATAGAGGGCCCATTGTAATCCATGTTGGTCTTAATTCCCGCCTGAGCTGCAGCTTCTAAATAAGTGCGGGTTAGTGGGTGCACTTCTGGTGTGACATCATGCACAGTCTGTGGGCCAAATTCACCGCGGTTTTCTGTCGTTGGCCCATCCCAAGCTTCCATCCTATGAAAGACTGGTTTGACATCCTCCCAGCCCCATCCTGGTGCCATCAAACCCCATTCGTCATAGTCTCGCCTGTGTCCGCGAACCCAAACCATTGCATTTATTGAGCTGGACCCACCGAGGACCTTGCCACGCGGCCAGTAAGATTGCCGATTATCAAGACTGGGCACTGGCTCTGTCGTGTAGCGCCAATTCACCTTTGGGTCATGATAAACCTTACCATAGCCAATTGGCATTTGTATCCAGGGGTCCTTATCTGAGCGGCCAGCTTCAAGTAACAAAACGGCAAACCGTTTGCCTTCAGAAAGGCGACTGGCCAGAGCACATCCTGCGGAGCCAGCTCCAACGATTATATAATCAAATTCTTGCAAAAAACATCCTATTTCGATTTTTTAAAGTGGAACCAATAACACTTTTAATTGGATCAGCATGTCTTGATTTATCAGTCAGCACGTTTTTTAAATGCCTATGCTGAAGCTTGCAAAACATAAAGCTTTCTAACATGTTGGTGGATGGTCCAACTCCCCCTCCAACCAATAGGCAAGACCAACAGGTCGCCAGGGCCTAAATGGCGTTCTCCGCTGCCATCATGATTTTTTACAGATGCTGACCCTGAGATAATATGGCAATATTCGCCCGCGGCTGCTCGATCGGCGGTAAATTCACCCGGTGTACATTCCCACACGCCAATTTTTGTCAATCCATCATCTGACTTCCACAGGTTTACTGCAGCTTCCTCTTGACCCTCTGTGAGCGTTGTAGGCTTAGGAACAAAATTTTTGACTTCTATTTTGCTTAGGTTTTGAAATTTTTGTAAATCTATCATTGTAAGCCTTTCGGGAATTGGGTCTTTTAAATTAAAGTCTCTATTTAAATTGAGTAAGATGCTCCATCTATGTCTCCGGTCCATCCCCAAAGTGCAAGAAGGGGCTCTGAGTATGTAGTCATATTATGTGTTTGACCGGACATGTGGTGAACAAAATTCCCAGGTTGGCATGGTTTTTCTTTTTCATCGTCAGTCGCCCACGTAGCTGTGCCGCTTATAATGTAGTAAAGCTCTTCGGCGGTGTGCCAGTGGCGAGGGTAATGTATTTTTGGGCTCTGTAATAAAAGCCCAATCCGAACATTAGGGTTTTCAAAAACACCATCGGGCCCGATGAGCTCTGTGACAGAAATTTCCTGTGAAATATTTCCCGGTAGCTTTCCAAAGCCTGCCTGCCTCCAATGTAGTCGATCGGCAAAATTAGATAACCGCTGCGTTAAATTACTCTTGTCTTCAAATAATGTATTAAAAAATTTAGAATTGCTCGGGCTTACGCTTGGCTTTATCGACCATGGCATATTTTTGGCTTCAAGCATCGCATTGGAAATGTCCGTTGCTATTATACTTTTATTTTTCTTGAGCCGCTCGCCTAATATAGCAAAAAGATGCATAAGTTTATCGTCAATTTGCATGCAGTTGAGCTTTCTCTAAATATAGATAAAACCTATTTTTTCACAATGATTTATGTATTTGGGGTTTTCGTCAATGGTTTCATTTGAGATAAAAATATGAACTGGCAGTCCCGTAAGTCTAATACTTATCAAACAAACTATTAATCGTTATATTGATGGCATGCTAAGTGCTCTATGCTTCAGTATGAATACTTATTATCAATAGATTTCGTTAAATTGGCAGAATTTATTCTGGGTATTTCAAAGTTATGTGTTGCTCAAAAAAATAAAAAAATTTCGATTGCTTATTTGAAATATGTTTCTTACGCTGAAAATTCAGGGTTAAAAACAATAACTAAGAAAGGCGTTCTCAGGCGATGGTTTTAAGTTCAACTACTCGCGGCCAACATTTTAACAAAGAAATTTGGTCCCAAGGTTACAAAGAAACTTCGTATTGGTTGGAGGGACTTTCTCCTCTAACAGAAGCGGTTGAGACCCCGCCTCGTAATGTGGATGTAGCAATTGTTGGGTCAGGTTACACTGGTTTGAACGCTGCTCTTCAAACCTCTCGCGGTGGAAGATCTACCGTTGTACTTGAGGCTGGCGACCCTGGGTTCGGATGTAGTACCAAGAACGGTGGCCAAGTCAGCACCAGCATTAAACCTTCGTTGGAAAAACTCTCCGCAAAGTTTGGTCAAGAGAAGGGCCTTGCAATTCGAAAAGAGGGAGAGAATGCGCTTGATTGGATTGAGGGTTTTGCAATCTCAGAGAAGATTGACTGTAGTTTTGTTCGATCGGGCCGTTATCACGCAGCGCACACTCCAAAGCACTACGAAATGATAACTCGTGATGCAGAAAAACTTAACCGATCTGAAGGGGTCGAAGCTTTTGCTGTCCCCAGAAGCGAACAATTAAAAGAGTTAGGTTCAGAAGTTTATCACGGTGGAGTTGTTTTTCCACGACACGCATCTTTAGACCCAGGTAAATATCATCGAGGACTTTTGCAACGTGTAGTGGAGGCCGGAGTTGATCTTGTAGGCAATTGTGCAGTTATGGATATCGAAAAAGTCGCAGACGGGTTTGTCCTTTCAACGCCCAAAGGTAAGGTAAAAGCTCGCGATGTAATTGTTGCCACTAATGGCTATACGTCGAAATTAACACCTTGGTTGCAAAGACGGGTCATTCCAATTGGAAGTTACATTATTGCGACTGAGAAACTGGATCCATCGATGGTAGACACATTGTTTCCCACCAACCGCATCGCCAGTGATACTTGTAAAGTAGTCTATTACTATCGGACTTCGCCTGATCGACAGAGAATTTTGTTCGGTGGGCGTGTGTCAGCAACGGAAACTAATCCAATGCTGAGTGGGCCTAAATTATTGAAAGATATGTGCAGAATTTTTCCGCAACTTGAGGGAACTAAAATTTCACATTCCTGGACGGGAACTGTGGCGTACACATTTGATGAACTCGCGCATACTGGACAGCATAATGGTATTTACTATTCCATGGGCTATTGTGGGTCGGGTGTTTCAATGGCCAGTTATTTAGGTATGCGCCTCGGACAAAAAGTTTTGAGATTAGCTGAAGGTAAGACAGCATTTGATGACTTGCCTTTTCCAACTCGCCCTTTGTATACGGGTAAGCCTTGGTTTTTACCTGCTGTAGTGTCTTGGTATCGGTTCCGAGATCGTATTCAATATCAACGGTCAGTGAGGGGTCTAGCAGCATGAAAAACTGATTGTGTTTATGCCACGCAATTGGAAAAAAACTAAGGCATAGAAACCTTTACCTAATAAAAAATACAATCAGGGAGTGCATTATGAAAATTAAAAATAACTTTAAGAAACTTGCAATTTTAGGCCTTACAGCTGGTGCGGTTTCTTTATCCTCGATGGCTATTGCAGAAGATCTTCGCATAGTTTCATGGGGTGGAGCCTATCAAAATGCCCAATCAAAAGGTATATTTCAACCTGCAGCGGGTGCAATGGGTATTACGGTAAATGAAGATACTTATAGTGGTATTTCAGACGTTAAGTTGATGGTAAAATCAGGCGCTGACAAATTTGATATTTTCTCTAGTGGTGCTGGAAGCTGTGCTTCTGGGGGCGCTGAAGGAATTCTAGAGAAGCTGGACTATTCTATAATTGACGTGAGTAATCATTTGCCGGGTATGTACAGCGATTACTGCGCTGGGGCTGATATTTTCTCAGTTGTTGCGGCCTGGAACACTGAAACGTATGGAGAAAATGGCCCAAGATCCTGGGCAGATTTCTATGATGTAGTAAAGTTCCCTGGCTCTCGGGCAATGCGTGCAAAAATGGATGCACAGCTCGAAACAGCATTACTGGCAGACGGTGTAGCTATGGAAGATATCTACAAAGTACTTGATAGTGAGGAAGGTATTAATCGCGCTTTAGATAAGATTAGATCAATAAAAGACCACATAGACGTTTGGTGGACCTCTGGTGCTATGCATGCGCAGCTAATGAAAGATGGCGAAGTTGATATGACAACTGGCTGGAATGGTAGGTTTGACGTTGCTAAAAAAGATGGTGCCAAAGTATCCTATGATTACAAGACTGGCATAATGGATTGGGAAGGTTATGGAATTCCAAAAGGCAATGCGCAAAAAGATCTTGCTATGAAGTATATAAATGAGATGATGAAGCCACAATATATGGCAGATTTTACCAAATATATTACTTATGGCCCTACCAATAAAAAAGTCTACGAGCTTGGACTATTAGACGAAGATGTGGCCAAAGCTTTGCCTAGTCATCCAGACAATGCTAAGCATCAGCTTACTCTCGACCAGGCTTGGTATGCTAAGTGGCGTACAAGAGCATCTGAAATGTATACTGAAATGATGACTGAGTAAAAAGTGTAATTCGTTATAATTACTTGGGGGAGGGCATTTGTCCTCCCCTTTTTAAAGTGAAAGGGAAGTTATGCCGTCAGATGGGCTAAGTATATCGATAGAAGATATTACAAAAACATATGGTGATTTTTTTGCTTTAAAAGATGTAAGTCTTGAGGTTAAGTCAGGAGAATTTTTGACACTCTTGGGTCCATCTGGATCTGGAAAAACTACCCTCTTGATGGTGCTAGCCGGTTTCACACGTCCAGATTATGGTAGCGTAAAATTTGGTACAGAAGAAGTTATTTTAAAACCACCTCACCTACGTGATATAGGCATGGTTTTTCAAAATTATGCCCTTTTCCCCCATATGAATGTAGAGCAAAATGTGGGTTATCCGCAAAAGTTAAGGGGTGTTTCCAAAGAAAAGATCAAAGAAACTGTTAATAATGCATTAAAAACAGTTAAATTGGATGGTTTAGGCCATCGTGGTGTCGCGGAATTATCTGGTGGACAAAGGCAACGGGTGGCTCTCGCAAGAGCAATTGTTTTTCAACCCAAAATACTTTTGATGGATGAGCCACTGTCCGCGCTGGACAAGAAGTTACGGGAGGAGATGCAGATTGAACTTCGCCAACTTCATGACAGCCTAAACATGACCACGGTTTATGTCACTCACGATCAAAAAGAAGCTTTGACTATGTCTGATCGGATTGCTGTAATCAACGATGGCGGCTTAATGCAACTTGACACTCCAAACGTTATTTATAGAAGCCCTAATAACGCATTCATCGCTGACTTTATTGGAGAGTCTAGTCTGCTGTCTGTCAAGGTGAGTAAAAAGACTGCGTATTTGGGTAAAGCCAAAATTCTTGTTGAACACCCATTAGAAAAAGACGGCGATTTTTCGTTAGTCGTGCGTCCTGAAAAGCTTTTTTTGATTGATGATAAATCAGTGGACATCAACAGCTTTACTGGAACTGTTGAAGAGTCAATTTATCAGGGCGAAAGCCAGTTACTTATCATAAGGCTTAACCCTGCATCCCATGGCGATCAACTGTTACGTATGCGGATTCCTAATGGTTCGGCTGCACTGAGTGAATTGCCGTTGATTGGATCTAAAGTTACTGTGGGACTAAAAAAGTCTGACAGTTATCTGGTGGAATAATATTATGAATTCAACACAAAATTTATTCCAGGGACGTATCAACGAGGGTAAGCTCAATCAGTTAGATCGGCAGGAGAGGTACACCCTCTTTGGACTTACAATGCCTTATTTAGCTTTGGTTTTTGGATTAATCATTTTTCCAATTGGATGGCTGTTCTACATGTCATTTATTGGTCGTGACGAAACGCTATCACTAGACAATTATAGACGGATTTGGGAAAGCAAAGCATATCTAAGAATTTTCAAGACAACCTTTCAGATTAGTATTTTAACTACTTTATTGTGCGCCGTTCTCGGTTATCCACTGACGTATTTTATGTCTCAACTATCTAAAAGATGGGCAAATATCTGTTTGATAGGAGTACTTATTCCATTTTGGACAAGTCTTTTGGTCCGAACATACGCTTGGTTGGTCTTACTTCAGAAAAAAGGTTTAATAAATACATTGGCAGTCGATTGGGGACTTTGGTCAGAACCCATAAAATTTGTTCACAATACTTCAGGAACTCTTATTGGTATGGTTCATATCATGCTGCCGTTCTTAATTTTACCACTATACGCAAATATGCGAACAATCGATAAAGACTGCTTGAAAGCTGCTGCGAACCTTGGAGCGACCCCAACTCGTGCCTTTTGGACAGTATTCTTTCCGCTTTCTTTACCTGGGCTTTTTGCTGGTTTGTTGATTGTTTTTGTTCTTTGTTTAGGTTTCTACGTCACACCCGCTTTGCTGGGCGGTGGCAAAGTGATTATGGTAGCTATGAAAATATCTGATAATATTGAGCTGTATTATAGCTGGGGAGCGGCTAGTGCGCTTGGCGTGGTACTTTTAGTAGTAACAATGATTATTTTGTTTGTTGCGTCAAAACTTGTTTCAATCGATCAAGTCGGCAATAGGAACTAGATGATGAGTATTTGGAACGGTAGCGTCTCTGAAACGCAAATTAAATTCAAGAATAGAATATGGCTATATGCGGTTTCTATAATAGTTTTGTTTTTACTTATTGTGCCATCTTTGGTCGTTATTCCAATGTCATTTTCTGCTAGCCAGTATTTAGAATTTCCTCCGAAGGATTATTCAACTCGTTGGTATGAAAATTATTTTTATTCAATTGATTGGCTCCAGGCAACGTGGACCTCAGTCAAAGTTGGAGTACTTACAATTTTTGTGGCAACACCACTGGGCATTATGGCAGCTTATGGTTTGGTAAATAGCAACGCTAAAACACGCAGTATCTTATTCCCAATCATGATTTCACCAATGATGGTTCCAGTTATACTAGTTGCCATCGGCTTATTTTATTTCTTTGTTCAATTTAAAATGGTAAATAGTATTTTAGGCCTAGTTTTAGGCCATTCTTTAATAGCCATGCCCTTAGTTTTGATTATCGTTCTTTCCGCTTTAAGTAACTACGACATGAACCAAGAAAAGGTAGCGCGCTCTCTGGGAGCAAGTAGGATTCGTGCGTTCTTTGAAATCACTTTGCCACAAATCAAATTCTCAATTGTATCTGCAGCTTTAATTTCATTTTTAACGTCATTTGATGAGGTGATTATTTCTTTGTTTGTATCGGGCGGCGATAACTCGACCATTACTCGAAGCATGTTTTTGGCTTTGAGAGATCAAATAGATCCAACCATCGCGGCAATTTCAACGATTTTAATTATTATATCATCAGTGTTTCTAATATTTATGCAACTGCTAGGAAGCCCAAAGGATTAGCACTCTTAAATTTTGATTCGAATGGCGCTATTTTGATTGCCTCAATTGGCGTTTTCAGATTAAGCTTGTGCGGTCATGTAGACTTTATAGCTTCCTCTCATGACAAAACACTCCTCATTCCGCTACTTCAAAACCAGCCCTGAGTTCATTCACTTGGCGGTTACGTTTTATGTTAGATTTTCACCAACGCCTTCAAGAAAGCCTTGGACAAACTAACCGGCGTCTATCAGTCCCGTACTTCTAATGGGATGCAATGGCAGGGTATCCAGCCGGTTCTACAGTTCTAGGCCCAGATCAGTGTAGGTAGTGTAGTCTGTGTAGGCATTTTGGAAAACTTTCTACTGGGATATTTCCGGGGACTTTTGCAATTTGCCTACACTACCTACACTAACTACACTCTTATCTCTCTTCTTTAACGAGAAAGGGGTATTAATAAGGGGACACCTTCCTCGTTGAAGTAGCATCCACAAACAGCCCCCGCACTCTGCTCAGCAGTAACCGTCAAGTCCGGCCAATTAAGTCAGATACGGCTAGTTTACGAACTCCAGTCACCAATCTCGGGTCAGGCTCATATACGGCATCCCCAGGGGGTGGGTTGGCACATGCCC
>Ga0302125_10001855_pt1 | contig 10247 bp, 1 predicted proteins | sample CB4_surface_MG_FD_203111 | JGI IMG/M metagenome (GOLD analysis project Ga0302125, IMG submission 203111) | Marine microbial communities from Western Arctic Ocean, Canada - CB4_surface | ecosystem: Environmental > Aquatic > Marine > Oceanic | place: Canada: Western Arctic Ocean | collected... | reverse complement strand
AGCACGTGCCCGCAGCATGGCTGCCTCAGTGCGACGCGTGATGGGGTCCATCCGTGCTTCGCCAACCGTCAAAAACTCATGATCATCGCCAGCTGCCATCACGACGCGTGCGCCCGTGGCTGCCTCAAATCTCGCCGTGTTATCCGGTGCAAATGCTCCATCGGCATCCACCACGAAGACAAGCACCTCGTGCCCAATCGCCTTTTCCGTCGCCACGATGTCCACTGCGTACTTCAGCCAGCTGTCCATCGTGTGATCGGATGATGGCGTGGCATGTCCGTAGCCCGTGAGCTTGTCCCACGCATGCATGACGCCATTCGCACCTAGGAATGGTGCGGGCAGCTTGCATTCGATGCTAGACGGCCACCAATCGAGAATGAACACATTCCCTGCAAGAACGAGTCGCAGATGCCTCGACGGTGCACTCCCTGTGCTTCGACGGTGGTGCTGCGAGCGCCGTAAGGCCTCGTCGGTATCAATCAACAGTGCAGAGGCTCTCGTGATTTTATCACAGTTGATACCGTCGACTGCCTTCGACAGCTTGGGGAGGTTGTCAGCGTTGACGCCGTAGCGGGCCGCCATTAGGTGGGCATGATCATCTGCCCGCACTCTCGCAGGCATGGCCGCATGCTGCAGCGATGTCGGCATGGCAGCGTTCAGCTGCACAGCCGGTTGCTCATCACACGCGGTGGCAACTTCACGTGCCACTGTCGCGGAGGAGGCTAGCACCAGCTCAACCACATACGTCTTGCCGTCAGTGCCCACGCGCGTCTCGCCTGCATCCGTGAAGATGGTCATCTCGGGCTCATACCTAATGATCGGCTGGTGCGCACACAACAACTTGCGTAGCCCACTGTGCGATATCACGTTGCATACAACGCCCGGGGCGTCTGGAGGCACGCCGTACGCCGTGAGTTCAAAAACCGCATTAATCCCAGGCAGCGATGCATGGAATGTGAGCAGCTCGGTCGGATCTGAGCTGCCACCCACGCCACTGACGCCCGTCGGATCCGGCACACGCCTGTGGGCGAGCTGCATCGCATCCGGCGTCATCACAACAAGCGGCACCTCCGCTCCTGTATCGAGCAGGAATTCGGCAATGATGGCACCTTCTTTTCGCTCAGCCGGCTTCTGCGTGATCATCACTGCATGGTGCGCAACTGCAGCGGGCGCAGCCCTCGGCTCCTCAAGTAGGAGTCCATGCTTCTCAGCAGCCACATGCAACCGACGTGTTGCTTCCTGCATGCCCACGTACGCCTCGGGCGCGTGGCGGGGCGCAGGCGGCAGCAGGTCACCGTTTGCGTCAAATGACAGCGGCTCGTAGCCGCCCGGCAAGCGGATCTTGGCGGGTGCTGGGCTGTCCGCACACGAGGCGTTGAGCACCTCCGGCTCAGACTTGCGTCGTGCAATCCACCCATGCGCTGCCCGCTCGCGATCCTCGAGCATGTCCGTTGGACGCGGGCGCTGCGGCGCCGTATCCGGCGTGCCACCGGCAATGCGAGCGCCGTGACGCATCACCGTCGACTCACGCGGCTCGAGCACCACATGCTTGATGGGGAGGCACCGAGGCAGCCTCACCACGCCATTACCTGGCCTGCCGCTCACAGACGTCGGAAGATTCTGACGCACTGCAACGATTCTCCCTGCTGCTGGTGCACCTGTAGCGTCCGGCTCCGCATCTGTACCTGCTTCTGGTGCACCTGCACCTGCGGTCGGCGCGGCTCCGGGCTTGTAGCCGTCAATCTTGTCGGGATTGTCCTTACGCCATTTCGTCATCTTATTGTAGGCCGACGTGTTGATCTCGCGGTCTTCCGCCATCTTGAGGGATTGACGTCTCGGGAGGTTCTTCAGCTTCATCCAGCACTTAGCTCCACGGCAGCACCCACAGCCCTTGATGCCTGAGAGGCTGCAGCGGACCGTGCACGTCGTGAACTCGCAGTCCATCTTGCCACAATTCCAGCAAGCCGCAGGCTTACCGCCCTGCGTGGCCATGTTACCTGGCTGCACGCCCATCACGGCCTTGTTGCCCGCCGTGTTGTGAATGCGGCCCGCGATGACCTCCGATAGGGTCTGGAAGGTGTACTTGGGCACCCATGTCGATGCATGCTTCCCTCTCTCATGCTCACGTATCTCATCGTCCAAGCGATCTGCAAATGATCGCGAGGCATCCTCACGCAACTCCGTGGGCGTCATCTGGATGAGCAGTCGGATCAGATCAAGGTGTCCACGTTCAGCTCGTGGAAGTGAATGTACGTCATCCCGCATCTGCCGATGTGCAGCCGTCACTTGCACCTCCGTCATGTTCACCGTGACGTAGGGCGGCTCGTTCTTCTCGATTCGTGTTCGCATCTTGCGGATGTCCGCCTGACGCGTAAAAGTGGCACGGTCCTCCATGCGCTCAAATAGTGCACGTCCATACTTGGACTCCTCGTAGTCATTGGCTCGAAGATCACGTTCATCGGACTTCCATACTCGCAGCTCGTCTCCATCACCGCTCGGGATCGCTCGGAGAAGACGTCGTATAAACCGATCAGCTTCGAGTAGTTGGGGGTCCTTGTCAAGCTGCCCACGCCATTCGTGAGCTGGAAGTGCGAGGAGCTCCTCGAGCTTCTCGTGCCTGTCGCACAAATCCGCCTTGATCTCGGGCATCTTAGCATGCAGCGACTCGCGTGTCATGTCTGTCTTAAACCGCATGATCTCCGACTCCTTCGGGAAGTCGATGCGAATCGGTTTGTAGGCATTCACTACCGACACGAGCGAATCGTCCGAATTGTAGCCATCGTCCTCAAGAAAAGGGTACTCGGGCAGCGACGGGAGCTTCGACTTGCGGCGTGAGCTGCTTCCCGATCTTGGCGTACGCGGTTGTGACTCGAGAGCCGCCATTCGTGCCTCGAGTGTCTTGATCTCACCCTGCATGCTTGTCATGGCCGAGTCGCGCAGGTCGCTCGCTGCCGCATGCATTCCGCACAGATTGCGCAGCTCGTTCAGGTCGCGCTCGAGAACGTCCGTGCTCGTGTTCAACTTCCGCACGTCGGCGGTGATGCCGTCCATCTGCATGTCATCGTGCGTCGCCGTCACCACGGCATCCAGGCGCGTACGGAAGGTGTACGACTCGCTCGTCATGAACTCAATGTGTCTGCGCATCTCCTCGTGCACATCAGCCAGGGCTTGCTCCGACTTGCGCGTGGTCACCGCAAGTCCTTGTAGTGCATCGCCGACTGCATCGACTCGATCACGTACGCCGCTGACGCGTGTGTCAGTGTTGCCAATGCGCTGGAAGTGCTCCACACTTGTGTTGGCTACTTGCAGCTCAACAGCGTTCAGTCTGTGCGCCATGTGTACCATGGCGCGCTCGTGTTCTGCCATGTGTTCGGCACCGCCATGACCGCCTCCGAGACCGCCACGAGCATGGGCAGCATCGCCAGGAGATTCTGGTTCCGAAGGTTGGCCAGGGGTGCTCGGCATCGACAATCGCTCGTCGGATGCCATCATTCTTGGGTGTGCCCCGAAGCTCGCACTTTCTTGGGCACTGGTATTTGTTGGGCCGTCGCCATATTCGCCGGGCAGAAGTGCCGCGGGCGCATGCGAGGGGTCGTCCATCGCTCTGTCTACCATGCGTAGGGTGGTCCGTGGTCCCGTAGGCTCTCTCCTGGGCAAGGGTCCGGGAGTGAGGCGGCCGAGGAAAACACCCACAGTCTCGCTTAGCAAGCGCGCGCGCACAGGCGGGAAAGCCTACGCGCCGACATACACCAGCCTTGGGCCCAGGACCGTTACTCTCTACTGCGCTACCTCACGCACCCTCCCCACTAAAGAGCGGGGAAGCGATATTAGTGCAACCAGAGGTCAGTTGAGAGTTACTCGCTGCCACACTGCTCATATCCGCCGCTTACAGCACCAAACGGATATGAGCTATGGCGCTGCCATCACACGTCACGTGCGCCTGGCAGCCGCACTTGTCTTGATTTAAGCACGAAGCTCAGACATCATCGCCAGCGCCACATGCACCGCGAACTTGTTCTTGAGCTCGTTCGGGAATGGCGTCCCGTAGAGGTGGCGTCCGACCGCTCCATTCATGTACGCCAGGCACTTGTCAAACTTGACTTGCTTAACCCACTTCGTGAAGATGTCCGCCCAATTGGTCGCATCCGGCACGTGTGCCAGACGCACTTCTTCTGCGCGCACACGCTGCGTGACAATCGCAGCACGGCGCAGCACGTGGCGCATGCGCGCTACTGACTGCTCTCCCGAGCACGCACGCAGCGCAGCCTCAGCGTCGCAGAGTAGACGCATCGGCATGTCAGTTGATACGCCCAGGCGGGCGCAGATGATCTTGGTCCAGATGGCCTTATCGGAGAGGCGCAGCAGCCCCAGGCCCTCAACCTCTGCCGACGAGCCACACTTGACTCCGGCCTTCTTGAGCTCCGTCAGGACAGATGCTCCATTATTGGTGATGCAGAGGCAGAAAACGTCATCGCCGCCTTCAACGCCAAGGCTCCACGTAGCGTCACTCGTGCCTTCAGGCAGCACGGGTGCACCGTCGCGGAGGCGTGCAGCTCCGTCCACCTTCTCAATCGCTTGGTTCAGTCGCGGGTCGACGCTGCCGGTGAGCACGCCTTCGATCGCCTCATTATCGGGCGACCCTCCCCAGGTAATGCCCGAGTGCCGGTGCTCGTAAGCTTCCGCCAGGACGCCCAGTGCCACTGATCGCCCTCCCGGCGAGCAGCGTGCGGCCACGCACGACATCATGTGTACTTTGCGCGTCAGCTGTATGAGGCAACGCAGCATCCACCGCAAGTCACCCGTGATCGACTGGAAGTCTTTCTGATACTTCTCGAGCTTCCCGTCGCCTTGCATCAAGTACAGCGAGTCGAGTCCACGGCGGAGCGCCGCACCCACCGGAACATCCGGCGGCAGGCACCCATCATCAACCAGTGAGGGCAGCCATACCGACACGGATTTGACGATGTGGTCCGTCATGGTGATGGTGAGGGTCATCCACTTGTCGTCACGTGAGATTCGTACGCCGCCCCACATGTCGGGTGCCTTGGTCACTACGACGGGCTCACCTCCTCGAGCAACTGCACGCGCTGACAGGAACGCCGCCAGTCGCATTACCTCGTCGTATCCGCCTGCCGAGAATGGCACTCGCAGCGCCAAATCATCAATAATCGCGCAGCCGCGTCCAGTGCTGTCTGGAGTAGCGTGCCAGAACAGGGAAGGGACGTCAGCCACACGTGGCCAACCCGCATCTTCCATGTCTTCATTCCGCGTCTCTTCGAACTCGTAGCCGGCTGCAGATTCACCCCAGATGGGCCCACCGAGGAATACCACGCCCGGTGTGCCATCATCTGCGAGTACGTCAAGTGACGGCGGCGGGTATACGAGGCGGAAGTCTCTGCCCGTCTCGCCAATTCCATACGCATTCTTCCAGTCCAGGAGGCACAGTACCTCGTCTGGCTGCACTGACGACATGAAGCAGTTGCCCTCCAAAGCTGTAGCGGGCATGGTGTACGACCTGTACTGCTGCACCTTCATCCGTTGCTTTGGTGATGCTCTACGCATGCTTCTTGCCTGATCCACTGAGTGCCGCACTTTGCGTCGCAGCTTGCGCATAGCTGACATCTTGTATCCGCGCACCGTCACAAAGTGAGAGATCGGCACGTCAAATTCGGCACTCAGCTTCTTGGCCTCCGCCTCGGGAATGATAGAGTTGTCAGGCAGGCGCATGATCGCATCATGGAACGCTGCCTTCTCTTCCACCATCCACTCGGCCGAGTCAGGCGCAGCCAGCAGCTGCTTCACCGTCTTGGGGGGCGTGAGCATGCACTTCTCGCCCTGGATCTCGACCTCCGTCGTCGGCGTCGGCTTGGTCGCCATGACGGCCAAATGTTGTGCATCGTCATGATCCGCACGCGTCTCCATCGCAGCTATGAGCTTGTGGGCTTCATCGCTGTCTGGATCACGCGCGTCTTGATATAGTCGAGTCATCGCCTGCGTGACGTTCTCGTGCTCCGCAGAGGCGTACCCATCGCCCACGCTGCCAAATGCCATGTTGAGCATCACATCAAAAGTCGTCGGCGAGTTGAACGTCAGGTCGGAGGCGTCAATGATCTGCTCAACCATGGCGACCATTTTGCGGTGTCGCGTCGATCGTCGCAGCCCCTCCGCCGGCGGCGGCTTTGACTTGGGCTCAGCCCTCGCCTTGACTCGGCGATATTGATGCAGGCCTTCGACGCGATCCTTGGCAATCTCATGCTTCCACCGCTTGTCCTTGCCCTCCCATGTTGCGTACTCGAGCACATGGTGAATGGCATCTGTCGGCACCTGGATGATCTCGACCACCGTGGCTGGCCACCAACGATGCGTGTCACCTTTGGCATCTTGCCAGAGCACCTCGAGTGCATCGCCGACGGCGTACTGCTCCTCATCTGGCAGCTTGTACTTGACAATCTCCTTGGTCACGATCTTGGGCGGCATTGGCATCGGCAGTGACATGATGGGGTACTGTGCGGACACCTCCGTCTGCGTCTCCATCTCATGTACTGTGCCGCCCGCCGCAATGCCTGCACGGAGCAGCACATGCTCATCCAGTGGGTCGAAGTCACTCGGATGACGCGTGATCGGCTTCTTCGTGTCGCAAGCCAGCAACAGGAAAGCGTTCTCCAGCCCAGCCCTCGACCGCGCACCGTACAGACGCGCCGTGCGTTCGCGCGACGATCGCGTCTCCGTCATGATGCCCTTCGGTCCCTGCTGCGCCCCGATGGCTGTGACGGAGCCCCTGGTCCAGAACAATGGCTTGGGCGACGATCGCGCACTCGGCGCACTTCCTTTGTAGTGATGGATGCGCGCAAGGCGGCTGCCTGCAGCCGGCACGTCATTGTTGACAATCACCGTGTAGACGCGACACGCCACCATTGCATGCTCGGGCACAGGCGGATCAGCAGCACGTGCCCGCAGCATGGCTGCCTCAGTGCGACGCGTGATGGGGTCCATCCGTGCTTCGCCAACCGTCAAAAACTCATGATCATCGCCAGCTGCCATCACGACGCGTGCGCCCGTGGCTGCCTCAAATCTCGCCGTGTTATCCGGTGCAAATGCTCCATCGGCATCCACCACGAAGACAAGCACCTCGTGCCCAATCGCCTTTTCCGTCGCCACGATGTCCACTGCGTACTTCAGCCAGCTGTCCATCGTGTGATCGGATGATGGCGTGGCATGTCCGTAGCCCGTGAGCTTGTCCCACGCATGCATGACGCCATTCGCACCTAGGAATGGTGCGGGCAGCTTGCATTCGATGCTAGACGGCCACCAATCGAGAATGAACACATTCCCTGCAAGAACGAGTCGCAGATGCCTCGACGGTGCACTCCCTGTGCTTCGACGGTGGTGCTGCGAGCGCCGTAAGGCCTCGTCGGTATCAATCAACAGTGCAGAGGCTCTCGTGATTTTATCACAGTTGATACCGTCGACTGCCTTCGACAGCTTGGGGAGGTTGTCAGCGTTGACGCCGTAGCGGGCCGCCATTAGGTGGGCATGATCATCTGCCCGCACTCTCGCAGGCATGGCCGCATGCTGCAGCGATGTCGGCATGGCAGCGTTCAGCTGCACAGCCGGTTGCTCATCACACGCGGTGGCAACTTCACGTGCCACTGTCGCGGAGGAGGCTAGCACCAGCTCAACCACATACGTCTTGCCGTCAGTGCCCACGCGCGTCTCGCCTGCATCCGTGAAGATGGTCATCTCGGGCTCATACCTAATGATCGGCTGGTGCGCACACAACAACTTGCGTAGCCCACTGTGCGATATCACGTTGCATACAACGCCCGGGGCGTCTGGAGGCACGCCGTACGCCGTGAGTTCAAAAACCGCATTAATCCCAGGCAGCGATGCATGGAATGTGAGCAGCTCGGTCGGATCTGAGCTGCCACCCACGCCACTGACGCCCGTCGGATCCGGCACACGCCTGTGGGCGAGCTGCATCGCATCCGGCGTCATCACAACAAGCGGCACCTCCGCTCCTGTATCGAGCAGGAATTCGGCAATGATGGCACCTTCTTTTCGCTCAGCCGGCTTCTGCGTGATCATCACTGCATGGTGCGCAACTGCAGCGGGCGCAGCCCTCGGCTCCTCAAGTAGGAGTCCATGCTTCTCAGCAGCCACATGCAACCGACGTGTTGCTTCCTGCATGCCCACGTACGCCTCGGGCGCGTGGCGGGGCGCAGGCGGCAGCAGGTCACCGTTTGCGTCAAATGACAGCGGCTCGTAGCCGCCCGGCAAGCGGATCTTGGCGGGTGCTGGGCTGTCCGCACACGAGGCGTTGAGCACCTCCGGCTCAGACTTGCGTCGTGCAATCCACCCATGCGCTGCCCGCTCGCGATCCTCGAGCATGTCCGTTGGACGCGGGCGCTGCGGCGCCGTATCCGGCGTGCCACCGGCAATGCGAGCGCCGTGACGCATCACCGTCGACTCACGCGGCTCGAGCACCACATGCTTGATGGGGAGGCACCGAGGCAGCCTCACCACGCCATTACCTGGCCTGCCGCTCACAGACGTCGGAAGATTCTGACGCACTGCAACGATTCTCCCTGCTGCTGGTGCACCTGTAGCGTCCGGCTCCGCATCTGTACCTGCTTCTGGTGCACCTGCACCTGCGGTCGGCGCGGCTCCGGGCTTGTAGCCGTCAATCTTGTCGGGATTGTCCTTACGCCATTTCGTCATCTTATTGTAGGCCGACGTGTTGATCTCGCGGTCTTCCGCCATCTTGAGGGATTGACGTCTCGGGAGGTTCTTCAGCTTCATCCAGCACTTAGCTCCACGGCAGCACCCACAGCCCTTGATGCCTGAGAGGCTGCAGCGGACCGTGCACGTCGTGAACTCGCAGTCCATCTTGCCACAATTCCAGCAAGCCGCAGGCTTACCGCCCTGCGTGGCCATGTTACCTGGCTGCACGCCCATCACGGCCTTGTTGCCCGCCGTGTTGTGAATGCGGCCCGCGATGACCTCCGATAGGGTCTGGAAGGTGTACTTGGGCACCCATGTCGATGCATGCTTCCCTCTCTCATGCTCACGTATCTCATCGTCCAAGCGATCTGCAAATGATCGCGAGGCATCCTCACGCAACTCCGTGGGCGTCATCTGGATGAGCAGTCGGATCAGATCAAGGTGTCCACGTTCAGCTCGTGGAAGTGAATGTACGTCATCCCGCATCTGCCGATGTGCAGCCGTCACTTGCACCTCCGTCATGTTCACCGTGACGTAGGGCGGCTCGTTCTTCTCGATTCGTGTTCGCATCTTGCGGATGTCCGCCTGACGCGTAAAAGTGGCACGGTCCTCCATGCGCTCAAATAGTGCACGTCCATACTTGGACTCCTCGTAGTCATTGGCTCGAAGATCACGTTCATCGGACTTCCATACTCGCAGCTCGTCTCCATCACCGCTCGGGATCGCTCGGAGAAGACGTCGTATAAACCGATCAGCTTCGAGTAGTTGGGGGTCCTTGTCAAGCTGCCCACGCCATTCGTGAGCTGGAAGTGCGAGGAGCTCCTCGAGCTTCTCGTGCCTGTCGCACAAATCCGCCTTGATCTCGGGCATCTTAGCATGCAGCGACTCGCGTGTCATGTCTGTCTTAAACCGCATGATCTCCGACTCCTTCGGGAAGTCGATGCGAATCGGTTTGTAGGCATTCACTACCGACACGAGCGAATCGTCCGAATTGTAGCCATCGTCCTCAAGAAAAGGGTACTCGGGCAGCGACGGGAGCTTCGACTTGCGGCGTGAGCTGCTTCCCGATCTTGGCGTACGCGGTTGTGACTCGAGAGCCGCCATTCGTGCCTCGAGTGTCTTGATCTCACCCTGCATGCTTGTCATGGCCGAGTCGCGCAGGTCGCTCGCTGCCGCATGCATTCCGCACAGATTGCGCAGCTCGTTCAGGTCGCGCTCGAGAACGTCCGTGCTCGTGTTCAACTTCCGCACGTCGGCGGTGATGCCGTCCATCTGCATGTCATCGTGCGTCGCCGTCACCACGGCATCCAGGCGCGTACGGAAGGTGTACGACTCGCTCGTCATGAACTCAATGTGTCTGCGCATCTCCTCGTGCACATCAGCCAGGGCTTGCTCCGACTTGCGCGTGGTCACCGCAAGTCCTTGTAGTGCATCGCCGACAGCATCGACTCGATCACGTACGCCGCTGACGCGTGTGTCAGTGTTGCCAATGCGCTGGAAGTGCTCCACACTTGTGTTGGCTACTT
>Ga0302125_10001852_pt1 | contig 10256 bp, 10 predicted proteins | sample CB4_surface_MG_FD_203111 | JGI IMG/M metagenome (GOLD analysis project Ga0302125, IMG submission 203111) | Marine microbial communities from Western Arctic Ocean, Canada - CB4_surface | ecosystem: Environmental > Aquatic > Marine > Oceanic | place: Canada: Western Arctic Ocean | collected... | reverse complement strand
TACAGTTCAATTTCTTCAGCCCCCATTGCCTGACATGATTCAGCCCGACAGACTTGTAAGACATTTTTTCCGGCTGGATGTGTCCTAAAATGGTGGTAGAAAGTTACAAAACCATGTATCTCAGCAACCGATAAATTATAGGCTTTTGATATTATTGGGTAAGAATCTTCAGGCACATATCCTAAGTCATCCTGAATTGCATGCATTAAAGGGAGCATTGCTCCAGGAGTGTCCTGAAGTTTTGACACATGCTGTTCTATTTTTTTAATTTGTATTTCAGTTAATGTCATAGTTTATTACTATAAATACTGTGATTTATTAGAAAGGTCATTATACTTTAAGAATAAAAGGTATATATTAAAAAATCCTTATTATGACCATAATTTAAATTTAATACTATATGACCACAAATTTGATTGATCAGTTCAATAGAACTATAAACTATATTAGAATTTCGGTTACAGATAGGTGCGATTTTCGTTGTATCTACTGTATGGCTGAAGAAATGAAATTCTTACCTCGGGATGAGGTGCTTACACTTGAAGAAATAAATCGTCTCGCAAATATTTTTACCTCCTTAGGGGTTAAAAAAATTAGAATTACTGGGGGAGAACCTTTAGTAAGAAAAAATATAGATTCCCTATTTAATAATCTTTCTAAAAATAAAAATATAGAGGATTTAACTCTAACAACGAATGGTAGTCAGTTAATTCATAAAGCCACCATGTTAAAAGAGTCTGGAGTAAAAAGAATAAACATTAGCTTAGACAGCTTGAATCCTCTTACCTTCAAAAGAATGACTCGTGTTGGTAACCTCGATGAGGTAATAAATGGAATTGATCACGCACTTAATGTTGGTTTTGAAAAAATTAAATTAAATACAGTCTTAATGCGAGATATTAATGATTCTGAAATTTTTGATTTAACAAATTTTGCTATTGAACGAGATCTGGACTTATCATTCATTGAGGAAATGCCTTTGGGTGTAACTAATTATGAAAGAAAAATAACGTCTATTAGTAACGATGAAATATTTATAAAATTAGCTGAAAATTATGACCTAGAAAAAACATCATATAAAACAGGGGGGCCAGCTAAGTATTGGTCGATAAAGAATACAAAAACAAAAGTAGGTTTAATATCGCCGCATAGCCATAATTTCTGTAGTGACTGTAATAGAGTTAGAGTGAGCTGTAAGGGTGAATTATTTTTATGCCTAGGACAGGAAAATAAAATTGAGTTAATGCCTCTCCTACGATTAAATCCCAATAATGACAATCCGATTAAGGATGCAATAATTAACAGTATGAAAATAAAACCAAAGTCACATGAATTTGATTTAAATCAAGAAAAACCAGCTGTTGTTCGTTTTATGTCTCACACAGGAGGTTAATTGTCAGAGTTAATTGAAGGGGTAATTCTTGCAGGTGGTGCTTCCAGTCGCATGGGAACAAATAAGTCCTTAGTTACATTCAAAAAAAAACTAATGATTCAGCATGTTTATGACAGACTTAGCCCACAAGTAAATAAAGTATGGATTAATAGTAATATCTTGCTTGAGCAATTTCCAAAAGATCAACAGCTGAAAGACGAGCTACCTTATCATGCTGGACCTTTGGTAGGTATCTATACCGGCTTAACATTCGCTCAAACTGAATGGGTACAATTCTGCCCAACTGACACTCCATTCTTGCCGCTCAATTTAGTAGAAAGGTTATTCTCAAAAACTAAAAATACGAATGGCACGATTATTGTGCCGATGGTTAGGGGAAAAATTGAACCAGTTTTTAGCCTATGTCACAAATCTACATTAAAAGGATTAAAGGCTTTTATTTTAAGTGAAAAAAAGAAAATATCAGACTGGATTGAACAAAATAATTTTGAAACAGCAACATTTGATAATCTAGATCAATTTTATAATATAAACGACATCAAAGATCTACAAAAAATTGAATCCTAATAAAAAAACAAAACCGTTAATTCTTGGATTCTGCGCATCATCGAGTGGAAGTGGAAAAACAACTTTGATTGAAAAAATTATTCCTATACTCAAAGCCAATAGTCTTATTATTTCAGTTGTGAAACATGCCCATCATAGTTTTGATATTGATACCCCAGGAAAAGACAGCTACAGATTGAGAGAATCTGGAAGCTACCAAACACTCGTACTAAATCAAGATCGCTCTGCATTAATTACAGAAAGTCATGGAAATAATATCGACATTGAAGATACGATCCAACAAATGGACCATAATGTTGATATGATTTTAATAGAAGGATTAAAAACTTTACCCTATAAAAAAATTGAAGTATTTCGCAAGGATATATCACATGAAAAACTCTATGCTAGCAATAAAAGTATCATTGCTATAGCAACTGATACCAATGATAAGGAAAATATCCCTTCATTAAATATTAATAAACCTGAAGAAGTTTGCGCCTTTATATTAAATTTAATGGATAAATCATGACAGAAAAAATTACACTAAGAAAGTTAGCTAAAGACCCTGGTTGCTTGGCTGAATATGATCCTAATGCAATGGAATATCAAGACGCTATAAAATGGATTAGACAATTTATTGAGCCGGTCAAAGAAACTCAAATAATACCAATAAGGGAATCCTTAGGTAAGGTTTTATCAGAGGATATTTACTCCCCTATTGATGTGCCCAATTACAATAATTCAGCAATGGATGGATTTGTATTTTATAAAGCACAAGAAAATTCACCCATAATGCTTGAAGTTATAGGGTCACAGTTAGCAGGTCAATCTTCAAATGAAAAAGTTCTTCCAGGACAAGCAATTCAAATAATGACAGGAGCAAGAATTCCTAATGGTGGTAATACTGTCATCCCAATCGAATTAGTTTCTTACGATGGTGATAAAATCTCAATAAATGAAAGCCCTAAAATTGGGGCCAATATTAGAAAAATTGGCGAAGATGTGAAAAAAAATGAATTGATTTTAAAGAAAGGAAGGTGTATTAGATCATCTGAAATTGGACTGCTTGCTTCTCTGGGGCTTCCAAAAGTCAGTGTATACCGTCAAATAAGGGTTGCTTTTTTTTCGACTGGAGATGAAGTAGTAGAGGTCGGAAACTTGTTAAAAGTTGGCCAGGTATATGACAGCAATAACCATACAATCGGAGCAATGTTAGAGCGCTTAGGTGTAGAAATTTTAAACCTTAGAATTGTTTCCGATGATAAAAATGCGCTTAAGGAAACCTTACTTTCAATTGTAGATCAAGTTGATGTCATTATCACAAGTGGGGGAGTCTCTGTTGGGGCTGCAGATTATATGAAAGAGGTTTTAAATGAAATTGGGGAGGTCTTATTTTGGAAGTTATCAATCAAACCTGGACGACCCTTAGCTTATGGAAAAATTAATCAAACGCATTATTTTGGGTTGCCTGGTAATCCTGTAGCTTCTATGGTTTCATTCTATCAAATTGTTCAGCTCCAACTAAAAGTTCTAATGGGTGAAGTTGATTATGAGCTTCCACCTCTCTTCAAAGTCAAAACAGATAAGGCTATCCATAAAAAACCAGGTCGCATGGAATTCCAAAGAGGTATATTATTTAGAAATAACGATGAATGGTGGGTCAAGCCTACAGGTCATCAAGGCTCAGCAATATTAAGTTCAATGAGCCAAGCAAACTGCTTCATTGTAATGGGAATCCATGAAGGATCGACTGATTCTGGCGATACAGTAAAAGTTCAACTTATGGAAGGATTTATCTAAGATTAAATACCCTTTTTTCGGTCCTATTTCAGCTATAATTTCCTAAAAAGTTTCTCAAATATTGTGGGGCATTAAATAAAATTATGAGCGATTTACAAATAAATAAAACTATTCCACCCTTTTCATTGGAGGGCACTAATGGATCTATATCAATTCCATCTGACTCTGAGGGTAAAAAATTAATCATTTATTTTTATCCCAAAGATTCAACACCTGGATGTACAAATGAAGGTATCGATTTTACGGAAGCATATAACCAATTCAAAGAATTAAATGTTGAGATTTATGGTATCTCACGAGATAGCATTAAGTCACATGAAAACTTCAAGAAAAAATATAATTTTTCATTTGACCTAATCAGTGACCCCGATGAACTTGCTTGTAATTTGTTTGGCGTGATAAAAATGAAAAATATGTATGGAAAGCAAGTGCGCGGAATAGAAAGGAGTACATTCCTAATCAATGAAAATGGAGAATTAATTAAGGAATGGCGAGGCGTAAAAGTAAATGGTCATATTCAGGAAATTTTAGAGTTCTTAAAAATTAATCCAACATAAAAAATGATTAAAAAAAATATAACAAAGCTATTTGTTTTAGATACGAATGTATTAATGCATGACCCATCATCACTTTTTCGATTCGAGGAGCATGACATTTATCTCCCAATGGTAACCCTTGAGGAGCTGGATAATGGTAAAAAAGGGCTTACAGAGGTTGCACGAAATGCCAGACAAACAAGCCGCTACCTAGAAGAAATTATGGGTTCAGACCTAAATAATCTTGAGTTAGGGTGCCCACTTAAATCAGAAACAAACAATCATGTATCTGGTCGGTTATTTCTTCAGACTGATCCGGTTGAATTTGACCTACCAATGCTTGCTGGGAGTAAAGCAGACAATCAAATTCTTAGTGTTGTCTTTAATTTAAAAAATAAAAATTCAAAACGAGATGTAATCCTTGTTTCCAAAGATATTAATATTCGTATTAAAGCTAGAGCTTTAGGTATCTCGGCAGAAGATTATTTTAATGACAAAGTAATGGATGATACAGAATTACTTTATTCTGGAGTTACCGCTCTTCCTGAAAATTTTTGGGAGATGCATAGTAAAGCAATGGAATCCTGGCAAGAGGAAAATAGAATGTTTTACCGAATAACAGGTCCAATTTGTCAGAACTTACTGGTAAATGAATTTGTGCATTATGGGTTTGATAAGCCCTTCCAAGCAATCGTTAGAAGCCTAAAAGGAAAGACTGCTACTTTACAAGTGATCCAAGACCACACGAACCCAAACTTTAATATATGGGGAATTACCGCAAGAAATAAGGAGCAAAATTTTGCTCTAAATTTATTGCTTGATCCTGAGGTTGACTTCGTGTCATTGCTAGGTCAGGCTGGAACCGGTAAAACTCTTCTCACGCTCGCAGCCGGCCTTCAGCAGGTCCTAGAAAAAAAAATTTACAGTGAAATTATTATGACACGTGTCACAGTTCCAGTTGGCGAAGATATAGGCTTTCTTCCCGGAACCGAAGAAGAAAAAATGTCGCCATGGATGGGAGCCTTAGATGACAATCTAGATGTTCTAAATAAAACAGATGAAGATGCTGGTGACTGGGGGCGTGCAGCCACACAAGATTTAATACGATCAAGAATTAAAGTTAAATCTCTTAATTTTATGAGAGGAAGAACTTTTTTAAATAAATATCTTATTATTGATGAAGCTCAAAATTTAACCCCAAAGCAGATGAAGACTTTAATTACTAGAGCAGGGCCAGGTACTAAAGTAGTTTGCTTGGGTAATATAGCTCAGATTGATACACCATACCTAACTGAAGGTAGTTCAGGTTTGACTTATGTCGTAGATCGATTCAAAGGATGGCAACATAACGGACACATTACCCTCATGAGAGGGGAGAGATCAAGGTTAGCGGATCATGCTGCAGAAGCGCTCTGAACCAATAAAAACTAAAGGATTTTACTATTTCCTTTCAGCCCAATTTCTATCTGCATTGGCTGATAACGCTCTATTATTTGCAGCAATTGCAATGCTTTCCAATTTGCAGGCACCCACTTGGCATCAACCATTACTCCTTCAGTTTTTCGTTCTTGCATACATTATTCTTGCTCCTTTTGTTGGAGCATTTGCCGACTCGAGACCTAAAGGTCAAGTAATGTTTATCTCCAATGGTGTTAAACTTTTTGGCTGTCTAGCAATGTTATCCGGCATGCAGCCACTCTATGCATATGCTATTGTCGGAATTGGAGCAGCAGCATATTCGCCAGCTAAATATGGAATTTTGACAGAGTTACTTCCCGAAGAATCTCTAGTTCCTGCAAATGCCTGGGTTGAGGGTTTAACAGTAACCGCCATTATTTTAGGTGCAATTTTAGGAGGTATAGCAGCTACTTATAATGTTAATATTGCAATTATTCTAATAAGTGCCCTATACATATTAGCTGCAATATTTAATCGATATATTCCAACCTTACCGATTCACCATAAAATTCGTCATACCAATCCATGGCACCTAGTTAAAGACTTTTTTAATTCTTATGGAAAATTATGGAGAGACCCTCTAGGTCAGCTTTCATTAGCAATTACTACATTATTTTGGGGTGCCGGTGCGACACTTAGGCTTGTAATTATTGGATGGGCCGCGTACGCACTAAATTATGGTCTTGATAAATCAACACAACTTTCAGCAGTTGTTGCCTTGGGAGTTGGTTTTGGTGCAATAGTTGCTGCTCGCTATATTTTAATGAAGGACTCAATAAAGATTTTACCGGCAGGAATTGTTATGGGAATACTGGTCTGCTCAATGGTATTTATTGAAACCTGGCAAATGGCTGCTATCATTTTACTTCTTGTTGGTATTTTAAGTGGTCTATTAATTGTTCCTCTCAATGCATTACTTCAGCATAGAGGCCATAAATTAATTGGTGCGGGTCACTCAATTGCCGTTCAAAACTTTAGTGAGAATTTAGGCATACTATTTTTAAGTGGTGCCTATACGATGATGGTTAAATTTAATATTCCGATTAATGCAATTATGTTTATATTTGGTTTCTTTGTTTTGTTAGCCATGACTGTGGCAAGCCAATACTACGCAAAAAATGATTAATGTAATTTAACGTGGGTCTCAGTTCTCCTTGTAATAAACTTTGCGATCAGCCTCAACGTAACAACCGTCACCCCATGAAGTGCCATTAAATGCATCTGATAAAGCATGAGATACATTATTCTGGCTATAAAACCCTCAATAAACATACTCCCACCTGTCAAGGAGCCCATAAGATTTCCCACAGTAGAGTATCGGCCTAAATTAACTAACGAACCATAATCTTTATAACTGTATTGAGGAAGATTATGAACTTTCTCTGCAACTAAACGCTTCATAGTTTTATTTAATAAGGATGCTTGCTGGTGTGCGGATTGAGCCCTTGGTGGGACTAACTCTTTTGCTCCCGGCCTAATAGGACAAGCAGCACAATCTCCAAATGCAAAAATAGAATCGTCATCTATAGATTGAAGAGTTGATTTCACTATAATTTGATTAATCCCATTAATCTTTAATCCTAGATTCCCGAGAAATTCTGGAGCCTTAATACCTGCAGCCCAAACAACCAATGCTGAAGGAATAAATCGTCCAGTATGTGTCTGAATACCTGATTCGGATACATTGGTTACTCGTTCATTAAGATATAAATTAACATTTAACTTTTTTAATTCACGGTCAACAGAAAAACTCATTCTTTTTGGGAGAGCTGGTAATAAACGGTCGCTCGCTTCAATTAAAGAAATTTTAATATCTTTATCTGGATTAATTTTATCTAGGCCATACGCTGTCATCTCGCGCGTTGCCTTATGCAACTCTGCAGCTAACTCCACTCCCGTTGCGCCCGCTCCTACTATAACTACCTCTAATTGGCCATTACTAATTTCATCTTTTTGTGTTTGCGCTCTTAAGATTGCATTGTGCAGTTTCTGGTGAAATTTTTGTGCTTGCTTCTGATTATCCAATGCAATTGCATGCTCGGCAGCTCCTTCTATTCCAAAATCATTAATTGTACTTCCTACAGAAATAATTAATGTGTCATAGCTAAACCTCCTTCGAGGGATAATTTCCAACCCATCTGGACCAATAAATGGAGCTAGGGAGATCTCCCTTGTTTCTTTATTTAACGCATCCATCGAGCCCAGCCTAAAATTAAAGTTATGCCAGTGAGCTTGCGCCAAGTAATCTAGTTCATCTTTATCTGCATTTAAACTTCCAGCTGCTATCTCATGAAGTAATGGTTTCCAAATATGTGTCTTTTTAGAATCAACTAAAGTTATTTCAGCTTTTTTATTTTTTCCTAGAGTGTCCCCAAGCTTAGTCGCCAACTCTAGGCCACCAGCTCCTCCTCCTATTATTACAATTTGATGTTTTTTTCTATCCATTTATTTACTTATTTTCGTTGTTTTGTTTAAGGTAATTTGGCATTAACTTTGCTTGCCGAGACTTCTAAAGTGTAATTCAATACTTTTTATTTTTTCTTGAGGTGATTCATAATAAGTTGCAAAAAAAATATTCATTTATTTAATACATAAAAAAAGACTAAGTCATTATAACTCAGTCTTTTTTAAATTATGTTTCTGCTTTGTAACTTAACTTATAAGCCTTCGTTCCCAGTAACACCAGTACTTGATTGAGCACGTATCCAAGCAATTGTCTTTAGGAGTTCATCAACAGTCATGCCATCATCTGCCGTCATAATACCGAATCCTTTTCCACCCATACCACCGTTTGAGCCAGCCCATACAGTTTCAAACATTCCTTTATTAGTCGCGTCCTTAGGGTATCTAAATGTTGGCCCTAGCAAGCCTGGTCCAACCTGGCCGCCGGCAGTAGGTCCATGACATTGAGTACATGACCACATACCAAATCTTTTTTTACCACGTTTAATAGCTTTAGCATCACCAACATAAATATTTTTACCTGTCTTCAAGAACTCGGTTTCAGCTGCTGTCATTACATTGTCTTTTTTTATCGTATCACCAAAAGACTTTGGATCTGTTATTTTAAACTCTGAACCATCTGTAGTTTTGATTAATTTAATTTGCGCATTTGCCATACCGGTAAAACCAATAAGGGATGCGAGTAAAGTTGATATTAAAATCTTTCTTGCTAACATAATTTCTCCTAATTTAGTTCAGTCATCATATTTATATGACAACACTCTTGCAAAAAGTTTCAAAAAATAATGGGTTAAATAAAACGACGATTATTTTAATTCTTAATCGTTAATATTACTTTTTTTTTATTTTATTGTCACTGCTTTTGATGAAAAAAACTCTTTTTTATTTACTTTTTTCCATCTAGTTTATTATTAAATTCAGGTTCTGTATGAGGAACACCAAAATCGTCCAGAATTTTTAAAATTTTGTCTTTATTTCTTTCAATTGCACCTTCAATCATTTTTAATCGGTCTGCTTCACCATGACGTACTGCAGCTGAAATATTCCAATATGTTTTGCCTGCGAGTTTAGTATTTTCAAATTCAGGGATCAATACCACTTCCATTGGAACCGATGATTTTTTAGCATAATATCCGCCTATTGGTCCCCACATAATTGCAATATCAATTTTTCCTTCTTCTACATGAGTTACAAGCTGGCCTGGATCTTTTGTTAAATCTCTCATCAACCTATACGGCTTAGCATTAGCCATTAAATCATTCATATGTAACTGCATTGCTACAGGACTTTTATCAACGATTCCTATGGTCGCTTTTCTTAAATCTGGTGACGTCCAATCCTTGACGTTATATCCACTATCTTTTCTATAAATCCATACATGGCCTGATCTGTAATATGGACTTGATGTTTTAACCATATCAACTGCAGTTGATGTTCCAATCAAAACGTCACACCTTCTGGCATTCAACGTGTTTCTGATGAAACCAAAACGGTCTGGCCAAAACTGAAAGCTTAGGTCTTTTTTTAGATCTTTAGCTAGAACTGCTGCTATTTTATTTTCGAACCCCTCTTGTTTCTTATTTGAAAAAGGTAGGTTATCTGGATCAGCGCATACCTTAAACTCATTGTCTTTTGGAACTCTCATTGCTTGACCGGGACGACCAATATCAGTATCAACTCCTCCAGAATATGCTGGAAAACTTATCACTAGCAGTAAGAACGTTCTTATTATAATTTTAAACATAATATTTCCTTATTTTTATTTGGCTTAATTATACATTCAAACCTCAATACATTACCTAATGATAATCTTTAATATTTATCATGATGTTAATTAAGGTAAAAAAAAACACCCTACCGAAGTAGGGTGTTTTTAAGACTAACTTAACTGTAATTAGTTCTACAAAAGATCTTTCGATCTAATTATAGGCTAAATACTGTTAATGCACCGCCACCAGGAGCAGCGTTGTATTTTGTTAGTTCAGCATAACCACCAGCAGCGCCAAGAGCGTCTGTAGGATTAGTTAAACCTAAGTTCATTGCAACGCCAGCCCAAC
>Ga0302125_10001851_pt1 | contig 10262 bp, 9 predicted proteins | sample CB4_surface_MG_FD_203111 | JGI IMG/M metagenome (GOLD analysis project Ga0302125, IMG submission 203111) | Marine microbial communities from Western Arctic Ocean, Canada - CB4_surface | ecosystem: Environmental > Aquatic > Marine > Oceanic | place: Canada: Western Arctic Ocean | collected... | reverse complement strand
TGAGAACTTTAGTTGCTGGTAATTCAAGGTCAATGTTTACTGATAAAGATTTGTTTAGGAGTTTTACTTTTGATTTCTTAAAACGCTTGAAAAATATTATTTTTCCCAACTTATATGCATACCTAGGACCACGTTTATTACCAAATAAGGCCTTGCCTCGGGATGAGTTTCAAGGGTTAAGAGGATCACTGCCTGTGGTTAACTTTAACTCAGCAGAGAATCAATTCCGCTCCTCTTTACTTTCTTTTACGCAATTATCAAGAGCTTGGGATATAGAACCAATTTTGATGACGCAGGCTAATAGAATAAATACCAATGATATTGTATTTAAGAAATTGTATGAAACTTCTCCAGATATTGGAATCAGCCCAGAGCAATTTGAGCTCATTTACCAAAAATTCAATGACATTATTCGAGAGGTTGCTCTTGAGCAAAATGTTCAGCTAATTGATTTAGATGTTTTGCTTCGCCCATCTAGTAAATATTTATTTGATACTGTTCATCTCAATGATGAGGGGAATATACGAGCAGGAGAAATAATTACCAAGCATTTACTCATGATTCTCTCCAAAGATTCCAAAATGGATCTAAATTAAGAATACTTATAACTTCTCTTTAGAAATGATGTCTAGATATTGCTTTTCAATTACTCCAAGTGAAAATTTCTTTTTTGCAAATTCTGCAGATTTTTTACCCATTGTGGAAATAAGACCCGCATCCAGAATAAAGCTTTCCATAGCATCATATAATTCTGACCTATCTTGATAGGAAATTAGCCTCCCTGTCTCACCGTCAATGACACATTCCTGGCATCCAGGAACGTCTGATAGGATAAGCGGCATACCAGTAGATGCAGCTTCTGCAGCAGCCTTTGGCAGGCCCTCTCTTTCAGAAGGCAAAACAAAGATATTATTTTTATGAAAGCACTCTTCCATTTGGTTATGGCTTATCTCACCTAAGAACAAGATATCTTCACTCAATTTAATTTCTTCGAATAATTCTGTTGCAATAGACTCTGGATTATATGGATCATATATTCCTGCAATTGCAAATTGGGCTTGAGAATAATGCTGTTTAATTTTTTTAGCGCAAGCCATATAGTCCTCTATACCTTTTGATTGAACTAAACGTGATGCTAAAAGAAATTTTGGAACATCCTGTTCTCTTTCAATGTACCTAAATTCTAATTCGTCAATTCCCTCTCCATGAATCAACTGACAATTCGATTCTTTAATTTTATATCGATGGCATAACAGGTACATATCTTCATAATTTAAGAATATGAAAAGAAAATTCTTTTTTAAAATCGATGTTAATAAAAAACTATAGTGCTGCAATTTATCAAAAATCTTATACTTTAGATCTTTTCTAAAAAAGAAAGGCCCAAGTCCTGTCACTATATAAATAGATTTTTTTACTCTTAAGAAATACGAAATCAATGATCCAAAAAATGATAGTTCGAGAGTAATATAGAAAATATATTTAGGATTAATTCTTTTTATCAATCCTGTGAGAGAAAATATAAATGAAAAGTAAGATAATGCTTTATTGGCATTCCGTTTTCTATTAAGAATGTGAAGGCTAATGCCCATTCTCTTAAGAGTATCTAAATCATCTGCGGTACTTTTAGAAGTATCTGCAATTAATGAAACTTCATGAAACTCACTAATACGTTTTGCAAGGTTAATATGAGTTCTTAGAAAAAAATTTAGCTCATTTACAACAAATACAATTTTCATAAAATATTTTAATTTTTATAAGAGATAGCGGGTTACTTTAAGATTAGCATTTTCAAGGCATCAAATTTTATTTTTTTGAATTATACTCATAATCATGTCTACAATCGGCACTGAAAAAAGATTTCTTTAATTTAAAATTTACAAATGTTCACATTTATTAAATCCATTAATTCGATAATATCAAAAAAGGATACATCTTTAATTATTCAAATGTCAGTGATTTTAGTGATCATTTCATTTATTGAATTTGTTGGATTGGCCATGATTTCATTTTTAATGATTAATATTGGCTCAATGGATACCTTGGCTTCTAGGTATGAAGCTTTAAATTCACTTAATATCAGACAAGATGTAATGCCATTGGTGCTTTCACTCTTTGTCTGCGTATATGCATTAATCTCTATTGCTATCTCAATCTCCTTTTTAAAATTTGTTAGTTTGCATAGCCAGCTTATAGCGGGTCGAATAAAACTAAGGCTAATAGATTATTATTTATCTCTTGGTTGGATTGACCATATTCAAAATGCAAATTCCGAAAAAATATCAAGAATTCAAAACGATGCTACTCATGTTGGCCAGCAAATACTATTTGCTATGCATTTATTTAGTCGCTTTGCTTTAGCATTCATTATCACGGCCGCATTACTTTATTATAATTTTGCTGTTACAGGCATCATGGTTGCATCTCTTGGTCTAAGTTATTTGACTATATATTTTTTCTTTAAACCTTCAATAGCAAAAAATAGCATCATAGTAGCTCGAGAGAAAGACCTAGCATTAAGGACTCTAACAAATATGTTTGGCTCTATGAAAGAAATTATTTTTTATAGTACAAAGCATGCAGTGTTAAAAGATTTTGATGGGATGAATGTGAGGATGGCTTCGGCTGAAGGAATAAATATGTATCTTGCTCAGATTCCCCGATTCATTATTGACTCTCTTTTATTAATTGCCTTGGTTCTGTTTGCCGCTTTTTATAGCACCCAGGGTCTCACAGCTAATAATTTTATTATTACTGTTTCTATTTATGGGGTTGCTGGTTTAAAACTATTACCAGCTTTTCAGAATATTTTTTATTTTGCTAGCGAAATTCAAGCTAGATCGAAATATTTAAATAATATAGTTCCATTGATTAATCAGATTAAACCTGAAGACATCTTTAGCAATCCTGAGATGACAGATCAATTCCAGCACTCAATTGATTTTCAGAATGTTAGTTTTTCTTATTCCTCTCAATTAAAACAAGCTATTTCAAATCTAAGCATTTCAATTGCAGCTGGAAAGAAAATTGCTATTATTGGCCCAAGTGGCTCTGGAAAATCAACTTTCATTGATCTTTTACTTGGTTTTATTAATCCAGTGTCTGGAAACATTCTAGCAGATGGCCAGTTATTAGATGGAAAAGAGCTCAGCAGTTACAGGAACTATTTTTCTTATGTTCCTCAAAAGCTTTATCTTTTAGAGGCTAGCTTAAAAGAGAATATTATTTTTGGCTCTAAGATAATAAATAATTCTGAGACTCTGCTAACAGAAGTTTTACAGGCTTCTCAGGTCAGTCTTTTTATAGATGATCTCCCTCTCGGCATCAATACTTTATTATCTGATTCACACCTTTCTTTATCAGGAGGTCAGAAGCAAGCAGTCGGAATCGCTAGAGCACTTTATAACGGAGGTGACATTCTTTTATTGGATGAGGCAACAAGTGCCATGGATGCTAGATTAGAGCAAAGTGTAATGAATCAAATCATAGCATCTGAATTCAAGACTATTATTGCTGTGACCCATAAACCCACGATGCTGCAATATTTTGATGAAATATATGTTTTTAATGATGGCATAATTGAAGCAAATGGATCTTATGAAGAATTAAAAGCCTCAAATAAATTTTTTAATAAAATGATCGCTCTTCCTGACCAAGCAGAGAACTAAATAATGAAAGTTACAGAAGCAGTATTACAAAGAAGCTCAATACGAGCATTTCTAAAGTCGTCAGTTTCAAATGAGCTTCTTAGAGATTTACTAGAGAAGTCATCGAGGGCGGCATCAGGTGGAAACTTGCAACCATGGAAAATATTTGTTTTAAATAATAAATCATTGAGTGATTTTTTATCATTTCAAGAGAAATGGGATCAACCTGAGGTGCCTGCATATGCAATTTATCCTCCTAAGCTCAAAGAGCCGTACCGCACTTCTAGATATGAGCTTGGAGAACAAATGTATAAATTGCTAGGTATTGGAAGAGATGATAAAGATGCAAGAATTGCTCAGGTTATGAAAAACTTTGAGTTCTTTGGTGCACCATGCGCATTTTTCTGTTTTGTCGACCGGCAGATGGGTCCCCCTCAGTGGTCGGATTTAGGGATGTTTTTGCAAACATTTATGTTGTTGGCCAAAGAAGCAGGTTTAGATACTTGTGCTCAAGAGGCATGGTCGATGAAGCAAGACAGTGTTGCGCAATTTGTGAAACCTGGAAATGATGATATGTTATTTTGTGGTATGTGCATTGGTTATAGGGACAATGAAGCACCAGTCAATTCTCTAATATCAGAACGAAGGCCGCTTGATGAATGGGCTAAATTTCTTTAAGCCCTAGTAAAAATAATCAATGCTGAGTGAAGATATAAATAAGTTTATGTTAGAAGCTCTTGATATGGCAGACATTGCTTTTTTAAATAATGAAGTTCCAGTCGGAGCGATCGTTGTGCAAGATGGCATAGTCATCGGGAAGGGTTTTAATCAAGTGATTAGTCATTCCTCAGTTTCCTCCCACGCTGAAATCAATGCTATCAATGATGCAAGTCAGAACATAAAAAACTATAGATTAAGTAATTGTGATGTCTATGTCACTTTGGAGCCTTGCCATATGTGCGCAAAAGCAATTGTAGATGCGAGAATTAACCACCTATATTTTGGAGCAATGGAGCCTAAAACAGGGGCAATACAATCAGTAGACAATTTTTTAGATAGCAATCACCTTAATCATAAAGTTAGTTATAGTGGTGGACACATAAAAGAGTCTTCAGCCGAGTTGCTGAGAAAATTTTTTCAGTCAAGAAGGAGCTAACCAGAATACTCGCATCCTGAATTGCAGGTTTCCATGACCTCAATGGAAGATAAATTCTGTAAATGCCCTATTAAATTGTTCCATAGCCAAATCGCAATATTTTCACTGGTAGGGTTTTCTAAGCCAGGAATTTCATTTAAATATGAATGATCTAATTTCTTGATATAAGGAGCACAGATTTTTTTTAGTTCTGAAAAATCCATAACCCAACCAAACTCATTTAGTGGACCATCAAGATAAATCTTTACCCTAAAGCTATGACCATGGAGGTTAGAGCATTTATGATCTTCTGGAACTAAAGGAAGTTTATGAGCAGCTTCAAAGGTAAATTCTTTAAAAATTTTCATTTTAATGTGATCCAAATTGGACAATGATCAGAAGGTTTTTCCATTGCACGAGCATCATAGTCAATGCCAGTATTTTTCATTGCAGGAATAAGATCCTCTGAAATCATAATGTGATCTATTCTAAGGCCTCTTTTGGGAGTATCGTCAAACATTCTTGAGCGATAATCAAACCAAGAGTATATTGAATTCTCGTCTGGATTTTGCTCTCTCCAAGAGTCTATAAAACCAAGATTCTTGATACTGTTCCACATATCAATTTCCTCGGGTAAAAAAGCAGTTTTTCCTTCCTTGAGCCATCTTTTTGCATTAATTTCACCGATTCCAATATCCATTGGAGACGGTGCGACATTAAAATCACCCATTACAATTATATTTTTTTCAGTCTTTTGAGTTTTTTTAATATGTTTTTTTAAATCAGAATAGTATTTTATTTTTTTTGGGAACTTAGTTTCATGAGATCTATTCTCGCCTTGAGGAAAATAGCCATTCATAATTGTAATACTTTGCTTGCCCCACTTAAATTTTGCCTGAATAAACCTTTTCTGATCTTCCGCGGTATCTTTTTTAAAGCCTTTTTGAACTTCAGTAGGCTTCTTTTTGCTTAGAATAGCCACGCCATAATGGCCCTTTTGGCCCCAATACTCTGGATGATAGCCAATCTCTTTAATCTCATCTATTGGAAATTCTGGATCATTAACTTTAGTTTCCTGGATTCCAATAATATCTGGATTAAGGGTATCTCTTAGATGAATTAATTGATGTGGTCGAGCCCTAATGCTGTTCATATTAAAGGAAACAATTTTCATATTTTATGCTGCCTCTGAAAGTAACATATTAGTATTTAAGTAAAGGTAGTCTGAAAGAATAAGCATACCTTCATTTAAAAGATAGTCATTTTCAAGATCAATATCATTCTCTTCTTTATTCTTGTTAAACTCTTCAAGGTTTTCAAATGTCTGAAATGTCTCTAAATTTTTAGCGGCCCTTCTTTGGTTTTCAGTTGCAAGCACCCAGAGTTGTCGATCGATTTTCTCAGCTCTTCTCGTATCAAGATTAATTGAAATAGATGTCTTTTCTTGCTGCTTATCATATCTTTTTCTTATATTCAAAATATATTGCAGATCTGGACTCTCGAGAACCCTCTTCTCATGGGCAACTTTTAATCTATCTAAAGCACTTTTATTAATCTTAAACTTTCTAAATGGAGTGGGGCTAATTTGATCCCAGGGCAGGGCAGAGTCTAATGAGCTTTCACCACTTTCTTCTATATCCCATGTTGAAGGAAGAGTTATATCTGGTTCTACTCCTCTATTTTGCATACCTGAGCCAGTCACTCTATAAAATTTTGATTCTGTTAACTTTAGTTGACCACTAGTTAGATCATCCAATTGTTGAACGGTACCCTTACCAAACGTTTTATGCCCGATAATTAGCCCTCTTTGATAATCTTGTATTGCGCCTGCAAAGATCTCAGATGCAGATGCAGAATATCTATCAACCATTACAGCCATTGGTTTTCTCCATACTTGAGTTGCTCTATCATCTCCCCATGGCCTAATATCTCCATTGCTTTCTTTGACTTGCAGGGTTGGCCCCGAAGATACAAATAAACCAGTCAATTTATTAGCCTCATACAATGAGCCCCCGGAGTTACCTCTTAAGTCGACTATTACCGCATCAACATTGGCTATCTTAAATTTATTTAAAATATCTTTTACATCTTTTGAGCTACTTCGAAAATCAGGATCTTTGTCTCGCCATGCATTGAAGTCAATATAAAATGCAGGCAAATCAATAATACCTATTTTGAAATTATCTTCTCCTTGAGCAGCATCAACGATTAGAAATTTGGCAGCCTGCTCTTCCAGTTTCACTTCTTCGCGAGTTAGTAAAACCCATTTTCTATCACTCAGATCTTCGGTCTTAGCAGGAATAATTTCCAGCTCTAGCTGAGTGCCGGCCTCACCTCTAATAAGCTGAACAACCTCGTCAATTCTCCATCCCACCACATCTACAGAGTCCACCTCAACTTTTTTAATCTGCCTAACCTTAACTATTTTGTCATCAGGATTAATTTTTCCAGATTTTTCTGCAGGGCCTCCTGGAACAACACTCACAATAATTGGATAATCATCTTCTGTAGTAAGCAAGGCACCTATGCCTTCTAAGTTCAAGCTCATGGTCATCTCAAAATCTTCTGCTGATTTAGGAGACATGTATGAGGAGTGCGGATCAAATAATCCAGTTAGATTATTCATTACCATAGAAAAAATATCCTCCTCATTCCTCTGTGAGATTCTTCGCAGTCTATTTTTATAGCGTTTAGAAATGAGTTCTACTGCCTCATCTGCAGTTTTGTAAGTCAGCATAGATGTTAATACATCATTTTTTGCTAGCTTTACCCAGATCTCTCTTAGATCTAAGTTTGTCTCATGAAATTCCCGCAGATCATTGTCAATAAGAATATTTTCAATCTCACTAAAGTCAAAATCTTTCTTTTGAATAACTTTAATTTGATACTTAGTAGCTTCAATCAATCGGTTGAAATATAAATTAATTAATTCGTAGCCGGTAGCAATTTCAACATCATCAGCCGAAGATTGAAACTTATTTGTAAAATATAAGATCTCACTTGCAGTGAAGTAAATTTTTTGAGAATCTAATTGCTTGATAAGGGCTTTGCCTAATCTTGGATTAATATTTTTTATAGCCTGATCTTGAAAAAAGTGCTCTTCACTAATCTTTGCATTGATCTCATTTGCTAAATTATATTTACTAATACTAGCCTTGATATTTATTTCAGGCTCAGAGGAACAGCTAATACAAATACTCAGGATTATTGCTATGATTTGTATGTTTTTTGACAACATTGTAAATTTAAAATATTTTTTATATGAAAAAATCTAATTATATAGAATTCTACTTTGACTGCTCAAGTCCTTGGACTTACCTAGCATTCGTAGAAATTTTACCATTATCTCAAAGACAAAATGTAGAAATTATTTGGAAGCCAATCCTTGTAGGTGGGATTTTTAATTCAGTTAACCAAGATGTTTATCAATTTAGAGAAAATCCAAATGCATTAAAGTTAGAGTACTCTGCTAATGATTTAAACTTATGGGCAAAACATAGAGATATTAATATTTCTAAGCCAAAAATTTTCCCCGTAAATTCAGTTAAGGCAATGCGAGGATGCTTATTCGCCATGCAACAAAATTGCTTGTCCTTATTTGCTCTAAAGGTTTTTGAAGCCTACTGGGGGAAAGGGTTAGATATCAGTGATGAAGCTATTCTTGCAAATATTGCAGAAGAGGCAGGATTATTGCCCCAAGATTTTAAGCAATATATTTATTCACAAGAGGCAAAAGATTTACTTATAAGTAACTCATCACAGCTCATAGAAAAAAAAGGATTTGGCTCTCCAACATTTTTTTATCGGGATCAAATGTTCTTTGGCAACGATCGATTGAACCTTTTGGAGGAGGTTATTCGCAAAGAGTTAATTTAGAGTTGAGACTGCATTGCTTCTTCTCGAACCAGCTCAGGTGAGCCAAGCATTTGACGATTAACACCTATTCTCTTAAACCAGTAATGTAATCCTAAAAGATCTGTGAAGCCCATGCCTCCATGAACTTCGGTTGCTTTTTTTGCTATACCCTTACCCATCTCTGAAACATGTGCCTTTGCATGACAAGCCATAAGCTTTGCTTCATCGGGAGAACTGTCATGACAATGAGCTGCATGCCATACCAATGCATAACAAGGCTCTAGGTCAGCAACCATTTCAGCACACATATGTTTGACTGCTTGGAATGATCCAATGGCTCTTCCAAACTGTTTTCTTTCCTTCGCATAATCAACGGCCTGATCAATCATTGTTTGAGAGGCTCCCAATGTATCTGCTGCCAGCATTATTCTTCCTGCATCAATACTCCTTGATATGGGGTCAGCACATAAGCTAGAGAGCTCTAGTAAGTCTGCGGGAACATCCTTGCATATAATTTCAGCATATTGCCTAGTTTTATCAACTGTTGTTAGACTAACAATTTCAAGGCCAGAAGCTTGAGCATCCATCATAAACATTTGCCCCAAGTTATCTGCAAGAAGAAAATGCGTAGCAACCTGAGCATCCATCACAAACATAGCACGTCCTTTTAGAACGCCATCAGCAAAAGTTAAACCAGCATCATTCCTACTGCCAATAAATTCTGAAAAACCAACTCCTACTAGAATCTCATTTGATGCAATCTTTGTCAGATAGTTTTCTTTTTGTGCTTGGTTGCCTGCTGCCATAATAGCGGTAGGCGCCATGACATAAGGAGCTATATATGGCACTGGCCCAACACAGGCTCCTAAGCTTTCCGAAACTACTGCAGCAAATAACAAATCTAAGCCAAGGCCGCCAAATTCTTCTGGAACAAGCAATCCATTTACTCCAAGATTTAGAAAGCCCTGATGAATTTCTTTGCCGATACTGGTCTCATCGTTACTAGTAATCTTCCTGATTTGATCAAGAGAAGCATTATCCTCTAGATATTTTTTTACGTTGTCTTTAAAAAAAGATTGTTCTTCTGATAAGCCGAAATACATTCTATGCTCCTTGAATTTTAGGTTCTTTTGGCATACCAAGACCGCGTTCAGCGATGATATTTTTTTGAATTTGGCTCGTTCCCCCACCAATAATAAGCCCCAGAAAGTACATGTATATAAATTGCCATGTGCCGTCATTTTTAAGATGTGGGCTATCTTCATACAAAGTTCCGATTTCACCCATCACATCAATGGCTAAGCCTTCTAGCTCATGTCTTAACTCTGTACCAGTTAGTTTCTGAATCATTTTTCCAATTTTTACATCCGTACCAGGATTTAACTTGGCTGATAGTAGTCTTAAAGCATGAGATTGTTGGGCTAAAACTTTTCCCTGAATTTGCATCAAACGATCCCTGTATATTGGATGCTCAATCAAAGGCTTGCCATCAAGAGTTTCTTTTTTCATTAAATCTATGAGCATATTTACTCTATTCATGGTTGCATCTGGTGGAGCAAGAGACCCCCTTTCATGACCTAAGGTCGCATTTGCAACAGCCCATCCTTCTCCTCTTTTTCCAATAA
>Ga0302125_10001828_pt1 | contig 10364 bp, 7 predicted proteins | sample CB4_surface_MG_FD_203111 | JGI IMG/M metagenome (GOLD analysis project Ga0302125, IMG submission 203111) | Marine microbial communities from Western Arctic Ocean, Canada - CB4_surface | ecosystem: Environmental > Aquatic > Marine > Oceanic | place: Canada: Western Arctic Ocean | collected... | reverse complement strand
TAGAGCGCTTGGTTGATGCTGGACTCACGGCCCAACAGGCACTTTTTGCTGCGACGATACGCCCGGCAGAGTTCTTTAAATTGAGTGGCTCAATGGGGCAAATACGAGCGGGCATGGAAGCAGACCTGGTTTTACTGCGCAAGAACCCGCTCGTGGACATTCGGCACAGCCGCTCAATCGAGGCTGTGATCTCAAATGGAATACGCGTCAGGTGAACTGATTGCCAGTGCTAGGCAGTGCTAGGCAGTGCATGGGTCAGCTAATGACCTGGGGCGAGCTTAAATTTAGGCTTACCCATACCGATAGCATGGCGAGCGGCGACACATAGCTGATCGTGCGACAAGCGGTTTTGTTCTTACTATCCGCTTGCCGCCGTTAGTGAGATGAATATTTCAACCTTCGCCATCGGTTTATCTTAATCAAGGACGACAATAAGTTTAGCCCGATCATCGTGTGTGGAGAGAACCCGGTCGACGTAACCCGTTAACGACATGATCACTGTACGGCAATCAGAAAGTTCACACGACATTTGTGCTTCGGCAGTTGTATCTCTCATCTTACCTTGAGCATCTTTCAGGTTTGCGCAAACATAGCCGCGTTTTGCCATAGCCGGGGGCATCGGTTTTCCACCCCCGCTCGCCCGGGGCCACCCACTGGTCGGCCATGCCATCCCAATACCGGCGATTTTCGGCCACGTGCTTCGGAAGTTGACGGTCGCTCCTGGTATCGGTCATGAACGTTAGTCCGAGATGCTAATACTCATCTCGGCGCGATCGTCCAAGCCATAGATATACCCATTCAGACCCAGGCGCATCTTCCTGCCATCGGAAAGTTCACAGGACATTACAGCCTGGTTTTCATTTGATCTTGTGTTGGCCCTTTGGTTTGTTATTGCCTTGCAAATGTAACCCCGCTTTGCCATCGCTTCGGCCCTCTTCTCTGCAGAGGTATCAACCTCGGGGTCTTTGAAGCTCACCATATGCATGCACATACTCTGGTCATCGCACTCATCGTTGCCATCGTCACCATCGTCACTGCATTGCATCACTAGATCGATAGGAATGCCGGGCCCATTTCCTGTGCCGAGCCGATTCTTTGGTGTAATGATCGTATTATAGTGGACGCTTTTTTTATTGTCTCGATTGGTGATGCGAGCACTGGTTGCAGAAAATTCTAAACAATTACTTGGTACTGTGACCGGGTCTACAGGCTGAATCCACATGGCGGCAGTTAGGCCTTCCCGATACGGTTTGGGCGATGTACAGGTGTATCCAGAACTGGCAACGACGTCAAGTTGTATATTGTCCTGGGCGTTGCAGTCAGTATTCACGTTCGCGAAAGCCACTTCGTAATTCACTCCTGTGCCTGTAGTACCCTTGGTGCCTATGTCCTCCTCAAACGTCGGAGTGGACTTGCTTCGATTGGTTATGAAATAGGTCGGCGGTGCATCGTCATCAGCATTAGCATCAGCATCATTTTGGGCGCCGCCTGAGTACTCATACTCCCAGGCGACTCTTGGGGGATTAAACTCCGCAAAGTTCCCACAGCTCAAATAGGTTAGTTCCGGTGCCAAAGCGTCAGGGTCTGTCGTCGACTCTGGGCGCAGCCAACCAAGCTGATTTCCCCCGGAGCAAAAACATTGTTTGTAGTAGCCCGGAGCCGGATCACCACCTAGCGCGTCATTGGAGCAAGTGAAATCTGAAGAAAAAGCAGTTTCAGTGCCGCTACCCTCGCAGAAGAGTTGGCCATCGTCGTTCCCCCAGTGCCCACTTTCGCATGTCGCGTTGCTAACAATTTTTGCTCCGTCGGACTGCGAGCAGCTTGCTTCCAACGTTGGCGGCGAGGAAGGGTTGCCGACATACCCTGAAAATGTCGGGTTCTCACAGCTGCCCGACCAACTGCCATTGTCGCCGGTCGGGGAATCCCAATCTAGCGCGGGCAGCAAAGGCCACAGGCTATATTCTCCAGAGTCGATTATCTGCTTGAAAGTGGCTTCAGTATCATCGCCAGGTGCGAAAGCTCCGTTCTCTGACAGCGAGTTCAAAAAGCGTTTTCCATAAATGACTGACGCAGCGCAGGACAAAGTATCCCCCTCAATACCGGCCTGAGCCACTTCCGCGATCTTGAGGACGGCGCATTGACGTACGTTTCCGCCCATCGGTGCGCTCAGCGCAAATACCGCAACCGCAAGATCGCCTACTTCAAGTGCCGGCTCGCAGAAGAGGCTTCCGTTATTGTTGCCCCAGCGTCCGCTTTCGCATGTCGTGCTGGTCTTAACATAGTATCTGCCAGGGTCACAACCCGTGACTTGCAACGTTGGCGGGTCGTTAGGGTCGCCCAGTGTTCCCGACATGACTGGGTCATTACACTGGCCCTCCCAGCTTCCGGTATCACTTGTATTTGCAGAATCTGAACATTGAGTGCAGTCAGTGTAGACGGGAGTAGCGAAATCATAATCACCGCAAGTATTACCCGGCACATCGGTCGTTGCAGTACCGCTGCAAAATCCTCGACATTCCTTAGCGCCAGAGCTAGTCGTAAATAAACCTTGGCCGCCCGGGGTCCAATTGGCGACACTGTCAGGATCGTTAATATCAAAGCCTGACTGGCAACTGTTGCAGGCAGGAGGGCACGCCGAAGCCCCGCCGGGAGACACCTTAAAACTGTATGGCTGCACAGTAATACCGTCGTAAAATCCGTTAGCAACACTGGTCCCATCGTGCAAAGCAAAGATCGATGGGCAGTCCTCGTAGTTCGGATAGATATCTTCTAATTTCACATCTGACTGACCGTTAGCATTGTAATCCAGCAACGTCTGCAGACAGGCTGCAGCATCTGAGATGTGATAGGCCTGGTAGAGCGCGCCGTCTGCTGTCCATGTAGCGCCGTTTAACGCTGTTTGTATACCTGCTACGTTCGCAAGAAGATCGATTGGCGTGCGCGCGCCACCCATAAGGTCTGGTAAACTGCGACCGATTTCATATTCATAGTCAAAGCGTGGGCCCAGGGGTGTTTCACCGCCTTCAGCAATTTGGCCGTCAAGGTTGAGATTAAAATCCTGCAATGCCGCGTTAAAGTCATCTAGTTCTTGTTGGCCTTGGAAAACAACGCTGGTCGCAGGATAAGCTTGAGATCCTACGGGGCCATCTGTGATCGTAAAATTTAACGCGTGGGTATAAAGAACGCTGAATACTTGCGCGTAAAACAGCCCAAGCTGCTGTTGTGCGCACTTAAACGCCTCGCTGTTTTGCTCAGGCGTCTGCGCATACGCCGCATAACCCTCAGGGCCACAAACAGCTCCGTTATGGTTGTAAAATGTACCAGCGATACTGTTGCCAGGATTTATCTGTATGATGCTCACCGCTGATGCAGCTTGTTGAATTTCAAGACAGGTTGCGGTCAACTCGCCGGTTAAATCGGGGTTATTGGAGCATTCCGAGGCGACGTACCGATTGTAGTTATATAGGTTGATCAGCTGCCGAATAGAATGGCCTTTCTGCACTGCATTCACGGCCTTTAAATACTGCATCGCAATGGCAGTATTGTACTGATCAAATAAAGGCACAACGTTGTTTTCGCTGCCCCTGCAGTTCTTTCTTGCGCCAGTGTCGGGGCTGGTGCACAGGGTGACTTCCGCGTATAGCTGCTCGGCGTAACTCTTGTACAGATCAACAAGGGCGGTCGCCTCGCTGGCAGCCGCGGGGCCGACATGCTGCCAACAATCGTATTCGCAGCCATCAAAGCCCTTCAGTCCGGCTACTGTTGTCAGGTCATTATTGCCGAAGAGGGACACCTGACTGATTTGGGATATCGGCCCTCCTATACCCACATTTATACAACTTGCCGCCTCAACCGCCCCCACCGTGCATGCGGCATCGTTTGAATCGCTGGCCGCGATTTTCAGTAAATCGAGCTCCAACACTTCACCGTTTACCCTCCATGGCGCTGCATTTTGCCATAAGGCAGCTGCCTGCATAAACGGGCTGAGCGGGTCTGAAAACTTAGCAAGCGCATCTTGGAATTGTAGGTTTTCAATTTTTTCTATAGCTCCTGCTTCATCAACCAGCGCCTTGAAAAACAGTTCCTCGTCACGATCGATGATCCTGTATAAGTCAAGAATCTGCTCTTCCTGAAAATGTAGTTGGTCATTGATCCCGTCTATCTGAGCTTGGACGCAGGCACCTGACTTATTGCCACCGGCGATTTTCGTCGAGGCACCTGCTGCATTGGCGGCAGAAGCTGTCGCCCCGGCTGCTTTCTTTACGCCCACCTCGGCGACCTTAAGCTCGGGCGCAGCGATAGCGATACCTACGCCCATAACGCCAGTGACAATGCCGATACCGTTACCGGCGTTATTGAGCATGCCGCCACAACCGCCACTGGACCCAAGGGTCTGCGTCTCGTATAAGCTATGGGCTAAAGCCATCGGAAAACCCCCGGTGCTTCTACTGTAGGTTTCGGTTTCATCACCCGGCAGATAATAGGGATCAGATGTCCATTCGACCTGAGTCGCTCGCCATTCTTTTGACTCACTACCCTCCACTGTGATTGTTTCGGTAACGCTATCGGGCTCGCCCGCAGAGTCCATGACGGTGAGTGTTACGTCATAGGTGCCTTTTGGTAGGAGCACATGGTAGTAATTTTTTTTCGTTCGGCCAGGACCAGCGAGCAGCTTTTTACGATTAGGTTGATTCTGACGAACCTCGAATTTATATGCTGTATATGAAGGGTCGTGTCTGCTTTTGGTTGCATCCAATGCAACCGAAGTAAGCCCATCGTTATCACCCTGCTGCTCTATAGCCAATACAGCCAATGGTTTGACTGGCTCTATTACGACGGCAGTGCTCGACGAGTTTCGATTGTCAGAACATGAGGTTATTAAGATGGCAAGAACCAACAAACCTATAAATCTAATCACACAGCTACTCCCTTAAATGATCATTCGTTAGGTTTAAACATTGGAACGCAGGACAGGACCCGCCCCCTAACACGAAGCTCGAGCGCTTCACTCACACAGACATTCTCGTTATCGCACGACAGAAACGGTGGTTAACCCTGAAACCAAAGCATGGGGACTCCGCGCGTGACTGAGAGCAAGACGCGGTGCTTGGCTAAGCAGATCGAACTTTAGGAGCATACCATGGTTATCCAGGTTTCATAAAAACAATCAAAAAAACGGTTAACAACCATCAGAATTTTTGTGTGACTAAGGCAAGGCCAGGCGAGCGGGCCTAAAGGTTAAGTTCAGGAACAATAAACTGGTTATCTAAAGACCGGGAATGCTCGATTATAGAAGTGGCTTATTAATGTTTAAGACGCCCTGCTTTGATCACCTTCCGGCGCTCAATAAAAATCACGCGATCGAACCTTGGCTGACTGTCTACCGGGTTGAGCGTTGAGCAAATTTCTGCCTCGGGCAGACATGTTATATTCTCATTCAATCAGAAAGCTGCTTAGTGGTAAAAGACTATGGGGCTACTATTCTTAGGGTAACGCAGGAGCAAGTATGAGTTGGCAGAAGTTTCACCCGGATAGCCTTGCGTGGCACAAGCGCGAAAACAGACAAGAAAAACTGATCACCGAAAAACCCTCAGGCCTAAAGCAGGTCATGTTCAGCAGCGGCGCAACTTTTAATAGTGCATGCACTGAGTACGGTGTGCTGTTGCTTGTCGTCAGCGGTACGCTGCAGTTGGACGATGGCCGGGAAGTCAACAAAGAAGACCTGCTGTGGATTCCTGCGGGCATGGAAAAAGGTACCGTTACTGGTCGCTGTCTGGCGGAAACCTGTGTGTTTGAGTTACAAGTTAGCTCGCCGTTTGGGCCAGCGAAAATCAGTCTAATCAAGAAACCAGCGTTCCCTTGGCAGTCGTTCGACGATCCCGCAGGTAGACCAACACAACCGGTACAAGTCTTAATGGAGGGAAACCTTTCCATCTTACGGACGCGGTTTGTACCGGAATACACCGCCGGTGATCACTGGCATGACTTTGACACCTGGTACTTTATCACCGATGGAGACATGCGCTTCGGCCACGAGGGGGTGTATAAAACGGGCCAGGTAAGACAGGTCACAGGTGGGTACAGCTATGGTCCGGAGGAACCCGGTGGCGATGGCGTTGAATTTGTATTGGTAAGTGTTGGCGGCCCCGTCATGCTTCATTGGGCAGATGTCGAGCCAGCGCCAAAGGGCCAGTTACAGTAGCCAGTTACCCGTTACCGCTTTCACGGCGGGAAAAAGGGTCTATACGCTTAACGACTGTGCTTTAAAGATAGGTAACCTACTTCACCCGAAGGACCGTTTTTTTTCTATTTGAGGAGATACCTTTCAACAAATACGCTAACTGACTTTAGTGTCTAAAACGCTGATAACCGAGAGATCTTTTATGACAAACAGTAGCAGTCGAAAATTCACCATTGATAATTGGGGCTACCCGCCCCACAACCGTCAATCATTTCAGCAAGTTCAGTCACTCTTTCCAACAGCACGCCTTCGCCGCGGTCCTGGACCGAAAACCGGATTTGAGCTTGATCCAAGAGACATCACCGGCATTTCCTATGCTGCCAAGGATGATCCGAAACGGACAGTCCGACAGATGTTGCAGGATGGATATACGGATGCCTTTATCGTATTAAAAGACAACACCATGCTGTACGAGCAATATTTTAACGGCATGGCTGCCGATAGCTTTCATCTACTTAATTCCGTGAGCAAATCATTTGTTGGAATGTTGGCTGGCATTCAAATAGCACGAGAACTGATAGACGAAACAGACCTGGTAACGCAATACATCCCTGAATTGGCAAATACTGCCTTTTCAGGTTCTACCATTAGACACCTGCTCGATATGACAGCTGCCCCAAAATACGGAGAGGATTATGCCGACCCAGAAGCAGATTTCTGGGTAGAAACTCAGGTCCTGGGATGGCGGCCCGCACTTAAGAACAGGGACTCTACGGCGACTTTGCTGGCGTATGCGAAGACACGCACTGAAAGCGAACAACTCGATGGTGAAAAGTTTCATTACCGAACGGTTCTCACCAACATTTTAGGCATGGTCCTACAAAGAGCCTGTTCGATTGATTTACAAGACCAATTACAGAATGAAATTTGGAAGAAGTTGGGTCCCGAGCAAGATGCCGCTGTTGTCGTAGATAGCGATGGGTTCCCGTACTTTGGCGCCGGGATGAATGCCTGTGCCCGGGATCTTGCAAGGTTTGGACAGATGATTGTGCAGCAGGGACAGTTCAACGGGGAGCAGATCGTACCTAAGGACTGGATTAACGACACCCGCTACGCCGACGATCAGGCCAGGTCGAACCTTGCCGCAAGTGACTATGGCACGATGATGCCTGGTGGACACTATCGTAATCAGGTGTGGGTGGAAGATGCTAAAAAAGGAATTCTGGTTGCCATCGGCATACATGGCCAGTTAATCCACATGAACATGCAAACGCAGGTGGTGATTGTAAAGCTGTCAACTCATCCAGAGCCTGCTAATGGGGAATTATTCCAAGATACTTTTCTGGCCATGAGGGCCTTATCCGAAGCCGTGTGAAGTCGCTCTTCTGGGTATGAACAACGCCAAAAAAAGCTGCCAGTCTTTGTTGGTACCCTACCCCTTTTCACACAAGAGAATAACCTTGCGGCGGGTCTAAACGGTAAACCGATTTGTTTCGTACCTGCGTATTACAACGCTAACGGTTTTCTTGATGTTATGGCTAGCATCGTAATTAGCCTATATTCGCGATAATTGGTCTTCGATAAACTCCATACGATCCTTACCCCAGTACAGTTCGTCTTCGATCATAAAAAAAGGTGCACCGAATACGCCTTGCTCGCGCGCATTGTTAGTCGATGCGATCAGCTGCTGTCGCACCTCTTCACTTTCGCTGTTCCGTTCAAACTCATCAGGGTCTACTCCCAGGCTCTCGGAAACTCGACGTAATTCCACATAGTCGCCAATACGCCCATTATCTTTCTCCCAATATTCGGCGAAAATCTGTCGGATGAAGGGGGCTTCCAAACCCCATTTTCGCATTGCGATTGATCCACGAAGCGCCCGTGCGGTTTTGATCGGGAATTCTGTCGGTCGATTAAAGGGCAAGTCGTGCTTACTTGCCCAACGCATTAGGTCAACCAAGCGGTGCTTTAGTTTGGCACTTGGTTCTTCCATAAGAACGTAGTCGTTCGACTTGAACACATAACCCAGGTTGAAAGGGTGCCATCGAATAGTCGCGTCGTACTTCGCCGCCATTGGTTCGATTAGTTTTAGCGCAAAATAGGTGTTCGTGCTCCCAAGGTCCCAGTAAAAATCTATTATCTTGGATTTATTGACTGTTTTCATATCAGGCGCCACGAAAAGAAAAACCAAATGATAGTCGCTTTCTTAAGTCAGGGGTAGATCGCAATGCGGCTAGCGCTGCCTTCAAATTACAGGCCTATACGGTCCCCTACTCCGCTATAAAATTTAGCGCGTACCAGAGAATCGATATCGTTCAGTTGATGCTCACAAATCGCAACCGCATTACCTGTCCCCTCTACATGCGGATAGTCGCTGGAAAAGCAAAGCATCTCGGGCACTAGGTCAAACGTTGGTCGCAGCGGCTCTGTTGCAACCAGCGGCGTGACTTTGACCTGTCGTTTTAAATACTCTGATGGGGCCAAGGGTAGCTTGTAGGCAGACCCTGCATAGTAGGGTCGTTCCTCACCATCGGGCAGCACCTCCGACGAAGGTCTACCTACTGACCTGTCGAGCACAGACAGTAAGTGCGGTAACCAGGAGACACCGACTTCTTCGATAATGACCGTTAACTTTGGGTGGCGTTCTAGCACACCATCAAAGACCAACGCACCAAGTAACAACTGGGGGGGCAAGCTTGGGGCGATAGCCAGGGATAGCAAGCTGTAGGTTGATAGATCGCTGGCGCCATTGTTGGCCCAACCGAACTGAATTCGTTCGCGGCCAAACCCGACGTGTGCGACTGCTGCCATGCCCAGGTCCTCCGCGGCGGACCATAGTGGTTCAAAATCAACATGAGTGATTGACCGCGCTAGTTGATCACCACCACCCCGCACCCCAACGGGCGATTCGCCGATAGAGAAAGCACGACTACCCAATGCTCTCATGCGGGTCATTTCTGCAATCCCTTTATCGATGTCATTCAAGTCGATTTGGGTGACAGGAATCAATCGCTGCTGATGGCCGTCTACTATTTGCATGACCCACCGGTTCCAGGCGTGTTTAATCTGCGTGGCAAGGTCTGGTCTGCCTGCACGAGTTGCTTGAGCAAATGTGCTAGCAAGGAAACTGGGGTTTAAGAATTGGATGTCGATGCCTTGTTCATCGCAAACGGCTATCCGCGCCGCCGCATGACAGAACGGGTTATCGGAAAGCTGCGCCTGAGTGTCAGGCTGACGTTGATCGGTCAATTCGAGGTGGCGCGAAAAACCCGGTAACAAGGTATCCCAGCGATTATCGGGATGTTGCTGAGCTGGTAGCTTATCAATCGATCGATTCGAGATCCCGAATATCCCATCCGCGACGTCGATAAAACGTAATGGTGGTCCGAGTATCTCGGCAAGATTGGGATTGATTTGTGCTAGCCAATCGACTGGCTCGTGCACATGGGCGTCCACATCGATTACGCGCATTGCGATTCTCTCGTGAAAAACATCCTTGGGATTGTATGGCGACCAAAACAGGCAGTCAACGACTGGGTTTATACGACAGGGTTTATACGACTGGGTTTATACGGCTGAATTTACACGGCTGGGTTTACAAAACGGGTACCGATCTGAGTTCAATGTCTGCCGCCGCTGCCTATGGGTACTGCCTATGGGTACTGCCTATGGGTACTGCCTATAGGTACAGGGACCGCGAATTCATGCCGCATGCGTTCGCCCAGAAAGAACTCCTGGACGACACTCGATCAGCCATAAAAAAGTTTGCGAGCTACCTTCCCCGAGATGTTGAGTCGGCGCAATAAAACCTTCACCGGCGACGCCGCCCAAACCCTTTTGAAAAGTGAACTTGCCCCTCTTACGTTCAGGACCAGCCGTCGAATCGAGTGATCTCGGCCACCGGTTTGCGTGTAACGGGTCCGAATTTACCCAGCGGGTAGCCGACGGGTATGAGGCAAAATGCGGCCATCGTTTCAGGCAGGTTGAGTGTTTCGCGCACCGCTTCACGATCGATGAGGCCCAACGTCGTTGGTGCCGCGCCCAGGCCAACGGCTCTGGCTGCGAGCAGCAGGTTCTGTATACCTGGCCAGATAGAACCACCACCTTGTGACGCGATCTCCGGCGTGACTTTCACGCCAAACTCAATGCAGGCAATCACCAGTGCCGGTACTTCATGCAGGTG
>Ga0302125_10001825_pt1 | contig 10368 bp, 3 predicted proteins | sample CB4_surface_MG_FD_203111 | JGI IMG/M metagenome (GOLD analysis project Ga0302125, IMG submission 203111) | Marine microbial communities from Western Arctic Ocean, Canada - CB4_surface | ecosystem: Environmental > Aquatic > Marine > Oceanic | place: Canada: Western Arctic Ocean | collected... | reverse complement strand
TGCCTTCGAGTTCGGTCACACGTGCGGCGAGCGCATCGTACTGATCCTTGGTCACGACATTGGCGCGGTTAAGCATATCGATAAAGAGCTTACTGGCTTCGACCTTGGCCTTCTCGGTCTCCGTCTTGCCCTCCTCCACAATTTTATCGGACATCGCAGCAGCCTCCTCTTTGGTCAGCTTGCCCTTTTGCACTAATTCATCGAGCGACTCCAGAACCTTGTCCTTCGTCACGACGGCTAGGCCTATGCCAGCCAACATTGTTTTTTTAACGAGATCGATCATAACAATGACAAGATACTCGTTCGTCGGTGGAATACAAGGGCACAAACGCAAGATGCACTGACTGCTCAGGGTAAAGCACCGGTCGCTGCAAAATCGTCAGACTTTGGTGGGTGCCTGCCTCCAGCGCTCGCCCTGTCGGGCGAGCACAAAAAAACCCGCAGCATCAGCTGCGGGTTTTTGAAAGTCACGATTCAGACCGAATTTACGGCAGATCGACAGAGAGTCGGAAGAACCCGCAGTCTCGCACCATCATATCGATACGAATTTCAACCCGTTCGTAGCCTTCAGGCACCCCATCTTGTATTACACCTTCAGTCGATGTAACCGACGCAGTGTCCGCTGCTGCATCCCAAACAGTCAGATCCTCTGAACATTCCAGAGAGATGATGAAATCTCCTGGGACTTCCGAAGCTTTAATGCGAATGAACGTAATTACGAACTCAGCGCCTTCCATGTCTGTAGCCATTGGCTCAATGGTATCACTGGGATCGGACGGATCCGAACCCAACGCAATTTCCATAAGGTTCGATACACCATCATCATCGGCATCATCAGCAGGACCGTTGAGCGACTGATCGAAGACCCCCAAGTCAGCCAGTTTTAAACTCACAAAACTTTCGACACCAGATGATGGGAACTGCACATAATATCGTGGATCCGTGATGATGCTCTCAAAGGCTTGCGCTTGCGTCATGCCAGCGTATGCCGCGAGTGCTTGATCCGTAGGATCTTCACCGAGGAACATCGCAATCATTAATGCCAGCGGCACGTCATCGAACGCCTGGTTCGGAATTTGGTAATAATGAACTCTCGAGTAGGCTTGATTAAAGCTACTGCGCGAATTATCCAGCGCAAAGGCAACCGTAAAGGCAGTCAGGTTGCCTGAGTAGCCTGGCCAAGACCCCGAACCAGACCCAGTTAACGACTCCTTCAAACGTACCGTCGCCTGAGCGCTAGGATTCACTCCATGCTTAACCTTGAAGAGCTGGTTGACTAAGTCCGTGGCTTCTGTGCTAGGCGTCACAGTCGAAATTGGGAACGTCAGATCAAAACGAGCTTCAAACTCTGGAATTAAAGATATCACCAACGCCTGCAACGAAGCGCTAGTCGAGCCTCCCAGATTTGTTGCACTCGAACTAATCGTGAAATCACCTCGGAGTGCTGAGAAGCCAGCGACAATCGCAGAGTATGTGCCCGCTTCAGTTGCAGTGAAGTTCACCAATGGATTTAAGCCCAAGCCGCTGTCGTCATCAAAATTTATTAACACACCGCTTGGACTATTGATTGTCAGAGTGGGATCACTCAGAGGGTCGTCACCTGCTCCAGTAACACTCACTGTCACCGCGTCACCGGCATTGTAGAAGAATTCAAATGTCTGCTGAGGGACACCCGTTTCGATACTACCCGGTGCCGCCGCTGTCGCCACAGTACCGCCGAATAAGCCCGCACGTGCCGCTGCCAGCTCGGTCGCATCCGGCCATTCTCCAGTCATCGTTCGATAGACCATAAGTACCTGTTCGGTCTCAACCATATCACTGGAATCGAATAGACTCTGCAAATAAGCCACTTGCCCATCAACCGTGCCATCCATTTGGGCGACTGCGTTAGCAACATAGGTATCTGTCGGCGTATTTGCCGTGAGTCGAACGTATGCATCTCTTACAAATGCCTCATCCGAATTCAGAGGCGTTTCGATATTGATGGAGACGATGACGCTCATGGTGGCTTCAACAGAGATGCCCGAAACAGCATCGGTGACCTTGACGCGCAGTTCGCCACTCTTCGCCAAATTTAGTGTCTCCGAATAGCTCAGAGTATCTGCCACAATCGCACTTTCGGCAACTAACACATCCGCAAAATACCACTGCACCGATTGAATGGCAGCTGCATTCGCCGCGGCAATTTCAATGGTACACGCTTGCTCGATCGGACTGATCGTACTCCTCAGAACCAGCGGATTCTCAGTTGGGTCAATGAAGCTCACCGAAAAGACGACCGGCAAGATATCCACAGTCAACAGTGCAGATCCAGAATTGCCAATGTTATCAGTCGCCCTAGCGCTGAGATTGAGCGTCCCTGTGGTTATTTCCGCGGTCGCGGTATCGATCGTATAGCGATATTGATCGCCGCTGATCTTGAGCGCGGTGCCCAGTAATACATCACCATTAAAGATTTCAACCGAGGTCACAAAGCCATCGGCATCGTCCGCGGTGATTTCCAACGCGATCGAATCACCCTGCGTGTAGCTAGCGCCGTCCGCAGGACTATCGATCGTCACCGTCGGAAGATCCCCAGAGACGATCGAAATCGTCTCAATGTTGGAGATCCCCACATTACCGAGATTGTCGGTGCTACGTGCGCTGAGGTTGACGATGCCGACCGCATTAGCGGCGTAATCTAAACGGTAGTTGCCAGTACTAACAACGTTCGCCAGCCCGAGCGATGCAGTCCCGTTAAACACTTCGACTTGTGCCACGGAGCCATCCACATCTGATGAGGTGATATCTATCGTGACAATATCCCCACGGGTATAACTATCTCCCGCGAGTGGCGCAGTGATGGCAACATCAGGCACAATGCCATTTGTCACCGTAAACTGGAGCGGAGCAGATTGGGTCGCATTGCCAGAATTATCTGTGGCAGTGATCACCAGACCCACCACGTCAGGCGAATTTATTGTAGCGATAAACACAAACTCATCGGGAGTCGACGATTCCGACATGACTTCACTATTAAACGCTTGGGAATCATCAATGTCCAAGCCAGCACCGTCAAAAAGGCGGATGAACTCTACATCTGTAAGCGTCGCACTGGCAATCGTACCATCCGTATCTGTGATACGGGCACGTATTTCAAAAGGCTGGCCGACGAAGAACTCATCGCCCGCGGCAGGGCTCAAAATTTCGATCTGTGGCACGGCACCGAGAACGACACCGAGCGTGACGACATCAGAGTCCGTCGAATTACCGCGATCATCGGTCGCTCGAGCGATCAAGTTTAGCACGCCCGCATCTGCGACACTCGGCGTCAGATTAAGGCGATACTGACCCGCAATGCCTGTCGGCGTGGCCGGCCCAAGTGGCTCGTTACCATTGAAAACTTCGATCGTGGTGATCTGACCATCTGGATCAGTCGCTGCGACCAGGATTTCCAGATTGGCGCCAGCAGGCACACTGCTGCCTGATGATGGCGCGGTAATCTCTACTTCGGGGAATTCGCCGGATAAGACCGTGATATCGACTGGTGCGGAGATCACTGTTTGACCGTTAAAGCCTGTCCCGCGAGCGAAGACCTTAAAGTTCCCTGCCTCCGGAAAAACGATCGCGCTACGGTAGAGCGTTTGCCCACCGATCTGTACCCGACTACCATCGCTCAGTTTATCCCCGGAGAGCGACTCAAAGAACTCGACGGACTCGATCTGATCTATCGGTTCTATATCAGCAAGGAAGGTTGCGCTACCTCCAATTATAATTGGATCATCTGGGGCATCTCCCACAGCCACTTGTCGTGACACCAAGATTTCAAGAGGTTCGTAGGGCAGGATCTGGAAGCTAACAGGAAACGCATTCGCAACACTTCCATTTTGATCAATGACCTGCGCGGTCACCACGTAATCACCCGCATCAGGGCTTCCGTCTACCGGATATTTAAAAACTGGGAGATCGATGTCTCCGTTGTTTGGATTTAGGTTGCCGACACCATTCCCGATAAAGGGAGTCACATCTGTGCCATTGACAAATATCTTGTAACTCTCCAGCGGTGCATTTGCTCGGAAAAATTCTGCAGTAATCGTTATTTTCCCGTTCGCTCCGGGATCTTGTAGATTGTCCAAGTTCGCGGTTCCGCTGAGGCCCCACCTTGGTTCGGGATCAAAGGGTGCAAATTCGCTGAAAAATATTACAGTGGTTGCTGGCAGCGAAACAATGCGGCCATTAGAAATGACTACATCCGAGACACTCTTCGTAACACCCGTATCGGCCGTCGCAGGTAAAGTAATCGTCCCATCGCGCGGGTAATAGCCCTGACCGCCACTTTCAAGCGTTAAGGCGTAGGTTACCTTGTAGCCGTTTGTGATAGGCACGCCGCCAACAACCGTAATTTGCGGTTCAGGCGCACCGCTCTGAGTGTAACTTAAAAACGCAGGAGAGAAAATCTCATTAGTAAAGCCTGGCGTGGGAGTCAGTATCACCGCAACTGGGTCACTCACGGTCTCGGCGATAAAGAGTTGTCGCTCGATTACGGTGGAGGCTCCGGAAAGATCTAGCACTTCAACTCTAACTTGATAGATTCCTGTTAAATTAATCGCTTGGGTCGTTTCGAAGTTGTAGATCCCATTTGCAGATGCTTGGCTAATCGTAGAGGATTGGACGATACCGGGGCCTGATATCCGTGCTGAAACTTGATCAAAATCATTGGTATTGATACGTGCACTCGCAAATAAATCAAAGGGATTAAAGCCGCTTCGCGACAAACTGTCGTCTGGGAAAAGCACAGCCAGCAGTGGCTCGACGCGAAACTGAACATCGTCCGATGCAAAATTGTCACTATCGGCGGCATTGGTCTGGTAAGCCACCACTTCGAGATCAATCAGGCCTCCGCCTAGCTCGCGATTTTCGGGGTCGAAGCCTAAATTAATTGTGCCAGTAAACGCACCACCAACAGCGGGTCCGTCTAGAGAAGTCAGAGTAATTGCTGCACGAGGCGTTCCATCAGGCTTGGCCGGTGGGTTGTTCCAGCGCACAAAGACTGAATCGATCGTTTCGCCCGAACCCGGAGTGACTGTTGCAGAGACTGAGATCTCTGTCGTATCACCGAGAAATGGGGGGGGGGAATCGGAGCTGTCATCAATCCTGATGACGCTTAGATTCGAGACGGTGGCAGGGGCGGAAGCCGAGAGAATGGTGACTTGTAAAGTGTCACTTCCAGTTCCGACTGCGTTGGTCGCAGAAATATCAATACTGAACACCCCAGTTTCTGTCGGAGTACCAGAGATCGTATCGCCCGTAAAGCTCAAGCCTGCAGGTAATGTGCCTACAGCTCCAAAAGTAGTTGGACCATTTGTAGCACGGATGACATAGAAAAAGGAGGTGTTGATCGCGGTGGAAACGGCAGTTGGAGAAGTGGTGATAGGCGCCTCAATCTGTATAACATCTAACGCTAGAGTCTCTGTGGCATCATCTGCAGGATTCAACGAACTAACAACAACAACATTACCTGAAGTACCGCTCGTTAGTGTCCCGCTAATCTCTCCGGTAGCCGTATCCAGGCTAAGACCAGGAAAAGCATCCAAGCCAGTGGCAGAGAAAGCTGTAGGGTAGTTATTTGCAGTGATTTGATAAGTGAATGGGGTGCCGACTGTTACGTTATCAGTTGTCGATGACGTAATCAAGGGTATCACGAGATCCACGGAAAGGACGAGAGTATCAGTGGCAGTGCCGGCAGAGTTGATTGCCTGAATAATAACATCCCCTGAATTCTGCGAAGTCGGAATACCACTAATCAGCCCCGTCATAGAATCAAAAGAGAGCCCTGGGAAGGCATCTAAACCAAATTGATTAAACGATGTCGGTGCATTATTAGCCGTAATTTGATAGGAGAATGAATCCCCTTCATCGATGCTTTCAACGAGTGAAGAGGTAATCTCCGGCGTATTCGCATTCACCCTGAGTTCTAAAGTCCTAAGGTCATTACCATCCGCATTTTGAACAAAAAGGGTAATATTATAAACACCGATCTGGGTAGGTGTTCCGGAAATGGTATTTCCTGTCCGCAACAAGCCAGCAGGCAGAGATGCTGCCGAAAAACTCGTCGGTGTATTTGTCGCAGTAATGGTATAGGTATAAAACTCATCAACGTTTGTGACCTCTGCTAGCAGGCTGTCGATGACTGGAACCTGCGCGTTGAGCGAAGCTGTTGCGAAGCAACAGGCCAAAATAGCGGTGCTTAGGGCTCGGGATAAGAAAGGTGACGTGTAAATTTTCATGACAAATAAAATTATTTTTGTGTGTGTTGCAGCTTCTCCTAATCAAGGATTGGCTGGTCGTGCGCCGCGGCAATTGGGGTGACCTTTGGTTTCGGTGGACTGACGGTAATAGACAATTCTTTGCTCGGTCCTAGGCCTTGCATATTGAGCGCCCGTACCTGTAGCTTAAAAGTGCCGGCTTCGACGGCATTGCCGTAGAGTTCACCCGCGTTTCGCTTCATCCACACAGGTAAGCCACCAACCGAATAACCAAGTGGCTCATTATCAGCAATTATTTGATATTTGAATGGCTTCCCATATTCGAACTCGACGGTTAACTCGCTCGTAATATTCGGACACGTCGCCGACCTAGCGGGCACGAGGTCGGCTACATGCGCCTCAACCGCGCCAGGATCCGCTTCTGCCAGAAGCAATGAACTGGATGCAAAGATGAACAGAAGGTGCACCTTTCGAACGTAAGTTAGGGTATTCATTAATAGTATGGCACACTGCCCACTCTCGCAAAGCGTATTAAATTTCTTTCGGTTCGCCTGCTGAGACATAAATGTACAACCAGAGCTTAGCACTCGTGCGCTGACGGCACTGGCGAAGAGAGCCAAGAGGAGGGGAAGTGCTCGAAGCCATCGATAAAAGTGAGGAGGGAGGGGTATCATAAGTATTAATCCGCTACTAACCCAAAGTGCACGTTATAGTGCAAGAATATTCTTAAAATACTCGTTTGCAGTAACTAATTACACGTTAACATGAAAAAAGCAAGGCCAGCGTACACGGCCTCTTAAACAGAGGCAGACCTAAAAAAAGACTCCCCATCTGGCACGTAGCAGATAAACAAGATACAAATAGCACTGGGTTCTCGGCATTCTTAAGTTTAAATAAAAATTGCGCCCCTCACTGAGATAAGAAATCAGCAAAATCCAGCAACTAACTGGAACTCTGTGCCACACGAAATTTCTTTAATCATCACTTCAATCAGGGTGTTCAGAAAGACAGCAGTAGCCCCGAAAGAATGGACAAGTGGTTTATTTGGATCGATAATAAGAAAATCGACCAATGGAGCGAATACGCACAACATGGCAGGTGTCGCTGCGCTCGGAATATTCCACAGATAAAATCAAAGGTCCACCTACAGGCGATGAAGCACAAGAAGACGATCAAGCAGATCGCTCAGCGTTACGAAGTTCAACCAACCAGGTGAGTGCGCGAAAAGGCGTTATGGCCGTGATCGCGTCTGCTGCCTTTGAGCGCGGAAAGCGCATCAGCGACAAGCAGAGCAGTGAGCTCGCAAACAGAGAATGCCATACAAGGGCACAAACGCACGATGAGCCTACACTTTCTGGCACATCGAACCGATGTCCTCAGACTTTGGTAATTACTGGCACGATGCTCCACAATCTCACGATTGAGGGTTGTCGCCAGCGGACTGGCTCGGAACGGCTACGCGGAAGCTCGGATACCGCGCAGGGCAAACACAAAAAAGCCCGCCGAATGCCGGCGGGCTTTTGCAAGAAACTGTTAGAGTTAAATTACTCCGCGACTGCGTCGATCGAACGATTTACGGTGCCAGCAGGCGTCATGATCGTTGGATTCTGGAACAATGAGTTCGCATTCACGTTACGATAGTTCTGGCGAGCTGGCGAACCACCTGGGCTGACCAGATTGGCCGTGACGAAGATCAACAGATTGCGCTTTTGGCGCGACTCCCCTTCGGAACGGAACAGACGACCGATGCCTGGAATATCACCCAAAATTGGCACCTTATCATTGACGGTCTTCACTTCATCACGAGTCAATCCACCCATCACCACGGTCGCACCGTCGTAGACAGTCACTTCGGTGGTGATTTCACGCACCGAAAAGATCGGCTGGTAGAAGCCCGCGGGTACGGTCACCGTCAGATCACCTTGAAGCGCAACACTGGGACCACCGTATTCGACAAAGCCTTCAAACTCTGTGACACGTGGCTCCAAGATAAGGCTGATAGTATCATCGTTCTCAACGTTTGGAGTGACGGTCATTTCAACACCGACATTACGAGTGACGAAATCCTGCGGTGTGCCTGCAGTGATGGAGATACCACCGCCGCCGCCATTATTATTATCACCACCACCACCACTGCTACCCGAAGACACGGTCGACTCGATGTCGCCATAGCTTTCTGGGTAACGCAGCTCTTGTGCCACGGTTATGGTGGCACGCTTGCCGGAAAGCACGGTGACTTTCGGCGCACTCATCAAATCGCTGCCCGTCTTACGAGACAGTGCTCTGATCGCGAGATCGACATCCGCACCTGCCACGGACCAGCCAGTCGCGGTGAAGGTATCTGTAGCGCGATTCGCTAAGTCGATCACAGAGGTAAGGCTAGGCGCTGAATTCACCGCCGCGATCTCACCATCAATTCTAACTGCCGAGGCTTGGAGCCCAGTAGTAAACGCGGAGCTTAGATTGCGATTCTGCGTTGAGGCACTGCGATTATAGCCATTTAGCTGCTCGCCATCAGGTCCAATAACAGGCGCGCCGGTGCCATCGAGAAGGCCATAGGCACCACCATTCACTGACCAGTCGAAGCCGAGCTCTTCGAGGTCGCCCTGTTGGACTTCAAGGAATTTGGATTCGATTTCAACCTGCTTCACTTCGTTGTAGTTACGCAAGATAACGCGCATGCGCTCAAGGTTGCGGCGGCTTTGAGTAATGATGAGTTGCTCACCGTCAAACGCGAGACTCGCGCCTGGTAGATCAAAGTTAACGCCCGCACTTTGGAAGAAGACCTGCAATGCCTCGACTTCGTCGTTTTGCGAAGGTGCGCTGGAACCACCACTGGAGGGGGCTGCAAATGGATCGACTGAACCGCCAGACGAGCCGCCAACATCACGAAATCCAGTCAGACGAATCACAGTTGCGCGTGAAATCGGGAAAAACTCGGTGATCGTATTAGACGTACCATCTAAGCCATCGCTCGGAGCGACGGTGACTGCATCCGCACCGACGTCGTAAGCGAAGTTCACCTGTTGGGTGACGAACTGCAAAATACGATCGAGATTCAAATTACGCAGGCTGATGTTCACCCGTGGATTGCTCTGCTCGCGATTAAACAACACGACAATATTTACGCCGACACGCTCTGGATCATATTCCACCGACAGCTCAGACAGTGTTTCAATCACACGCGTCAATTCCATCCCAGAAAAATTAACCTGTGGAATAATAATGCTGCTCAACTTGCGCTGCGTGCTGCTATCGCCCGCATCAACAACTTGTGCGCCGGTGTTGACATCAAATACCTTGGGACGTTCCCAGCCTTGCTCGACTTCGGTCAGCATCTGCTTACGGGTCTTGTATTGATTCTGAGCGTGAATCCCGCCGAGAATCTCGGCAATACGAGTTTGGAAGAGTTTCGCTTCGGCATTATTCGTGTCGCGCGCCTCAACTTCTTTGAATGTCGCAGCAGCACCGTCGTAATCACCATTCAGATATTGGGCACGGCCACGTGTCAGCAGATCACGAACGATTTTACTTTGTGCCACATATTCAGGGCTGATGTCTTGAATCGACAGGTCGTATGGATTCGAAATCTGACGATCCAGATCGGTTGCCAACGATTTGGCTGCCTTGGAATTGCCACCTGCTGCGCGATAGTCTTCGAGCAGTGCCTCCGCGCCCTTGGCATCACCCGATGCCGCCAGTGCTTTGGCTTCGGTCAACACGATGGCTGCCTTGGCATCGTCGAGATCGTCGAGCACGTCTGCGGTCGACGTGTTGAGTGTGAGGCTGGCACTCGCTGCATTGAGCAATCCAGCGGCCTCCGTATAGGCACCGAGCTCTGCAAGTTGCTCTGCTTCATCGATCGCATTTTTAGCGGCGGCAATCTTGGCATTCTGATCGGCGGCAGCGGCGGTGACGAGTGAGTCTGCGGCTGAGGGAGCTGCCACCTTGGGCTTAGCAGCCACCTTGGGCTCAGCAGGTGCCTTAGCCGGCGTCGACTGAGCCGTCGCAGTCTGAGTAGTCATCACCGCGTCGATCGACGCATCTGCTGCTTGGCCAAAGACGGCGCCACTCGCTGCGCTGCGATCAAGGTCCTTGTTGATCGAAGCGAGCAGACGTTGCA
>Ga0302125_10001822_pt1 | contig 10381 bp, 9 predicted proteins | sample CB4_surface_MG_FD_203111 | JGI IMG/M metagenome (GOLD analysis project Ga0302125, IMG submission 203111) | Marine microbial communities from Western Arctic Ocean, Canada - CB4_surface | ecosystem: Environmental > Aquatic > Marine > Oceanic | place: Canada: Western Arctic Ocean | collected... | reverse complement strand
ATAAAGAAAGGACCATAATGACCATAATCAGCTGGCCACCAATCTTGAGTATCAGTCATCAAGTCGTTTAAATCTTTTTTCAGAGCTTTATAATCAAGCTTCTTAAATTCTTCACGATAATCAAAATCTAAACCCATAGGGTTGGATCTTTTATCATGCTGATGAAGAATATTCAAATTTAATTGATTTGGCCACCAATCTTTGTTTGACGTACTGATACCACTATTAGTAGTAGCAGAACCATGCATTACTGGGCACTTACTAATGTCATCCATAAAAAATTCCTTTTATTTTTTTAACTCTTTTTGACTACAATTACACAAGGAAAGTATAAATTATATTGTATACTGTCAAGCAGTTTAGAATGATTTTAAAGTAAAAAAAATATTAATTATTTTTTTTTAGTTTTATGATTACATCTATACCACTACTTTCAAAACCATCAGGTATTTCCGGAAGCTTGACAACGCTTATTTCATCATTGTTAATATCAATTAACTCTCCGGTATCTTCATTTAAAAAGTGATGATGATGATTGGTATTAGTATCAAAAATAGACGTATCTTTGGAACTTTCTAATTGTTTTATTAAACCAACATTTTTAAACTTCTTTAAGCAATTGTATACTGTTGCAATAGATATTTGCTTGCCTGATGCATTTATTTCATTTTGAAGATGTTCTGCAGTAAAATGCCTGTTTAAACCATTAAGAAGAATATCTGCAATTATAATTCTTTGCTTAGTTGGCCTTAGGCCAGCATTTCTTAATTTTATTTTATTTTCCATGATTTATAAATCTAAACCATTCTAAACATTCAACATAACAATCAACTAAGATTATAAATAAAATTTGTCAAGTTATTGGTTTTTTTAAAAATTAATTTTCTTACTTTACGTATTTGTAACAAAATGAGATTATGGTCATATTAGGAGATTAAAAATGACAAAAGCTTGTGACCTTTCTGCAATTGAAGCTAGAGAACTTATTGGTAATAAAAAACTATCACCAGTTGAATTAACAAAAAGTTGTCTTGAGCAAATTGAAAAACTTAATTCATCAATAAATGCCGTTGTTGCAATCAACCATGATGAAGTTCTAAAAGATGCCCAACAAGCTGAAGATGACGTCATGTCAGGAAATGAGTTAGGAATACTTCATGGCCTTCCTATCGGAATAAAAGATCTAAATTTAGTTAAAAACTTACGTTCTACATCTGGCTCAAAGCTATATGAGAATAGAATTCCTAAAGAAGATGATAGTGTAGTTCAAAGTATAAGGAATGAAGGAGCCATTGTTTTTTGTAAAACTAACACACCAGAGTTTGGAGCGGGAGCAAATACAAAAAATAAGGTTTACGGAACAACTTGCAATCCATTTGATTTAACAAAAACTCCAGCTGGCTCTTCTGGAGGAAGCTCAGCAGCATTAGCAACTAATATGATGCCGCTTGCTAATGGATCTGACTATGGTGGAAGCCTTAGAACGCCTGCAGGATTTTGTGGAGTTACAGGTTTTAGACCATCTCCGGGCCTTGTTCCTGCAACAGATGCCTCAGTTGCATTAAATCCATTTTCAGTTCAAGGGCCAATGGGCCGAACTGTATCTGATACATACCTTCTTCTACAAGCTCAAATTAGTGTAAATAAAAAAGATCCTTTTTCTAGTCTAGATGCGTTATCATTACCTGATACATTATTAGGCTCAGACTTATCTGGAGTTAAAATGGCATTTTCTTCTGATTTAGGATGTGCTCCAGTGGATAATGATATTAAAAGTGTTTTTTTAAAAAAAATAAATACTTTTAAAAATCACTTCTTTCAATCCCATGAAGATCATCCAGACTTCTTAGATATTCATAACTGTTTTGAAGTTATAAGAGGATTTAACTTTGTAGCATCCCATAAAGAAAGATTTGATAATAATAGAGACTTGCTTGGACCTAACGTCATAGATAATGTTGAAAGAGGCTTAGAATACAGCCTTGCTGATGTTTCATGGGCGCATGTCATGCAAACTAAAATTTATAAAAGTTTTCGAAATTTTTTCGATAATTTTGATGTTTTAATTTGTCCTGCCGCGGCCGTATCACCATATCCTCATGAACAATTATTTGTTGATGAAATCAATGGTAAAAAAATGCCAACCTATATGCGATGGTTAGCATTAAGTTATGCTTCTACAATGGCAATACCCTGTGCTTGGGCATTACCATGTGGCTTAGATCACAAAAGTATGCCTTTTGGTATTCAATTAATTGCTCCAGCTGGAAGAGATGCTCAATTATCTGAAATTGCAAAAAGCTTAGAAATAATTTTAATGTCAAATGAAGAAACTAAGAGGCCTATTCCGAATATAATTTAATATAATGAGGTTTTCTAATGGTAAACATTAAATCTAATAATCTACATACAGTTAATGGCTTTTACGACAAACAAACCTCTACAATCAGTTATGTTGTTTCTGATAATTCATCAAAAAAATGTGCTGTTATAGATAGTGTTCTTGATTTTGATTATTCATCTGGTTCAATAGAATATAAGAATGCTGATCAAATAATTTCTTTTATTAAAGAAAAAGATTGGGAAGTGGAGTGGCTTATTGAAACTCATGTCCACGCTGATCACTTATCTGCTTCTCCCTATATCCAAAAACAACTTGGTGGAAAAATTGGTATTTCTGAAAAAATTTCTGAAATTCAGGATATTTTTGGAAAAACCTTTAATGCAGGCACTGAATTTCAGAGAGATGGAAGTCAGTTTGACAAACTTTTCAAGAATAATGATGTATATAAAATTGGGCAAATAAGTTGCCAAGTAATTCACACACCAGGTCACACACCAGCGTGTACAGCTCATGTCATAGAAGATTCAATTTTTGTTGGAGATACAATGTTTATGCCAGATCTAGGAAGCGCAAGAGCTGATTTTCCTGGAGGAGATGCACGGCTACTTTATAAATCAATACAAAAAATACTCACCTACCCTGACGAAACAAAATTGTTTGTTTGTCACGATTATCCTCCTGAAACAAGGAATGTTATGTGGTCTACAACAGTAGGTGAACAAAAAGTTAGAAATATTCATATTAACAAAACAATCAATGAAGATGAGTTTGTTAAAATTAGAGAAGATAGAGATAAGACACTGAATATGCCTCAACTTATAATACCTTCAATTCAAGTTAATATGCGCGCAGGAAACCTTCCTCCTCCAGAAGACAATGGAAGCGTATATATTAAGGTTCCAATAAATAGTATTAAAAATTTAATCTAATTCTTTTAGAACTGATTGAACAATTTCAAATATCTTATCAATATCATGTTTTTCTGCAATTAGTGGTGGTGAAAAGGCTAGTGTGTCACCAGTCACTCTTAACATCAAACCTTTATGCCAAGCACTCTTCATAGCCTCATAACCTCGAGCTCCAACAGCTCCAGGTCTTGGTGCAATCTCAATTGCAGCTACCATTCCAATATTTCTTATATCTATAACATTTTTATCATTCTTTAATTGATGAACTATATTTTCTAAATAAATTGCTGTTTTTCCAGCCTTATTAAATAAATCTTCATCTCTGTAAATATCTAAAGAAGCAATCCCAGCAGCCGAGGCTATTGGATGTCCTGAGTATGTATATCCATGGAAAAGTTCTATTGGCATATCTGCTTCGTCCATCATAGTTTCATATATTTTATTAGAAACTACAGCGGCACCCATAGGTATTATCCCGTTAGTTATAGCTTTTGCGCATGAAATAATATCAGGAGTTACGTCAAAATATTCTGCAGCAGTCGCTTTTCCCAATCTTCCAAAACCAGTAATCACTTCGTCAAATATCAATAAAATATCATGTTTATCACAAATTTCTCTTAGCCTTTTCAAATAATTTTTAGGAGGAGGAAGTACTCCTGTAGATCCAGCAACAGGCTCAACAATCACCGCAGCAATGGTTGATGCATCATGAAGTGTAACTATACTCTCTAGATTATCTGCTAAATAATCACCATGTTCAGGCAACCCTTTTGTAAAACTATTTTTTTCTGGAAGATGTGTATGTGTCATATGATCTACACCAGCTAGAAGAGTTCCAAAATACTGCCTATTTCTTGGCATTCCTCCAACCGAAATACCCCCAAAACCAACTCCGTGGTAACCTCTCTCACGGCCAATTAATCTAGTTTTTGTTCCCTTACCTCTAACCCGTTGGTAGGCTAATGCAATTTTTAAAGCACTGTCAACGGCCTCAGAGCCAGAATTTGTAAAAAACACATGATCTAATCCTAATGGAAATAATTCAGCAACACGGCTAGCTAATTCAAATGCCTTTGGATGACCGTATTGAAAGCTAGGCGCAAAATCTAAAGTTGCAGCTTGCTGAGAAATAGCAGCGGTTATTTCAGGTCTATTATGCCCTGCATTTACACACCACAAACCAGCCGCGCTATCCATTATATCTTTACCAGTTTCACTTTTGTAATACATACCATCAGCTGAAACCACCATTCTGGGATCTTTTTTGAAATCACGATTTGCCGTAAACGGCATCCAATAAGATTCTAAATCATTTAGCCTTTTCATAATTAACCCCCATTCATCATAATTATAAAAACTGTTTTATATACATATAACATGTTCAGTTAAATTACTGTGACAACAAGTTAAAATAACGTCAAGTTTTAGCTTTTAATAATTAATGATAAAAACACAAGATACCTAATTAATAAATTCATTATTACTGCTGCCGATCTCAGGCGCTTCATCTATTAATTTACTATTTCTGAACTGATTATTTATAGGTATTGGTAATGCAGGTATTTGGCTGCCATCAATATTTGATACTTTTCTGGAAAGAATTTCTCGGTATTTAAAATGATTATCATCCATAGCTTCTTCAAGAGATTTCACTATTGAACAACAACAGTCAGCTTGTAAAAAAATATGAGACCATTGCTTTTTAGTTTTTAAATTAATCAATGCTCTTATTTTTTGAATCGTTTCAATTGGATTATAATTTTTTTCAATATATTTTGCTGGTAATTCTATAAGTTCACAGAAATTCTTCCAGAAACGATCCTCCAAAGGTGCTGCCGCTATATAGCCATTATCACTTGTTCTATAAATATTATATCTAGGCGAGCCTCCTGACAAAAGAGAGTCTGCGTTACCAGGCCAATTATTATTATGAAAGCCTGAACTTAAGCCCCAAAACATAAATGGGAAGAGTCCATCAGACATAGAAATATCAATAAAAGAGCCTACATTATTTTTATCTCTATTCCTTAATGCTAATAATATATTAATAACAGCAGGGTATGAACCGCCTGCAATGTCAGCCACAAGAGCTGGAGGAACAACAGGATTATTTTTTTCTCCCATACTTAAACTCAATAAACCAGTATCGCTAATATAATTCAAGTCATGCCCAGCTATTTGATTTTTAGGACCATTTTGTCCATATCCAGTAATTGATACATAAATTATTTTTTTATTAATTTTGCAAATGGAATCATAATCCAATCCAAGTCTTTTCATAACTCCTGGTCTAAATTGCTCTACAATAATATCTGCTGATTTTAATAAAGGATTTAAAATATTTAAGCTTTCAGGATCTTTAAGATTTAGAGTTAAACTTTTTTTCCCTCTATTAAGCAAAGAAAAAGATACACTTTGATTACCCCATTTAGGATAACTCTCTCTCATCTCATCACCTTGATCAGGTTTTTCTATTTTAATAACTTCAGCACCAGTCTCAGCAAGAAAAAGAGTAGCAAGAGGGCCTGGTAATAAAGTTGAAAAATCAAGAACCTTAATTCCAGACAAAGATCCTTCCATTAGCTCTTTCATATTTATTTCCTTATACTTTTGATAACAATCCTCTATTACTTAAATTATTGATCATAGCAGATATTCCAAATTCCCATTTAGGACATTCGGTTGATAAATTGACGTAATTTATTAACTCTCCCAGATATGGTTCAGAAATTGTTACCTTATCCCCAAGTTTATGGGTAAAACCTTCTCCAGGAGTATCTCTATCTTCTGTAGGAGCAAATAAAGTTCCTAAAAATAACATAAAACCATCTGGGTATTGATGGTGAGCACCACAAGTTTGACTTACAAGATCCTCAGGAGTTCTGCTAATTTCAGACATTGAACTTGAACCATTTAATATATACCCATCTTGTCCTTCGACATTTAAGTTAATATGGGCAGATTTCATATTTGCTATTGTATAACTTTCATCAAATATTCTGATAAATGGACCAATTGAACAAGAAGCGTTATTATCTTTAGCTTTCCCTAATAATAGTGCAGATCTACCTTCAACATCTCTAAGATTTACATCATTACCTAATGTGGCTCCTTGAATAGTTCCTTTACTATTCACGGCTAACACTATTTCAGGTTCAGGATTGTTCCAATTTGAGATTGGATGTAATCCAACCTCTGCTCCATATCCTACTGAAGATAAAGTCTGGGCCTTAGTGAATACCTCTGCATCTTTGCCAATACCAACCTCTAAATATTGAGACCATAATCCTTCTTTAACAAGTGCTTTTTTAACTTCCAGAGATTTATCCGATCCAGGAATAATGTCCTGGAGACTATCTCCTATTAATCCACCAATATAGCCACGTAAACTTTCAGCCTTTTTTGGATCCCCTGCGGCTCTTTCTTCGATAACCCTTTCAACCATAGATTTTGCAAAAGTTACTCCACAGGCCTTAATAGCCTGAAAATCACATGGAGCAATCAGAAAAAATTGTTTATTTTGACTTGCTAAACTTGATATCAACAACTCTTGTACCGAAACTATTTTTTCTCCAATATTGCGATCTAGATATCCTTTTACATCATTTAATTCTAATAAATCCCTCATTGTTGGAATATTAGGAGAAGTTATATCATAAACATGCTCATTTCTGATAGTAACCAGACAAGGACCAGCTTTGTTCTTATCCCAAATCCTTCCAACAAAACATCCTTTTCCAAAATCCATATACTTTCTCCATCAACATTTTATTATATGAAAGTATATTGTTTAAAATCAAACTCAATGATTTAATATAAATTAAAATTTTAAGTATGAAAATTTGTAAAATTAAATTTAATTATATAAAGTTAACAAGTAAAATTAATTAATTGTGTGGAGTGAGTTTATGAGTGCGTTTTTTGAATTAAGAATTTATCAAGTTTTACCCGGCAAAATGCAAGAATGGATAAGCTTCATGGAAGATACTATTATTCCATATCAAGTTAAAAATGGAATGGTTATTCATGGTAGCTTTGTAATGGATAGCTCAGACGAATTTTCTATACAAAACGGTGAAAGAATTATGAACTCTGAAACTAAAGGAAACACATACGTTTGGATTAGGCGTTTTGAGAATAAAGAGCATAAAGAAAAGTTATATAAAGCTGTTTATGAAAGCGCTGATTGGATGAATGATATCGGTCCAAAAGTTGCTACATTGATTGATAGGAACTCTATTGCTGTTCATAACTTAACTTCTACAGAGTTATCAATAATGAAATAAAAGGAAAATTACTTGATTGAATTATATGGAAGAAGAACATCTATTAACGTCCAAAAAGTATCATGGACACTCTGTGAGTTAAATTTAGAATTTAAATGGCATGAAGAACATGGATCTATTGGCAAAGTCAATGTAGAAAACTATGAGCAAATAAACCCACAACTTATAGTTCCAACTTTAAATGATAATGGTTCAATAATATCACAATCTAATAGCATAGTAAGGCATCTATATAGAAAGTATTCAGATTTTTATAAGCTTACAAATGCAAACGAAATTGCTATTGCTGATCAATGGATGGAATTTCAATCAACTGATTTACAAATTAATATGACACCTGTCTTTTGGGGACTAATAAGAACTGCTCCAGAAGATAGGAATCTTGACTTAATTAATAAAAATATAACTCTACTAAATGACAAGTTTATAATTCTTAATGACTTTTTAAAAAATCGTGAATTTATCATAAATGACACATTTGGTATGGCGGATATTACATTAGGCGTTGCTACTTATAGATACACATCTCTTCCAATACCTCATCCAAAGTTAAGTAATTTAGAGGAGTGGTATGAACGAATTAGTTCTCGTGATTGCTTTATAAAAAATATACAAGGGACTTTTTCTTAAATTAACTGAAATAACTAAGGAAGCTATTTGTGGAAAAGATTGGATTTATAGGCTTAGGTAATATGGGCAGACCATTAGCTGAAAGGTTATTGAAAAAATATCAACTATATGTTTATGATTTGCAGGAAGAAAATTTAAATTTTTTTGTTTCACATGGTGCAATAAAATGTCTAAGTCCTGCAGAAGTGGCATCAAATACTGATAGAATTTTTTTGTGTTTACCAACCAGTTCAATAGTTGAAAAAGTTATTAATGGTGACAATGGTGTTCTCAGGACAGCTAAACAAAACAGCTTTATTATTGATATGACTACTGGTGAACCTGACATAACAAGAGAGCTCTCAAAAAATCTCCTATTGAGCAATATTAACTTTATAGATGCTCCTGTAAGTGGAGGACCAAAAGGAGCCCATTTAGGAAATATAGCAATAATGATTGGTGGAACTGAGAAACAGTTTTCTGTTATTAAGCCAATTATGGATGATATAAGTTCGAATATATTTTATGCAGGAGAGATTGGTTCTGGACATGCAATAAAAGCAGGAAATAACTTACTGAATTTAATATGTAGGATGGCTACTTTCGAGGTAATTTCAATGTTAGTAAAAGATGGAGTAGATCCTGAAAAAGCTGTAAATATAATTCAAAAAAGCTCTGGTAGAAATTACGCAACAGAAATTACATTACCGGATAACATTCTTTCAGGAAAAATGTTTCAAGGTTTTAGCACTGGTTTAATGAAAAAAGATAGCGGTGTTGCTTTGCAAATAGCTTATTCAAATAAAATAGATATGCCTCTTGGAAAACTAGCCCAAGATCTTCTAAATAAAACAATAGAAGAATTTGGCTTAGATGCTGATATGAGTAAAGTTGCTATTTCTTATGAAGAAACAACCGGAGTAAAAATTAGACCCTAAAAAACTTTCGAAATATTAACTAAGTATATCTTTTTGAACTGCTTTTATTTGCAAAGCCAAAAATTTAGAAAATATCCTACATTGTGCCAAGCTTCCTGCATGAAACCAAAGTCCAGGCTGTTTAGTTTGCATCCACATATTTCTTAGTTCTTGGGTATCCTCGTCAAATCCCCATATAGGTCCAATTTTATCACTGACTGATTTACCAAAAAGATTTTCAACTACATACTCCTGACCTTTATAGCCAGTCGCTGTAATCATCAAATCTATTTGCAATTCATCATCTGATTTCATTTTTATTCCAGAATTAGTGAAGTCTAAAATGTCTGAAAATTGTATTACTTTAATCTTTCCATCAGCAATTAAATCAGAGGCGCCAACATTAAAGTAATACCCTCCCCCTCTTGTTAAATACTTAAATTGCCAACCCGTATTATCTTGTCCATAATCAAGTTTGAACCCAATATTTTTTAATTTATCAAGTAATGGTTTATCAATTTTTGACGTTTTTTCAGTTAGCATTTGATGAGTTTTTTTTAAAACAGCTAACGGACTTGCTATTGTTATTAAATCACAATCGTCTGTGCTAAGACCTTCGCTATATAATTGATATGGTAACTGAGCACTTGGTTCAACGTTGACAACCATAGATGGTGAACGCTGAATTATTTTTACATTTGCACCATGAACATATAAATCTTGAGCCACGTCATGAGCACTAGTTCCAGTTCCAAAAACTACTACGTTCTTACCTTTATAATCTTTCCCATTCATATAATCAGATGAATGCATTAACTCACCTTGGAAATTATCTATTCCTAATATTTTTACCCTATTAGGAATAGAACTAACTCCAATTGCCATTACAATATGCTTTGGTCTCATCAATTTGATAGATCCATCAGATAGTTTTATTTTGGCATTCCATTTTTTTTTATTTTCATCATATTGGGCATCTAAGAATGTTGTGCTAGTCCAAACATTTAACTCCATACTTTCAGCATAATATTCAAACCATCCTGCTAATTTATCTTTTGGAAGATAAGTAGGCCAAGTTGGAGGGAATGGCATATATGGAAGATGATTAACATGCACTTGATTATGAAGCTTTAAAGAATGATATCTTTTGCGCCAGTTGTCTCCTACTCTTTCATGTTTATCAATTACTAGAGTATCAATATTTTGTTGTTTTAACCTTGAAGCAATAGATAAACCAGCTTGACCACAACCCACTATTATTACTTCAGGGTCCCTATCTTTATATAATTTATCTTCGTTTCTCAAATCTAACCAATT
>Ga0302125_10001816_pt1 | contig 10397 bp, 10 predicted proteins | sample CB4_surface_MG_FD_203111 | JGI IMG/M metagenome (GOLD analysis project Ga0302125, IMG submission 203111) | Marine microbial communities from Western Arctic Ocean, Canada - CB4_surface | ecosystem: Environmental > Aquatic > Marine > Oceanic | place: Canada: Western Arctic Ocean | collected... | reverse complement strand
GCATATTCTTTGCCTCTATGCTCAATGTTGCATGCGGCACTAGTTCTAAACGTTTTTTGTTAATAAGCTTGCTTGTAACTCTACAAATTCCGTACGTTTTATTTTCGATTCTAATCAACGCATTTTTCAAGTCTCTGATAAACTTCTCTTGACGTATCGCTAACTGAGAGTTAGACTCCTTGCTCATAACCTGACTCCCTTCATCAAATGCTTTGAATGTTGGAGAGGTATCTTCAGTACCGTTATTATGGTCGTTCATATAAGCACTCTTAATCAATTCTAAATCATGTTTAGCTTTATCAATTTTTTGATGAATAATAGCTCTGAATTTTTCCAAATCATTATCAGAGTATCTGCTTGTATTTTCTATGGACATAATTATTTAAATTTTTGGATATGCAACTTACTGTTAACTGAATCGAAGGAAACCTCTATTCCTTTATCAAGTTGCGCTACCAAGTGTAGCTCATCCGTTAATGTTTCTAGTTTAATATATTCTAAATTTAATTTTATAGCGTTCTCAATATTTTCGTCTGCCTGTAAAAAGACCTCTATACGATCCGTTACTTCAAACCCAGAATCCTTTCTTAGGTTTTGAATCCTATTAACCAATTCTCTGGCAATGCCTTCTGATCTTAGTGGTTCCGAAATAGTTACGTCTAAAGCAACAGTCATCGCGCCTTGATTCGCAACCAACCAACCTTCAATGTCTTGAGATGTAATCTCTACATCATCAAGGTGTAATCTAATACTTTTCCCATTAATTTCAATATCCAAGACCCCTTTTTCTTCAATTTGTTTGATATCGTTTGCCTGAAGCTTTTGAATAGAGTTCGCTATTAACTTCATGTCTTTTCCAAAACGAGGGCCTAGAACTTTAAAGTTTGGTTTAATTTGTTTTACTAATATATCAGAAGCATCCTCAAGAAGCTCAACTTCTTTAACATTGACCTCATGCTTAACCAAGTCTGAGATTGCTAGAATCTCCTCTCTTTGAGCTGGAGAATTTACCGGAATCATTATCTTTTGTAAAGGCTGTCTAACCTTAATTTTCTCTTTAGCACGTAAAGAGAGTACAAGTGATGAAATTGTTTGTGCTTGACCCATTTTACGCTCTAAATCTTTATTTATAAGAGAACGGTCTGGTGAAGGAAAATTAGCCAAGTGCACGCTTTCAAAAGACTCTTTATTTGTGACTAAATTTAAATCTAGATACAAGCGATCCATAAAAAAAGGGGCTATAGGCGCTCCTAACTTTGCGATGGTTACCATACAAGTATATAAAGTCTGATAGGCTGATATTTTATCTTGCTGATATTCCCCTTTCCAAAAACGTCTTCTGCTAAGTCGAACATACCAGTTACTTAAGTATTCTTGAGTAAATTCAGAAATTGCTCGGGCTGCTTTTGTAGGCTCATATTCTGAATAAAAATTATCGACCTTTTCAACTAATGAATTGAGTTCAGATAAAACCCAACGGTCTATTTCTGGACGGTCTTGGATTTCAACATTTGGTTCTGAATAAGAAAATTTATCGATGTTAGCATATAATGTAAAAAAAGCATAGGTGTTATAAAGTGTTCCAAAGAATTTGCGCTTTACTTCTTCTATGCCGTCTACATCAAATTTTAAATTATCCCATGGGTTCGCGTTACTAATCATGTACCAACGAGTAGCATCAGCACCATATGTTGACAACGTTTCGAAAGGATCTGTTGCATTACCCAGACGTTTAGACATTTTTTGTCCATTCTTATCTAATACAAGGCCATTTGAGACCACATTTTTATAAGCGACAGAGTCAAAAACCATCGTTCCAATGGCGTGAAGCGTATAAAACCACCCACGTGTTTGATCAACACCTTCTGCAATAAAATCAGCAGGAAATGCCTTGTTCTGATCTATAAGATCTTTATTTTCAAATGGGTAATGCCACTGTGCATAGGGCATACTTCCGGAGTCAAACCATACGTCAATTAAATCACTTTCTCGAAGCATTGGTTGTCCAGATTTTGACACCAAAGTAATGGCGTCTACAATGTTTTTATGCAAGTCAATTTTAGCATAATTTTCGTTTGATTGGTCGCCAACTACAAAGTCTTCAAAAATAGCTTTTTCTAATACCCCTGCTTCTACTGCTTTTTGCATTTCAGTTTGTAGTTCTTCAACAGAACCTATGCAGATTTCCTCCCTACCGTCTTCTGTTCTCCAAATTGGTAGCGGAATACCCCAGTAGCGGGACCGGGAAAGGTTCCAGTCGTTTGCATTTGCTAACCAATTACCAAAACGGCGTTCGCCAGTACTTTTTGGCTTCCAGTTAATTGTTTTGTTAAGCTCAAACATGCGCTCTTTTACATCCGTAACTTTTATAAACCATGAATCAAGAGGATAATACAAAATAGGCTTATCAGTTCGCCAACAGTTAGGATAACTGTGTTTGTATTTTTCAACTTTAAAGGCTTTATTTTCTGTCTTTAACTTAATTGCGAGTTCAACATCAACTGATTTTTCAGGTGCTTGTCCTTCTGGATAGTATTCGTTTTTAACATAACGACCTGCAAATTCAGACACTTCAGGTCTAAATCGCCCTTGTAAATCTACAAGTGGCACTAAATTATCGTCGCTATCTTTTACCAATAATGGTGGTACCTCTGGCGTGGCTTGTTTAGCAACAAACGCATCATCGGCACCAAATGTTGGGGCTGTATGTACAATACCTGTACCGTCTTCAGTCGTTACAAAATCGCCTGAAATAATCCGAAATGCATTTTCTGGATGGTCATTAGGCAAAGCATAATCCAGTAATTGCTCGTAAAAGATACCTACTAGATCTTTTCCTAGAAAAGAGTTTACTACAAAAAATGGGATAGTCTTATCCGAAGCTTTATAGCCCTCTAAGTTTTCAGTTGAATCTACTTCTTTAAACTTTCCACTGAATTGCTTGCCAACAAGCAATTTTGCAACCACAACGCTCGCGGCTTCAAAAGTGTACTGGTTATAAGTCTTTACAAGTACATATTCAATTTTTGGCCCTACCGTCAAAGCGGTATTACTGGGTAATGTCCATGGAGTGGTCGTCCAGGCTAAAAACAAGATTGGTCCTTGATGATCTAAAAATTCTGGAAGTGAATCCTGTATGGCTCTAAATTGAGCCACAACGGTGGTATCTGTAACATCTTGGTATGTCCCAGGCTGATTTAACTCGTGTGAGCTTAGCCCAGTCCCCGCTTTTGGAGAGTATGGTTGAATGGTATAACCTTTATAAATAAGGTTCTTATTATAGATTTGCTTTAGCAGCCACCAAACACTTTCCATGTATTTAGGGTCATAGGTAACATAAGGGTCATCCATATTTACCCAATAGCCCATTTTTTGAGTTAGATCATTCCAAACATCAGTATAGCGCATTACTGCAGTTCTACAAGCTGAATTATAATCTTCAACAGATATTGTTTTACCAATATCCTCTTTTGTAATTCCAAGTTCCTTTTCAACCCCAAGTTCAATTGGCAAACCATGTGTATCCCAGCCCGCTTTTCGATTGACCTGAAATCCTTTCATAGTTTTGTAACGTGGAAAAATATCTTTTATAGCACGTGCTAAAACATGATGAACACCTGGCAATCCATTAGCAGATGGTGGCCCTTCAAAGAATACAAAAGGTTTTTGGCCGCTTCGAGTTGTAATACTTTTATTGAAGATGTCGTGTTCTTCCCAAAACTTTAGCATTTCATTTGCTACGTTTGGCAAGTTAAGTCCTTTATAATCAGGAAATGTCGTGCTCATTATTAATTGCTATTAAGGTCGCAAAATTAAGAAATTTTAACAAAAAGGCACCGATTAAAGTGTGTCATTTTCCAATTGCTTAGAAATCTAAAAAGCATCTGATTAATATTAAGCAATTTTTATGACATAAATAGTCTATTTTTATCAAGATAGCCATTTAGAGTTCTTAATATGTTAACTTATTTTTTGAAAAGTATTTCTTATTTATTGCATCCTTTATTTATGACATTGACAGCTGCTGTTTACTTTTTTTCGGCAACACCTGTTCAATACCCTCCAAAAAGAGTCGTATATTGGCTACTTTCAATTCTCATTTGGAGTTTATTGTTTCCGTTGGTCCTGAATGTGGTTTTAAAAAAACTAAATGCCATAAAAAGTATTCATTTAAAAACTGTTAAAGAGAGGTTTTGGCCACTTCTTTTAAACACTATAATAATGAGCTATATAGGTTTTGTGGTGCTTCCAAAGGCTGATTGTATAGAGTTACATTATTTCGTTCTAGGGTCGCTACTTGCGATAGTGCTGGGATTGACTTTGTCCGTTCTCAAAATCAAAGCCAGTATTCATATGATGGCTGTGAGCGGTGCTTTTATGTTTATGATCCTAACTAACTTGCACTTTGGGGTATCAATCGACAACATCGTAATCTTTTTTATTTTAGTGATAGGTGCCATGGCGAGCTCAAGACTCCATTTAAATGCACACACTGGAAAGGAACTGACAATAGGCTTAATTATTGGCATTTTTCCGCAGATTCTACTTTTGAAACAATGGCTATAAAAGGTAAAAAATGAGTCCGATTTTAAGAGCAGTCATATCAATGGACTGAAGATCTATTGTAGAAACATCATTAAAAATAGGGTTTAATCCATAATAAATATAGCCGTTCCAAGTATTATAACCAATACCCATTGTTAAGCCATATTGAAGCTTATTTAAGTCTGTTAAGTTCTTCTGGTTTTCAGACCCAGAGCGATCATTAAAAACAGATTTTGAAGCTATAAGATATCCCAACTTTAGCCCTGTATAGACACGCCAAAACTTATAACTCTGCGCGTTGGAGGTTCGCCATCTAAACTCAAAAGGAACTTCTATAAAGTGTTGAGCAAAATTATTTTTAGAGTAGTTATAGCTTTCTAGGATTGTATAATTATAGGGGTTATATCCGCTAATTCTAATGTTCTGATTAAAGCTGTTGAAAGAATACCCTAATCCTAGCGCTAGGGCAATATTACGACGTTTATTTAAAGGGAAATCTCGAATAACTCCTAAATGAACACCTGTTGAAAAACTGTTTTGGGACACATTGTTAGGTAAATCAATTAGCGCGTTATAAGTTATACTAACATAAAACTGATCTTCCCTATACAAGCTATCTTGCTCAATTGTTTGGTTTACTTGTGCCTTTACTGTATACAAACAGTTTAAAAAAAGCATTGAAAGCAAAAACAATCTCATAAGTAAACTCTTAAATTATATTACTAAATTAAACAAAAAAAGGCATTCTAAATAGAATGCCTTTTAAATATAATGATTAAATTTTATTTAATGTTAGTCATTGCGTCACCCACACCAGTAGTGTAGTTGATTTTAAGCGCATTAACTTTTCTAAGTTCCTGCTTAACATCACCAACAATACCCATATTAGCATCTCTATCTACTTTAAGTGCAACAGTAAGAAAAGGAATTAATTCTTCTCTTAAAGCAGCTCTCTCTGCGCTTATAAAGGCACCAACTTCATTGAGGTTAGCAAACTGATCATTTAGCTGAAGTCGTGCTTCTGTACCAAACTTTTCATAGCCAGAGCTCGGCTTGCCCATATAAATATAACTGACAGGGTTTTTCTTGTCAAGTTTTTCTACTTGGTTAGCAACAGGAAGTGCATTTTGAATTTTAAGTGAATTTTCACGCATTACAGTAGCAACCATGAAAAAGAACAATAACATAAATACAATATCCGGAAGTGAAGCCGTAGAAATAGGGGGAGTACCGCCGTCTTTTTTCTTTTTAAATTTTGACATTTTGTTTACTTTTTAGTTTAATCTACTGAACTTCAGATAATTTTTGTGGAAACTCTAATTTTATCTGGTCAATCACTGCTTTTAACTTTACTTTATTTCCAACAAAGCGTGCATCCTTATAATTCTTTTGCATTTCTACAAAGTTCATATCTTTAAACCCTTCTTTAGACCCTAACTCATATCCACGTCTGTTTCTAAGTGCATTATAAGCCGCTACTAATTCGTTTTGAACCGAGATATAAGCTGCATACGATGTTTCACGCTCGTTTTTCAAAGATATAATAGCCTTGTCTGGATTGTCTGAAGACGTTGGGTCTTTTGGCCCTTTACAATAAGTACATGACTTGTCTCCATTGTTATCTAAAAACTCTACAGCCGAAGCTCTCAAATCTTTAAGCTCCATCAATTCATCTTCAACTAGCAGTTGATCTTTGCCATTTAAAAGAACTGTAAAAATGTTCTTTTGTTTAATAACAACGTCTTCTTCAAGCTCTTCAATAGGGGGGAGTTTCCGGTTAATACCAGAATCTTTTTCTATGGTTGTTGTGACCAAAAAGAATATTAGTAATAAAAAAGCGATATCGGCCATTGAACCGGCATTCACTTCTGGTACAGATCGCTTAGCCATATTATTTTAGCATTTTTTTGATTCCAAATCCGAACATAATTCCTCCAGCAATAAGTGCTAAAAAATAGAATAAGTAAAGGCCAGCGCCTATGAGCCTAGAACCGTTTGCAGATAGCATATTACCATCTTTAAGAGGTGATTCTACACCATTTGCAAATCCAAAATAGCAAAGCAACGAGAGTGCTACGAAAGCACCTATGCCGATTAGGGTGTTTTTAAATCCTGATGTATTTGAAACTAAATTTAGTACCGTAAATGCTAGGACAATAAGCACTGCTATTGCTAACACGGCATAAGAAACATACATAAATATATTTACAGTACCGCTACTTTCACCTGCTTTTATAGCCTCATCTCCTGAAGAAAGAATACTTCCGAGGAAAAAGATTGAAGTCACACCGATGACAATAGCTACAATCTTCAATAATTTTTGTAAATCCATAATTATCTGATTTAGTATTGAGGTGTTATTATTTTTTGTTTTTAACCAAGATATCCATTAATGAAATAGAAGCATCTTCCATGTCATTTACAATGCTATCAATTTTGGCAATGATATAATTATAAAATACTTGAAGTATAATTGCTACAACAAGACCAAATACCGTTGTTAAAAGGGCTACTTTAATACCTCCAGCAACAAGAGATGGCTGCATATCTCCAGCAGCTTCAATCTTATCAAATGCTTGTATCATTCCAATTACTGTTCCCATAAATCCTAGCATAGGAGCAAGTGCAATAAATAAAGAAATCCAGGATACATTTTTCTCTAACTGTCCCATTTGAACACCACCATAAGCAACTACAGCTTTTTCGGCAGACTCTAAGTCTTGGTTAGCGCGGTCTAAACCTTGATAAAAGATAGAGGCAATTGGTCCTTTTGTGTTTCTACAAACTTCTTTAGCAGCATCTAAGCCTCCTGAAGCAAGAGCCGTCTCCACGTCTTCCGTTAGTTTTTTTGAATTTGTAGTTGAAAGGTTTAAGAAAATAATTCTTTCAATCGCAATTGCAAGTCCTAATATAAGACACAATAATACGATCCCCATAAAACCAGGGCCTCCCTCAATAAATCGTTTTTTAAGTTCTTGATGAAACCCTAAAGAGTCAGCTTCAGTTGAAGCGACATCGTCTTGTATTGGGGTTGCAACGGTAGTTATAATAGTGTTTACGGCTGTGCTTGAAGTCGCACTAACAGACCCGAGTGCCATCATGAAAGCGATAGCTAGAATTGGAAATAATCTTTTCATTGTTCTATTCTTAATTTATTAAAATATTATTGTTTGTTAAGGTGTTAAAGATATAAAAAAAATGTAGTTACAGAAATAAAATTGGGAAAAGTCATTAAAATATTAACATATAAAGTTTATTTACACAAATACTTTTGTGTTAATCGCCTGTAAGTGATGTTTTATTTCATGACTATCATCACTATTACAATATGTGAGTGAATTTAAAACGGTATTCTCTCAATTAAAATCTTCTCTGTGATTTGCAGAGAGAAAGGGATTCGAACCCTCGATACGTTGCCGTATACACGCTTTCCAAGCGTGCGCCTTAAGCCACTCGGCCACCTCTCTAGTTTATTGCCTGTTGGCAGTTCAAATAAAGAGAAAAATGTTTGATTTTTAAAATTTTTGAGTGCTAATTTTAAGATATTTCACCTCGAAGGTCAGTTTCAAAAACAGTTTTAAACATTTTTCTTGAAATTTTAAGCCCTAACATATACATTAATTTTGTTAGGGCAGATTCTGTCGTCATATCTTTTCCAGAGATAACTCCTAACTGCTTAAGCAACTTCCCCGTATGGTATTGATTCATTTGAACACTTCCGCCGGCACACTGTGTAACATTAATTATATAGATCTCCTTAGCTAAGGCAGCTTCAATCGTCTGTAGAAACCAATCGTCTGTAGTCGCATTTCCACTGCCATACGTTTCAATAACAACCGCTTTAAGTTTTGGGATTTCTAAAATGGACTTCAACACTCTTTCTGAAATTCCTGGAAATAACTTCACTAACACCACGTTAGTATCCAGTTCTTTGTGAACACACAAGGGTGCTTTTGAGTAGTTTTTTAATAATAATTCGTACTTGACATTTAAATGGACTCCAGAAGTGAGTAGCGCTGGAAAATTTAATGAGGCGAAAGCTTCAAAGTAATCTGCATTGATTTTAGTGGTTCGGTTGCCTCTATATAATTTGTATTCAAAATACAATCCAACTTCTGTAATGACGGCTTTATTATTGTTCTGTAGTGCCGCAATTTGGATGGCCGTTATTAAATTTTCTTTAGCATCTGTCCGCAAATCACCTATAGGTAATTGGGATCCCGTAAAGATCACTGGTTTAGAAAGATTCTCTAGCATAAAGCTGAGCGCTGATGCTGAATAACTCATCGTATCACTCCCATGCAATACCACAAAACCATCGTGTGTAGCATAATTATTCTCAATAATAGTGGCAATTTCTACCCAATGAGATCGGTTTATATTAGATGAATCTATTGGTGTCTCAAAGGAAACGGTATCTATAGAACAATCTAATAATTGGAGTTCTGGAATCTTTTCTAAAAGAGAGGCAAAATCAAATGCTTGTAAGGAAGCGGTTAAGGGGTCTTTAATCATCCCAATTGTTCCCCCGCTATAAATTAATAAAATTTGAGGCTTCATTTTCTTATTTTTTAAAGATAGATTTAGAGTTTTTAGTCGTGATTGATGCAATTTCATTGGATGACATTGAATAAATATCAGAAAGTTTTTCTAAAACATTCAATATATAGCTACTTTCATTTCGCTGGCCTCTGTAGGGCACAGGGGCTAAGTAGGGAGCGTCAGTCTCCAAAACAATATGATCTAAACTGATCTGTTTTAAAAATTGATCTATTTTACCGTTTTTAAAGGTTACGACCCCTCCAATCCCTAACTTCATATTGAAGGATATTGCTTTTTGTGCTTGTTCTAAATTCCCCGTAAAACAATGAAATATTCCAAACAATTCAGACCCTTTTTCTTCTTCTAAGATCTGAAATACCTCGTCAAAAGCATCCCTACAATGAATCACAACAGGTAAGCTGTACTGCTTCGCCAACTGTATTTGCAACTTAAACATTTCTTGCTGTAGCGTAAGAGTGCTTCGATCCCAATAGAGATCTATCCCAATTTCTCCAATAGCAACAAACTCACGTGAATTTAGTTGTTCCTTGATGTGAGCTAATTCATCTAAATAATCAGCTTTAACATGGGTGGGATGCACTCCTGTCATTAAAAACATATTATTCGGATATCTCGATTCCAGAGCATACATCGACTTTGTATAGGAAGAATCAATGGCAGGAATAAAAAAACGAGTGACACCTGCAGCCAAGGCACGCTCAATAACTTCAACTCTATCGTCATCAAATTGCTCACTATAGAGGTGCGTATGTGTATCTGTAATTATCATAGTACAAAAGTAAGATTTTGAATAGTATATTTGTAAAAATAATTTGCTTTGAGTTCAACAACACACTCTTTATCTGATTTTCTAAAAAATAAATCTTATTTTAAGATAAAGATGCATACTATTGCCTCGAAGCACTTAAAGATTATATCAAAAATAAATGGGGTTAAAGGCGATTTTGTTTTAGATACTGGCGCCTCGTCTACTTTTGTAGACTTAAACCTGGAAAGTAAATTTAAACTAAAATCAGAAACTTCATTGATTAAGGCATCAGGAGCTGGACCAAACAAGCTAACAACGCTAATCTCGAAAGATAATTCTATAAAAATTGGAGGTTGGAACTGTAAAACATTTAAGATAACATTAATAGATTTGAGTAATGTAAATGATGCGTTTGAATCCGTAGAAGCTCCTGCTGTAGATGGAATTATTGGTGCTGACGTTTTAAAAAATGGAAATGCGATTATCGACTACGAAAAAAAATACTTATACCTTAAGTATTAAAATAAAAAAACCCGCAGTT
>Ga0302125_10001811_pt1 | contig 10420 bp, 10 predicted proteins | sample CB4_surface_MG_FD_203111 | JGI IMG/M metagenome (GOLD analysis project Ga0302125, IMG submission 203111) | Marine microbial communities from Western Arctic Ocean, Canada - CB4_surface | ecosystem: Environmental > Aquatic > Marine > Oceanic | place: Canada: Western Arctic Ocean | collected... | reverse complement strand
TTGTTGGTACACATGCGTTATTTCAAAAAGGTGTGGGCTTTCCCAATCTCGCTCTAATCATTATTGATGAGCAACATAGATTTGGAGTAAATCAAAGGCTGGCTCTAAGAAAGAAAAATGATTCTGATATTTCTGCTCCACACCAACTAACATTAACAGCAACGCCAATTCCAAGAACTCTTTCTATGAGTGTCTATGCCAATATGGATGTTTCAATAATTGATGAATTGCCGCCTGGCAGAAAACCAATTCAAACGTCCTGCCTCCCACTTAGTGGAAAAACAAAATTAATTGAAAGAATTTTTGCAGCTACTAAAAATGGAAGTAAGGCCTATTGGATTTGTCCTCTCATAGAGGAATCTGAAAACTTAGATTTAAATGCGGTCATGGAAAGTTATGAAGATCTTAAAGAATATTTTGGGGAACAAAAAGTTGGATGCCTGCATGGAAAACTCTCAGCAAAAGAGAAGCAGCTTCAAATTCAAAAATTTAAAGACAGTCAAACATCTATTTTAGTTTCAACCACTGTGGTTGAGGTTGGAGTAGATATACCGGATGCAGATATCATGGTAATTGAAAATGCTGAAAGGTTTGGCCTTGCTCAACTTCATCAGTTAAGGGGAAGAATTGGAAGAGGAAGCAAAGAAAGTTTTTGTATACTTTTGCATAAAGATAAAATAGGAGAAATTTCCTCTCAAAGACTGGATGTATTAGTAGATACGCAGGATGGCTTTAAAATTGCTGAAAAGGATCTAGAGATAAGAGGTCCTGGAGAAATTATGGGTGCTCAACAAACTGGGATTGTGCCAATGAAATATACGAATCTCGTGCGAGATAGCCAATACCTCATGGGTACAAAAAAAGTAGCTGAGGTGATCTGCGATGAAGATCCTGAACTTGCTAATCAGTTAATCAACAGATGGATATCAGGATCCATTGCATTTGCCGATGCATAAAAAAACCCGCTTACGCGGGCTTTTAAATCTTACAAAGTAAGTATCTGCTTAAAGCATTCCATTCAATGTTAGTAAAGGAGCAATAACTAAGCTAACTATCGCCATAACATTAATGAGGATATTCATGGCTGGACCAGATGTATCCTTGAAAGGATCTCCTACAGTATCACCTACCACTACAGCAGCGTGAGTATCTGAACCTTTACCACCCAGGTTACCTTTCTCAACATATTTCTTTGCATTGTCCCAAGCTCCGCCTGCATTTGCCATAAATAATGCCAAGGCTACGCAACCCAATAATCCACCAGCTAGCATTCCACCTAGTGCCATAGCTCCAAGTGTGAAACCAACTAATGGAGGCATTGCTACTGCAATAACACCAGGAAGGATCATTTTTTTCAATGCTGCTTTAGTGGCTATTTCAACACACTTTTCAGAATCAGGATCAGCAGTGCCTTCCATCAGGCCATCAATTTCTCTGAATTGTCTTCTGATTTCATTAATCATTTCAAAAGCTGCATCGCCCACAGCTGTCATAGTGATTGAAGAAATTAAAAATGGAATACAGATTCCTATGAACATTCCAACAAGAACGATAGGCTGACCAAGGGATAAGGTAAAAGCATCTCCAAAATTCAGTGTAACGACTGCAGAGAATGCTGAAATAATTGCAAGAGCGGCCAATGCAGCTGCTCCAATTGCAAAGCCCTTTCCAATGGCTGCTGTTGTGTTGCCTAGTTCGTCCAATGAATCAGTTATTTCTCTAACGTCTTCACCCATGCCAGACATTTCTGCAATGCCGCCAGCGTTATCAGCAACCGGTCCATACGCATCAATTGCCATGGTAATACCAACTGTTGAAAGCATTCCAACTGCTGCAATTCCAACACCATAAACACCAGATAAAGTTGTTGAGATCAAAATGATAGTTGCCAAGATTAAAATCGGTATTACAACTGATTGCATGCCGACAGAAAGTCCTGAAATCATTACAGTTGCAGGACCTGTCTCGCCTGATTCAGCAATCTTTTTAACAGGCTCTCCACCAGTATAATATTCAGTGATAAGGCCTATCAATACTCCGCCTACGGCACCACATACCACCGCCCACCATACATTCATTGAGACCTCATTCAGGCCAGATATAAAGAAATAAGCCATAACTAGAAAGATGGCTGGAGCTAATAATGTCCCAGATCTTAACGCGCTTGCAGGCGCTTTAGATGCTTGCAATTTAACAATAATAATTCCAACAATTGAGGCTATTAAGCCAATAGATGCTAGTGCTAATGGCAACATCATCATTTCCTCTGAGCCTAAAGTATAAGCAATAGCTATAGAAGCAATCATTGAGCCGCAATAGGATTCAAAGATATCAGAACCCATACCAGCAACATCCCCAACATTGTCACCAACATTGTCTGCAATTACCCCTGGATTTCTGGGATCATCTTCAGGTATTCCTGCTTCAATCTTTCCTACTAAGTCTGCGCCAACATCAGCACTCTTGGTAAAAATGCCACCTCCAACTCTTGAAAATAACGCTACAACTGATGCGCCCATTCCAAAGCCTTCTAACGCGTGCACATGATCGACACTATAAAAATAAAATAACCCACCTAAACCAATAAGTCCAAGTGAGGCAACGCATAGTCCCATTACAGAACCACCGTAAAATGAAACAGATAATGCCGCTGCAGCACCATCTTCTTGAGCAGCAGTTGCTGTTCTAACGTTTGCTTTAGTCGCTGCATACATTCCTATAAAGCCAGCAAGGGAAGAACAAGCAGCTCCAACAATCACCGCAATCGCAGATTCCTTCGAGATAAACATTGCTACCAATACCACTAATATACTGACAAATATTAATAAGTAGGTGTATTCAGTTTTCATGAACTTCATTGCACCTTTGTGAATTTCATCACCAATCTTTTTAACTTGATCAGTTCCATCTGAATAGCGCATAACTAAACTAAAAACTATAAAAGCAACTATTAATCCAAAAACACCAAGGGCTGGCGCAATTAATATATTCATTATCTCTCTCCTTTAAAAAAGTGGTTCATATTAACAAAAAAAATATAAATTTATTAGTAATTATTTGTGTGAATTAAAAATAGTTTCATCCAATTGATTTTCGGATTTTGCAACTATACAAGCTATAGCTGCATCCCCTGTAACATTTACAGATGTTCTAATCATATCCAGCACCCTATCAACAGCTAAAATAATTCCAATTGCCTCTAGGGGAAGGTTAAATTGCTGCAAGATAATTATAAGAGTTATCGTCCCGGCCGAAGGAACTGCTGCAGTTCCGATAGAGGTTGCTACTGCTAAAAGTACTACTTGCCCATATTGAAAGAGGGTTAGATCAATCCCAGACATCTGGGCAATGAAAACAGTTGCTAGTCCCTGCATGATGGCTGTGCCATCCATGTTAATGGTTGCTCCAACAGGCACTACAAATGATGCAACATTTTGGTTGACCCCTAAATCTTGATTCACAGTCTTGAGAGTGACTGGAATAGTTGCTGCACTGGATGAGGTAGAAAAAGCAAAAAGAGCTACATTTTTAATTTTTTTAAAGAATGTAATTGGACTGAGGCCACCAATAAATTTTAGGAAAATGGAATAAGTAAAAAGAGCGTGGAATATAAGCAGGGATATAAGTAGCACAACATAAGCTAATACATCCTGAAAAATATCTAATCCATCTGCAATGACAAACTTTCCAATTAAGCAAAAGACTCCAATTGGAGCAAAGCTCATAACCATAACTATGAGTTGAAGAAATACAGTATTCAGTTTTGCGAAAGACTCGCTAAAGTTTCCTGTTAAATGATTGGTCTTGTTTAAGGCAAGTCCAAATAAAATACTGAAAAAGACAATGGCTAACATCTGGTTATCAGCCATAGCTTGAATTATGTTGGATGGGAAAATACCTGTGATAGTTGAGTATATGCCTTGGCCTTGAGGAAGGGAGCTTGGAGCTGCAAGAGCAATATCAGCACTATAGTTAGATCCTGGTTGAAAGAAAGACCCTGCTAAAAGTGCTAAGGAGACAGCAATCGCTGTAGTTAAGAGGTAAAAACCTACTGTTTTAAAGGTTAATGAACCCAAAGATTGAGAGCTTCCTAATGACGATATGCCTGTTACCAAAGAAAAGAAAACTAGAGGTACAACAAGAAGCTTCAAAAGATTCATGAAGATTTCTCCACCCATTTTAAAAATATATAACTCTACAAAGGAGTCAAAGGAACTGGGAAAAAAATCTGTGTAGTAAAGAAAAGATCCAACTAGAAAGCCTAAGAATAAACCAAGAAGAATATTTCTTGTAAGGTTCCTAGGCGTATCTATCATTATATTTCTGTCATTTCAAAATCTTCTTTACCTACTCCACAATCAGGGCACAACCAATCATCCGGAACATCATCCCAAGCTGTACCTGGAGCTATGCCATCATCTGGCCATCCCAACTCTTCGTCATATATTAAACCGCAAACGATGCATTCCCATTTTTTATATTCCATATTTTTTCTCAGTTTTTTAAATGGACTAAAAAGTCACGTTAATGAAAATTTAAGCAAGTTATAATATCAGATTTTAGAGATCTAATTCATGCATGCGAAAAGAATCAGTAAATGGCTTTCTGAGTCAGAATTAAAAATACATTTAAATGATCAGAGCATTCTGCAATGGCTACTTGAGGATGGATCCATTACTCAAAAAATCTCAGCAGATGGAGCTTTTAAGCTAGAGGTTCTTCAAGATGGAGTTAGATTAGCAAGCCTGGATGACTATCGAGCAATTAATGTTTTTCCCCAACCAATTAGAGTGAGAGAGGTAAGACTATTTAAAGATAATAAAGCAGTTGTATTTGCAAAAAGCGTTATTCCATTTCTTACATCACGTTATGGTTATCCTGAGCTTGGAGCCATAGGAGGCAAACCACTTGGAGAATTAATATTTCAAAGTGAGCTCTTTATTAAACAGAGTTGTAAATTTGCAAAATTTACATTTAATAAAAAAGAATTTGTTTGGGGCAGAAGAACAAATTATTTAGTCAATGGATATCCATTTAGCATTATGGAGGTATTCTTGTAGCGTTATGCAAAAAATTACAGCAGCCATTGAGCTCATGAGAATAGATAAACCCATTGGGATATATCTTTTACTGTGGCCAGCGCTATTAACATTAATTGTTAGCACTCAAGGCAACTTTACATTGCTGCAACTAGGCATAGTAATCATCGGTAGCATCCTGGTTCGCTCTGCAGGCTGTGTTATTAACGACATATGGGACAAAGATATTGATGGAAACGTAGAAAGAACTAAATCTAGGCCAATTCCGAGCAAAAGAATCTCTTTAACCGAAGCATGGCTACTTTTTATATGTCTTGGAGCATTGAGTATCTATCTACTAACATTAACAAATATTAATACGATGCTGGTCAGCATTCTATTTGCAATTTTAATTGTGATTTACCCTCTCACTAAGAGATTTTTTATTGGGCCACAATTATTTCTGGGAATCACATTTAATCCAACGGTAATTGTTTACGCCATGACCGAAGAATTGAGCAACCCAACAATGGGATATTTATTTTTTGCAATTGCATCACAGACAATTGCCTTTGATTCATTTTATGGATTGTGTGATGAGGAAGATGATCGTGATTTAAAAATAAATTCAACTCCAATATGGTGGGGCAAAAACACACTAAGAATTATTGCTTGTTTCCAGACCTGCTCAATTTTACTTTTAGGTACGATTGGTCTCATCGATAAATTAGAATTAATTTGGTTCGCAAGTTTAATTATGCTGGGAGGATTTTTTCTTTATCAGCAAAAACTTGCAAGCGAGAAAAAATATCTAGAAGCATTTAAAAATAACCATTGGGCTAATCTATTAATTCTTATAACAGCAATTCTTTGCTATGTTGTTTAGTCATCGAGATGAATCCTAAAATTCAAAAAGTTAATTTACAAAACTTGGATGATGTAAAAATTTCATTTTCTTCAAGCAATCCATTTGAAAATCTTGAGTACTTTCAAGCCATGGAAGTAAGTCATTCAGCTTCAGAGAAAACTGGGTGGATTCCGAATCACTTGGGAGAATTAGAAAATGGAAAATTAAATAGCTTTTTGCCTTTGTATAAAAAGTTGAATAGCTATGGAGAATTTATTTTTGATCAGCAGTGGGCAAATGCACTCCAGCAAACGGGAAGGAGTTACTACCCAAAATTTTTAACAGCAATACCATTTACTCCATGCGAAGGGGAGAGAATTTTAGCTCTAAATGATGAGAAAAAAATTCAGCTCATTGATTCGTGCATTGAATTATTGGAAGAAGAAGAAGTGGAAAGTTGGCACATATTATTTCCTAACTCTGTCGGGAAAAAGATTCTAAGAGATCAAGATTTTATTGAACGGTTTAATTATCGATTTGTCTGGCACAACAATAGCTTTAAAGATTTCGATGAGTTTCTTGCAATATTTACCTCGCGACAAAGAGCCACAATTCGCAAGGAACGAAAGAGCATTAAAAATGCTGACATCCAATTTGAGAGCAAGAATTTTGATGATATAAATAATAATGATTGGGATATTTTTTATAACTTTTATAGGCAAACTTACTTTGAAAGAGGACAAAATCCCTATTTAACTAAAGAATTTTTTTATAATATTAATAATGCAAATCATATACTTAAGCCTGTAATATTTTTTGCACATCATAAAGATGAGGTAATAGCAGCTTCTCTATGCTTCGAAGGCAAAGACACTCTATATGGCCGACACTGGGGAGCTTTAAGAAAGGTCAAGAATCTTCATTTTGAATGCTGCTACTATCAGGGGATTGAGTACTGTATTGAAAATAGCATTAAGTATTTTGATCCTGGTGTTCAGGGGGAGCACAAAATCAGGCGAGGTTTTCAACCTAAAATGGATTCCTCATTTCATTATTTTTTAAAACATGATTTTGGTGATGCTGTCAGCAATTTCTGTAAATCAGAAAAAAAACAAATTGAAAATTATATTGAGGCCTGCAAGTCCTATACACCTTTTAATAAAGATTATAAGATTTAATAAATGAATAAAACTCTTAAAACTAGCAATCATTTATCCACATGCTCAGCTAACTATTCTAGGCTGAATAAAATATTATCTGGATTTAATAAAGATAAATACTCATTTGATCTTTTATATTCTGGAAAGCAAAATAAGGCAGAATTTTTAATTATCTCAAGAACGCCTCATACGCTTTCGGTAGAAGCAAAACTACTAAGTGAAGACTCAGCCCTTATTGAAATTCTACTAAGAATTAATATTTATGTTGATGCAAATCTCGCAGAAGTTATTTCATATCAGCAAGAACAACCTGTTCCATTTTTTATAAGATCGCCCTTCTCTCAATCAGAAGATGAGAAATTTCAGCAGAATAAAATTCTAACTGAATGGCTAGAAAATATTTTTATTCACGGGGCAATTGAAAAAAAAGAAATAGATTTTTTGAATGGCTAAAATTATATATCTTCATGGCTTTGCATCATCTGCAAATTCAACAAAAGCTCTTCAGCTAAAAAAATACATACTCGAAAATTATTCAAAAACAGAAATCATTATTCCCGACATAGAAAATAATATTGTTGATGCCGTTCAGCAAATCGACAAGCTCATTGAAGAATTCTCACCTTCTGCATTAATTGGAAGTTCTCTTGGTGGATTCTATGCAACATATTTTTCTGAACAATATAATTTAAAGTGTGTGGGAATTAATCCTGCCGTAATTCCACCGGCGGAAATGTCTGAATATCTTGGAGAGAATAAGAATTACTCAACTGGCGAAAAATTTTTAATAAACCAGGAACAGTTAGATCTATTAGACAGAATGGGAAGAGAGATTAAAGTAATTAAATGCCCTAGGAATTTTATGATCTTATTACAGTCACATGATGAGAAGTTAGATTATAGGGTTGCCACTAATTTTTATCGGGGTGCAGTGCTGGATGTAACATTTGGAGGGAATCATTCATTTGAAAACCTTGAAACCCATTTCTCCAAGATCAAAATATTTCTTGATATGCACTAATTAAGTGCAATATAATATTTTTGCCCTATAATAAAACAATTATTGCACATATATTGGGCAAATATATTGGCATTAAAATTGCATGTTATAATAATGCTACATAAATAAACTTGAGGAGAAATGTATGGCAGATTATAAAACTTATGAATATATTTGGTTAGATGGCTATCAACCTGAGCCTTCAATGCGAAGTAAGGTCAAGGCTACAGATGCAAGTACTGCACCGGATTGGTCTTTTGACGGGTCTTCAACACAACAAGCTGAAGGTGGAAGCTCTGATTGTCTTCTTATTCCTGTTGAAACTTATGAAAATCCTAATGGACATGACCTAGTAATGACTCAGGTTCAGTCTGCAGATCATACTACTCACCCATCTAATTTCAGAGCAGAAGCTGAGAAGCTAGTAACTGATGAATGGTGGTTTGGATTTGAACAAGAGTTCTTTTTTACAGATCCAGAAACTGGAGATCCTTTAGGCTGGGAAAATGGAGAACCAAAAGCACAAGGTGACTATTACTGTGGAGTTGGTGCAGGCAATGTTGTAGGCAGAGAAATTTCGGATATTCACCTGCAAGCATGTCTTGATATGGGCATTACCTTAACTGGAACAAATGCTGAGGTTGCTCTTGGTCAATGGGAGTATCAGTGTCTTGGAAAAGGAATTAAAGCTGCGGATGATTTATGGGTAAGTAGATATTTACTTTATAAAATAGCTGAAGAATTTGGAGTTGGTGTCAATATCCATCCAAAACCAAAAACTGGTGACTGGAATGGTTCAGGCATGCACACCAATTTTTCTAATGAGGAAATGAGATCGAATGGAACGGAAGAACTGTTTTCTTCAATGTGCGATAAACTTGGTAAAGTTCATGCCGAAGGCATAGCATCATATGGTTCTGATAATGATATGAGGCTCACTGGCCTACATGAAACTCAAAGCATTGATCAATTCTCATATGGAGTAAGTGACAGAGGCGCGAGTATAAGGATTCCTATTTATACTGTTGAGCATAACTGGAATGGTTATCTTGAAGATAGAAGACCAGCCTCTAATGCTGATCCATATAAAATTCTTACTCATTTAGTCGGCACTCTTACTAAATAGTATCTGACCACGCGTAATGCGAATTAGAAATTTAAAAATAGCCTCCTTATATAGGGGGCTATTTTTTTTAATACCTCAAAAATATGAATACTCAAGAATTTGAAGCTCTTAATGGCTTAAATACTGAGGTCATTATTCTTGATGCCAAGGATTTATCAGTTATCTGGCTCAATGATTCGGCAAAAGCAGCGAATTGGATTCCCGAGTCTTCTGCGCATGAATTGAAAGATATTTTTTCCTTTATTGATGATGAAGCTGAGAATCAAATAAAAGAAATCCTTTTGCAAGCTAAAAAAAATGCAAGCGCTATCACTCGAAGAGATTTTATAATTAGCGATAGTACTGGTCAGGTTAGAACGCTAGATTTAACAATTAGCTATGCTGATAAAAAAAATCTAATTTACATAGAGGCGTTAAGCACAGAGAATCTTAATAAAATTATTGACTCCACAAGAAGCTTTTCAACTCAAAAAATTGCTGCAGGTTTAGCTAGAACTTTAGCTCATGAGGTAAAGAATCCATTATCAGGGATCAAGGGAAGTGCTCAGATTCTAAAATCTAAGTATTCGGATGATTTCTCTAAAAAGTTTTTGAAGATTATTGAAGATGAGACTGATAGGTTAAATGAAATTGTTACTAAGATTCTTACTCCTGCTAAGAAACCGTCTTTTGCATATTTTAATCTTCATGAAACTTTGCAGAGAGTTTTGGCATTAACTAATGCTGAAGCTAATGATAATTTAAATATCGAAAGAGATTATGATCCAAGTATCCCAGAAATTTATGGGGATAAAAACTTATTCATCCAGGCTGTTATTAATATTGTCCGAAATGCTTTGCAAGCTTGCTCTGATTTTTCAGAGACTCCTCAACTTGGTATTAAAACGCATATTACATATCGACAACCAATCAATGGAAATATTCACGCCACTCTTGCTGAAATTGAGATCAGTGACAATGGTCCCGGCATTGATTCTGAGTTGCATGATCAAATTTTCTTTCCAATGGTTTCTAGCAAAGAGAGTGGCTCGGGAATTGGGCTATCAATCGCTCAAGATATTATAAGAATTCATGGTGGCGCCATATCTTTTGATAGAAAAAATAATCAAACTATATTTTCTATCTTAATACCTATCTCTAACAATATTCAGAAGGCTCAAAGTGCATAATATTTGGATCGCAGATGATGATGAAGCTATTCGCATGGTTCTTGAGGAGGGTTTAAAAAGCAGCGAGTTAGCAATTACAACTTTTGCTAACGGTGAGTCC
>Ga0302125_10001805_pt1 | contig 10439 bp, 8 predicted proteins | sample CB4_surface_MG_FD_203111 | JGI IMG/M metagenome (GOLD analysis project Ga0302125, IMG submission 203111) | Marine microbial communities from Western Arctic Ocean, Canada - CB4_surface | ecosystem: Environmental > Aquatic > Marine > Oceanic | place: Canada: Western Arctic Ocean | collected... | reverse complement strand
AGATTGGCGATGGTGATGAAGTAAATAAAGGCGTGCGGCGTATCGGTTTCGAGCCTATCGGGGTCGCGGAAATAGACGAGACGATCAAGGGTCGCTCGCAGGCCGTAAAGTTCTTTGCTAGGTATAGGCACAGATTTAGGCGACATTTCTGGAGCTTTACGGGATTGCTGGCAAATAGATAAAGTGAGGTTTTATTAGTGTCTATTCGTGGTTTCTAAGATAAAACCTAAGCCGACTTCCGGAAATTAGGTTTATTTGTCGCGAGGTGGAATAATCGCGACATCTCGAAACGACTTTGATAGCAATCAGTACGATGCGAAAATCAGAAGATGGCATGCGGATTACATGGATTGGCTTGTGGGTAAATCTGTTGTTGGGGCTGATTAAGACTCTGGCGGGATGGTCGCTCGGTTCGAAGGCTTTGATTGCTGATGGTATGCATAGTCTGTTGGACCTGCTCAGCGATATCGCAGTGCTGTTGGGACTATCAATGGCACGTCGTCCGGAGGATGAGAATCACCACTTTGGGCATCACAAATTTGTGAGTTTTGCGAAATTCTTTATTGGCGGTATTTTGATCGTTTTTTCGATTTCGTTAGTGGTGTCCTCATTGTTAGACTTTCGCTCGGGAGTAGGTGTGGTTCCAGTTGCGGGGAGTGCGGCCTGCGTCGCGATTGTTTCGATTTTAGTCAAGGAAGCACTGTTTTGGTGGACGCGCGGCGTGGCCAAGCGCCTGCACTCGGACTTGTTGATGGCGAATGCGTGGCATCACCGCATGGATAGCATCTCTTCGGTTGGTGTGGCGGTGGCGCTGTTGGGCGTGTGGCTCGGCGGCGCGGATTGGGCATTTTTGGATGGTGCGGTCACCTTGGTGTTGGGCTGTTATTTGGTGTTTGAGGCCGCGAAGATCTTTCTGCGGGCGTGCTCTGATTTGCTCGATGCGGCCCCAGAGCGCGAAGTGATCGAAGATTTACGCGAACATATTTTGCCGACGCCCGGTGCGCTCGCTTATCACGACTTTCGGGTGCGGCGGGTCGGCGACGTTTACGAAATCGATCTACACCTACAAGTGGACCCTAGGATCACGGTCGAGAAGGGGCATCGAATCGCGCGGGAAGTGAAGTTGCGCCTACGTGAGCAACACCCGGAAGTTTCCAAGGTGCTGGTGCATGTGGAGCCCGCCAATGCGGAGCATCTGTTGAAGCGCGGTATTTCAGGCGCAGGTGTGGTGTTGTATCCAGATAAAAAATGACGCTCGAAGTGCTTCTCTATGACTGGCTTGAGCGGTGAATTAAAATAAATTTACAACTTAGCATCGCCACAGCGTAAAAAAGCCTTTTACCCTCGGCTTGTCTTTTCCCACCTATGAGCGACTTCCTTAAGCACGAATGCGGCATCGCAATGATCCGTCTCCTCAAGCCCTTGGCTTACTATCAAGAAAAATACGGCACACCGCTGTATGGCTTTAACCAGCTGTTCCTCCTGATGGAGAAGCAGCATAATCGTGGCCAAGACGGCGCGGGTATCGGCTGTGTGAAGCTCAATGTCGATCCGGGGCAGGCGTACATGGCGCGTGAGCGCAGTATTAAGACCAACCCCTTGTCGCGTATTTTTCAGGGGCAACTCAAGGAGTATCAGAAGAAAATTGATGCGGGTGTGATCTATCCAGAGTTTCCCGACACAGTGAAGAAGAATTTCGGTTATGGCGGTGAAGTGTTGCTAGGGCATTTGCGCTACGGCACTTCAGGCGTGTACTCTTCGTCGAATTGTCACCCCTTCGTGCGCCAGTCGAACTGGCCGACCAAGAACCTGATGCTCGCTGGTAATTTTACCATTACCAATGAGAAGGACATCAACACGGACCTGATCAACCGCGGCCAACACCCTATCTTCGGTACTGATACACAAGCGGTTCTCGAATCAATCGGCTTCCATCTGGATGAAGCCCACGACGCCATCTATCACCAAATGCGTGATCAGAATGTCGAAGGGAAGCTCATCCCGAAGATCATCAGTCAAGACCTCGATCCGATTCGTATCCTCAAGAAGGCGGCAGCCAATTGGGACGGTGGCTATACCATCGCTGGCTTGATCGGTAATGGTGACTCGTTTGTGATGCGCGACCCGCAAGGCATCCGCCCGTGTTTCTATTTTCAAAACGACGAAGTGGTGGCATACGCCTCCGAGCGTGTGGCACTGATGACAATTTTTGATCAGCCGATCGAGAATGTCTGTGAGCTCGAACCTGGCACCGCAATGGTGATCAAGGCCGACGGCACGATCTACTCAGATCGTTTCACCGCAGAGCGTCCTATCAAGCCTTGCTCGTTTGAGCGTATCTATTTCTCTAGAGGCAACGATGCCGACATCTACCGTGAGCGTAAGGCGCTGGGTGGCGCATTGTTGGAGCAGGTGGTTAAGTGTATTGATAATGACTTTGCCAATAGCGTATTCAGCTTCGTGCCTAACACTGCCGAGACCGCGTATTATGGGTTGCTCGATGCGCTGCGCTTGCATCGACGCACGGAAGTGAAGGACGCACTACTTAAAGCAAATGCCGATGGCACGCTGGATGAGCAACTGATCGACAAATTGATCATGGGCAACTGGCCGCGAGGCGAGAAGATTGCTCATAAGGATGTTAAGCTTCGCACCTTCATTGCGCAAGAAAAGGGCCGAGCGCAGCTCGTCTCGCACGTTTACGACATCACTTACGGCATCGTTAAGCCCAATGACAGCCTCGTCTGTATCGATGATTCGGTCGTCCGCGGCACTACGCTGAAAGAGTCGATTCTGAAGATTCTGAGCCGCACTAATCCGCGCAAAATCGTTGTCGCATCGACTGCGCCACAGATTCGCTACCCCGATTGCTATGGCATCGATATGTCGGAGCTCGGTAAGTTCATCGCATTTAAGGCGACGGTCCAACTGATTAAAGACGATGGCCAGTCTGACCTATTGAAGGAAGTCTATCGTGATTGTTTGGCGCAAGTGGATCTTCCCGCAGTCGAGCAAGTCAACCACGTGAAGCGTTTGTATGATCGTTACACCGCCGAGCAAATTTCGAAAAAAATCGGCGATCTTGTCTATCCCAAAAACATTCCATGGCAGGGTGATTTAGATGTGGTATTCTTGCCCGTTGAGAAGATGCGTGCAGCACTGCCGAACAACAATGGTGACTGGTATTTTACCGGTAATTATCCGACTCCAGGTGGCTATGCGATGTTGAACAAAGCCTTCATCAACTACTTCGAGAACAAGGATGGTCGGGCTTACTAGCGCGCAGACACGTCTCAATTTTTAAAACAAATCGCGATCCAGTAATGGGTCGCGATTTTTTTGTGTAGGCTCGCAAACGACTAGATGGTGATCTGGTTTTCTATTCTGAAAATGAAGGTGTCGGTTTAGGGTCGGGTTTGTGAAGCGATGCCGTCTCCGACGTCCCCAGTCTCGCGTGTTAGCACTTGGTAGAAACACTGCCTGAACCAAAACGGGGACAAAAGGGACGCCGTCCTTCCAGCATTCCAATGCTTAAAGATTCATTTTATTTTTAATGACACTCGTTTCGCTGATACAAAAAAGAGGAAGGCCCGTGCGGTACCTTCCTCTTGATTAAAAATATGCTAGGCAGCAGTTACCAGCGGTAGTTGGCGGTGATGCCAAACTGCTGCGGATCGGCTGGATTCTCGTAGCGACGCGACGTTTCGAAATCAAAAGGATTTATCGTGCTGGTATCAAATCGGTTGCCAAAAGAGAATAGGCGCTTTTCGTAGTCTTTATCGAACAGGTTCTTCGCCCAGACTGTCAGTGTCCAATTTTTATATTGGTACCCTACACTTGCATTGACAGAGGCGACGGCATTGCGCTTTTCAGAGTGACTATTCGATTCGAAATACTCATCGCGTCCAGTCACTTCTGCATGCGCGAAGAAACCACTATCTGCCCGATAGTCGATACGTGCGTTATAGGTAAATGCAGGTGCGTTTGCGAGTTCACGAGAGGGGACGGCGCCACTCGGATCATTGTAAGTATCACGGCTAGTATTGAGGAGTCCCAAGCCAGCTTGAGCGGTCCAATTCGAGCTGATATACCAAGTGGTTTCAGCTTCGACCCCGTAATGCTCTGCGCTGTTACCATTGACTGTTAGGTAGCGAAAAAAGCCACCGGCACCCGCAGAGTCACGAAGTTGTGTATCTTCACGTTGTAAATAGAAGAATGTGATTTGAGAAGAGACAGCACCTTCGAACCAATCACTGCGTAGACCGATTTCGTAGTTCCACAACGTTTCGTCATCATAGCTCAATGGGTCTCCCGGTAGCGTAAAGCTAGCTACATTTGCACCTCCAGCTTTGTAGCCACGGGCAATGCTGCCGAAGGCCATATGACTTTCATTGAGGTCATGCTCGAGTGTGATTTTGCCGCCGAAAAGTGGGCCGGATTGATCGCTCTTGCCTTCGAGTATTGTACCATAAGATTGGCCGGACGAGCTCGCATCGATGCTGTAGTATTCCGCGCGTAGGCCGATAATCAAACGTGTTGCCTGAGAGAAGTCGTGCGCGATTTGTCCAAAGAGTGTATAGGACTCTGATTCATAATCGCTCACAAAGTCGGCCGATAGAGAATTAAATTCGGTGTACGTAAAATCGGTTTCTTCTTTTAAGGTCTGAACATAAAAACCGAGTGTCCAGCGGTCGATCCAGCCGAGTGCGTCTTGCTGGTCGATTGAGTCGATACGGATCTCTTCAGAAAAGACGTCACGATTTCTGTCTGTTGAGATGAAGCCATCGTAGTTACCATCGGTTGTTGGGTCGGCCCAGTCGGCATCGAAACTGTAAAGTGAATCGGTGTCTGTGTAACTGGTGATCGTTGTGATCGATACATCATTCAGTCCGGACCATGTGCCACGAATGCTGCTGGCAAGTGTTTCCTGTCTGTCTCGACCAGGCTCATCGGAGTATGTGTCGAATCCAGTATTACCGAGTGAGAACTCATCGTTCCCGTTGTCGGCATCTGCGTAGAAAAGTTGGCCGTCCCACTGCCAATCTTCGTTGGCCAACCAGCGGAGTTTAAAGCGGGAGGTGAACTCGTCACGCCCATTGGTATCGTCCTTACCGAGGAACTGGTTGTCGCGAAAGCCATCTTGGTTGAGCTGATGGAGCGCGAGTCGGAAGGTGAGTTTTTCGGGATCATTCTCGATAATGGGTCCACCCACGGCGAGTCCCCCTGCGACGAGGCTGTCTTCACCGACAGTGCCTTCGACTTGGCCAGTCCAGTACGGCGTCGGCTCATTGGTGACGATGCGAATCACGCCGCCTGCGGCGTTGGCTCCGAACGCGCCGGCTTGTGGGCCGCGCAGTACTTCGACTTGTTGCACGTCAAATAAGTTGCCGACCGTGCCCAGGCCTGTGAGGTCGAGGTCGTCGATTAAAAAGCGTACCGCAGAGTCGGGTGTTTCGCCCTCGAATTGCGAGTTTTCGCCAATACCACGGATTTGTATGTAGCGTGGGCGAGAGCTGCCGCCGGTCCATGTGAGATTGGGGATCGCGTTGACGATGTCCTCAAAGTGCTGGGTGCCATTGGTCGCGAGGCGGGCCTGATCGATCACAGTCACACTGGCGGTGGTGCGTTCGAGTTCGGATTCCCATAGAGTGCCGGTGACGACAGTGCTCGGAAGCGCGATGGCTTCTGGCTCGGTGCTCGAAAGAGCCTCCGTGGCGGATTGCGCATGTAAGCCAGCCGTGCTGGCAGCGATGGCGAGTATTGTTGGTATGTATTTCATTTGGATCTCAATCAGTGTTGTTTGAGATCCGGCCTCTGGCGGCGAAAAGTGGGATCGTACAATAAAGCACGCTCCCTTCCTTTTCCTACGCCGGTGTCAACCGGATCAGGTTCAAAGGGATCATTTCTGTGCAGTTGCAAGGAAACATCTCAGACCCAGACCAGGTCACCCCTAAGGAAGGCCGTCAGAAAAAAAGAATGGCTGCTGCCTTGTCAACCTAGAATTAGAACAGAGTACAGCGGCGGGGTGAATTCATTTCGGCGCTAGCCCAAGAACGTCTCGCGTCGCCTGCCAGTACCAAACCGCGCCCGCGAGCACACCGCGCTGCACGCGGAGCCTTTGCTGTGCAATCTCGGGTCAAATAAAAACTTAGCGATACGCTGCTGAGTTAAAAGATGATATAGCCGATCAAGGCTAGCACTAGGATGAGTGATACCACCGACAGGCTATATCGTTCTTGTTGAGTCAAACGCATATAAGTATATAATTATATTGCTGAATACAGGACAAGGTTTGAATTTTGCCGGGAATCTGATTTAATATGCCTATGAGACTTCATTTTAGACCTTGTTTGGTTGCGCTCTTCTTTGTCGCTTTGCTGTCAGGCTGTGCATCCTTTGAATCGACTACTCCTTTGGGTGAGTTTGTTAAACCAACTGACATGTCCTCATTGGATAGTTTTAGGTATCAGCATTCGATGGTTTCCGGCATGGTCGATCGAAGGAGCTCGCAAGCATTGGTGATGAAGGAATTGTCGAAGAATGTGCTAACTCAGGAACTTAGTCAGCGTGGCTATGCTTCAGCAGGGCAGGAGGCCAAATTTTATGTTGTATCGAAGTGGCGTAAGGAAATTAACCTGAGTGCTGCCGAAGCGGTGCGTTTTTCTTTAATTGTTGAGTTGTATGATACGGCCAATCAATCCTTATTTTGGCGCGCGGAATTGCCTTACATATTTAATGCCATGCAATGGTCTGATGCACGCGTTTCGCAGACTTTGCGATTGGCGATTCAGAATTTCCCTGTTCACATGAAAAAGGCCTCCGAGTTACCAACTTCTGACTAACATTGTTCTTATGAAATCGTTCAATTCACTTGTTATCGTACTGCTATCTGCCGTGTTTTTGACTGGCTGCGCTACGTTGAAGCCAACGCGCACTCCGGGGGACTTTGTGCGATCGATTCATTTTTCACCACTCGACTCGTTTAGTTACGATCGGACGGTCGTGTCGGGCATGACCTATAGAAATGTTGACGAGGCAGCGCTTAAGACTTTGTCCAAGCAGATGCTAACAAAAGAGCTAGGTAAGCGTGGTTTTGAGGCGGTTGAATCGAATGGCGATTTTTATGTCGTGGTAAAGTGGCATAAGCAGATCAGTAGTTACGCTGGCCTGTTTGACTCTGTAGATGGTCCGACTTCGACCATGCATCGGCGTCACGATGGCAATTCTTCAACTGCGGTTCGTGTCTCGCTCACTGTGGAAATATATGATTCGACCACTAACGAAATTTTCTGGCGTGCAGAGCTGCCGAATATTTTTGATGCGATCCAGTTTTCGGAGGAGCGTGTGGCGCAATCGTTAAGTCGGGCGATTCAACAATTCCCTGACCGTATCGAGAAAGATCCACACTTGCCAAATATCGAGTAGCAGCGTTTAGAGCTGTTGGACGAAGCGGCGGATCGCGGTGGCCGTTGCCTCGGGGGCTTCCAGGTGTGGCATGTGGCCAGCATCTGGTATTTTGATCCACTGCGCTTGTGGTTGTGCACGCTGCATACGCTCGGCAATTGTGCAGTACTTTAAGTCGTGCTCGCCGCTGATCAATAGGATCGGGCACTGCAGTTTGTTGAGCTGAGGCCAGAGGTTGGGGCAGGCTGCTTGACCAAATTGCTCGACGCTCGCTGCGAGTCCTGCGGCGGTATGTTGCAGTCGATATTGCTGCATGCTCCCTCGCCAGTCCGCGCGTATGTGTTGCTGGCTGCGGATGATCGCCGTTTGTTGCCAAAACTCAAGGAAAGCGGGCACGCCATCGCGAATGATTCGCTGGGCTAAACCAGTATCGCTGGCGGCGCGGGCGCTGCGTTCTGCTGCAGATTCGATGCCGGGGTTGGCACTGATTAAAATCAAGGCATCCCAGTGTGTGGGATTCGTGATGGCATGGAGTAGGGCGGCACGCGCGCCCATCGAATAGCCGAGCACTATCTTGGGCGTTGTAGAAACGACACTCTTGTCGCTTTTTCGGTCAAGCGACAGGAGTGTCGCTGCTACGTCGTTTGATCGCTGCGCTTGCAGCGTAGCCGCATGTGTCTGCACCAGATCAACTGTCACCTTGGGGCTGCAATCAAGCGCCGGTTCCGGTCCATGGCCAGGCAGGTTTGGGCAGGTCCAAATGTTGGCCGCACCGCAAAGTGGCGAGAACTCCGCAAAGTCCTCGCCACATCCGGTAAACCCATGCAGGGCAAGAATCTGTGCCTGTTTATTCAGCCGTTTTGATGCTGATGATCTTTTGATCTTCGACTGGTTTGTCGCCAGCGCCTTTTTTCACGCCTTCGAGCGCATCGACGACATCCATGCCGTTGACGACTTCACCGAAGATGGTGTGGCGCATGTTGAGCCAAGGAGTCGCGACGGTAGTAATGAAGAACTGGCTGCCGTTGGTGCCTGGTCCCGCATTTGCCATCGCCAACAGACCCGGGCGGTCAAAGCTGTGAGAGCTGACGCACTCGTCTTTAAAGTTTTTACCCCAGATCGACTCGCCACCACGGCCAGTGCCAGTTGGGTCGCCGCCTTGGATCATAAACTCCTCGATAATACGGTGGAAAATGATGCCATTGTAGTAGCCGTTTTTCGCGTGAGTGCGAAAGTTTTCGCAAGTTTTTGGTGCGATATCGTCGAACAGCTTGAACTCGATGCTGCCCTGTGTGGTTTCGATGATGAGATTTTCTGACATAATTATTTGATGTTTACGTGTGTTGATAAAACTCAGCTAGTAGGCTGGCTTCCGTGCTCAGGCGCAACCGAAAATTTCTGTCCGATTCGACTTAGATGAATGTGCCGGCGCCTTCGGGAAAGTAGGCAGCTTCGCCTTCGAGTCCGAGTGTGAGCGTGATGTTGAGGAAGGTGAGTTCGCCCATCGAATGGCAGAGCATGAAGCGATGGTCGTTGTGCATTTGCGCCAGTTCTTTGCGCAACTGGTAAGTCTTTTCAATACTGGAAATTTGATCGGCGCACATGCAGTGACGCAAGTGCTGCATACGGTGCAGCGCGAATTTGAGGCGTCGTCGCATTAAAGAGCGCTCTTCGCGTTGATATTGTTGACTGGTCTCTAGATTGATCAGGTCGGTGCAGAGCTTCACTACCGGTAGGTTGTTTTTGAAAAACTGCGGTAAGTAGAGGCTGCGGCGGCCTTCGTAGCTTTGTTGGTCAAAGTCGATCGCGCGCACCCGGTACTGGTTTTGCTCAAAGTCAGGTGTCACCTCCACCACATAGTTATAGGCACGCATGTCGCCGAGCAGGCGCACAAAGCAGCGTTCATTGAATTTGATGAACTCCTTGGCGAGGCGGACTTCGTGCAAGTCGGATCGTGGCAGATAGTCGCGAATGAAGTCGTCGCCCGGCACACCGATAATGTGTTCCTCGATCAAGGTGTCACCGTCGACGATGAAGTTCATATGATTGGGCGAGAGTAGCTCTTCGAGTTCGAGCCCGTAGACACGCGAAGCATCGGCTTTTTTGACGTAGAAGTAGTCGTGATTGTCGTTGTATTGATTCACGATGCGCACGCGCATCGGTTTGGTATTACCAAAAGTGCAAAAATCGACGCGATCGATGTAGAGATTGCTCAGAATCGACTCGTCGCCTCCCGAACGGAGCTGGACGTAGATGCGCTTCAGTCCGTCGTAGATCTCACGGCCGAATTGCTGCTCATAGATCAAGGTCTGCCAAAGGGTGTCGTTGCCCTCCTTGTTGATTAGAGGAAAGGAGTCGTCGTATTTGAGTAAATCTTCGTAGCTGACGGGCAAGTCGAGGCTGCGGTGGAACGTGTGCAGGTATTCCCTAAAGAGATCATTGACCGGGAAAAATTGCTTTCGCTGTTGGGTGACGGCTGGCTGCATGTGCCAAAAGATCTAATATTCAGTCGCGCAGGTCGAACACGGAATGGCACTGTGCGTAATTTTTTGTCAATCGACTGAAAATAGTTCATTTTAGTGTTGAACGAAGAGCGAGAGTGGGTGTCTTTTATCGGTGGCCGGGTCCTATGCAATGTTGGACGGGTTGACCTCGTCAGATCCGGAAGGAAGCAGCGAACACCTAATCCTCATGTGCCGTAGGGTGCCTGGCCACTTTTGTGTCCGGACATCAGGATTGGGCTAAATTCGTCGCTATTTTTCAGCTCTTTTTACTTGATTTTCAAAAAGGGCGAAGTTCTTGAAAAAGCCCCTTGCAACTTTCCTCAAATCAGAGCTTTTTTTAATGCCTCGATGGAAAAAGGCTACCAAGTAATCGCACGCCGCTGGCGCCCTAAACAGTTTGATGAACTGGTGGGGCAAGATCATATCGTGCGCACTTTACGTAACGCGATTGATACCAAGCGTATTGCACATGCCTATTTGTTTGTCGGGCCACGCGGCACGGGTAAAACCAGCACCGCGCGCTTGTTTGCT
>Ga0302125_10001797_pt1 | contig 10470 bp, 9 predicted proteins | sample CB4_surface_MG_FD_203111 | JGI IMG/M metagenome (GOLD analysis project Ga0302125, IMG submission 203111) | Marine microbial communities from Western Arctic Ocean, Canada - CB4_surface | ecosystem: Environmental > Aquatic > Marine > Oceanic | place: Canada: Western Arctic Ocean | collected... | reverse complement strand
TGCAGCTGAAGCAACCATTGGCATAGCCAATGTAGCAGCAGTTACAAAACCAAGAGCTAGTTTGATTTTATTCAATTTCATTATATAAATCTCCATAGTTTTAACTAAGGGTTTAAAAAGAAGCAAACACATTGCCTACATTTGAATAACGTAAATATAAGTAATTTATTTACTTTTAGCACTGAATTAACTGTGCTTGAAAAACACTTTATACCCCTCAAATTTTTTTTGCAACAGTTTTGTTACAATTTACTTACATTTAATGATTAATTATACTTATCAAAAACCAGTTGAATTTAGAGTTAATAATTTTGATAGAATAAGATCTTATAAGAATGACGTATAAAACTAAAAGTTAAGGAACGATTTACAAAATGTCAGAAAAAAAAACCTATGGCCTATTTCCTGAAATTGAGCCAAATAAAGAATACCAACTTCCATGTGGCAACTTACATAATATTTATGTAGAAGAATCAGGTAACCCTAATGGTCAGCCTATAATTTTTTTACATGGGGGTCCCGGTGGCGGTTGTGGGGCTAAGCAGCGCCGTTTCTTTGATCCAAAACATTATAGAATAATTCTCTTTGACCAAAGAGGCTGTGGGAAGAGCACGCCGCTTGGTGAAACTAAAGAAAATACTACAGAAGATTTAGTTAGCGATATGGAAACAATAAGGAAACATTTAAATATTAAAAAATGGATTTTATTCGGCGGCTCATGGGGCAGCTCATTAGCATTAGCTTATGGGGTCAAATATCCAGAATACTTAATAGGGTTAATCTTACGTGGTGTTTTCCTAAGTCGAAAAAAAGAACTTGATTGGTTTTTAAAAGACGTAGACCAATTCTTTCCTGAATACCATGAATCACTTCTCAACCACAAAGATAATATTAACAAAGATAATCTTGTTCAAGAATATACAAATTTAGTATTTGGAAGTAATTTTGATATTGCTAAAAAGGCTGCTATCGCATGGAATAAATTTGAGGGAAGTATCTTAAAATTACTTCCTACGTCAGGTGTTAATAATAACGACGAAGAAATTAATTACGAATTTGAGTTAGCGAGAGCCAAAGTGCAACTTCATTACATTAATAACTTATGCTTTATTGATGGAAATGACATTCTTAATAAAGTTAAAGTATTGAAAGATATACCCGTTGAGATTGTGCAAGGCAGGTATGATATGGTCTGCCCACCTAAAACAGCATATGATCTTAAACAGAGGCTTCCACATAGTGAATTAGTTCTCATTGCTGATGCAGGCCATTCTGCCTCTGAAGATGGGACACTCTCCTCGTTAATATGTGCTACAGAAAAATTTAAATCACTTTCTTAAATATATTTAATAAATGATAAGTGCTGTTAAGAAAACCTTCAACTACAAAAGTGCAAGCTACTTTATTGTAAAAGAAGTTCTTTCTGGCTGTCATAGGCATAATTTTTTAGCCTTTAATGCCTCTATTTCGTTTTTTACCTTATTCGCACTTATTCCTTTAATTTTACTTATATTCTTTTTTTTAAGTCAGTGGCTGACTAGTTCGTCATTTGCCCTATCCCAACTAGCTAATTTAACCTCTCATTTACTTCCTGAGATAAATGAGAGGGTTATGAATGAAGTTTATAAAGCTTCCTCTTCGAAAGCTAGCTGGGGAGCCGTCTGGATTATGATTTTATTTTTAGCAGCTACCCCGCTAACAGCTTCTCTTAGAAATGGCTTTGCCAATATTCTAAGCTTGCCCAGTAAAAATACTTTTTTAAAAAATAAAATAAAAGATATTTTTGCTGTTATTACTATTATGCTTTTATTCTTTACGTATATCTTTGTAGATATATTCTTACTTCAAGCATCATCTGTATTTGCTGAATATATTCCAATTGTAAAAAAAATATATCTTTCCTCAGTAACGTCATTAATTCTATTAATTCTGATTGTAATGATTTTTTTCAATCTTTTCTTCCCAATTAAAATCAAAAAGAATCATTTAATCATTGGGGCATTGCTCACTAGCATTTCTTGGTATTCGTTAGGTTATTTTTTTGATTTTTTTATCAATGCTAGCTCTTTCTACGGAACTTTTTTTGGAGGAATGAGGGGCCTATTTATTTCCTTAATATGGTTATACCTTAATACCGCATCACTCCTAATAGGGGTAGAGCTTATTGCAGCGTTACATAAAAAAGAGACATTGTTATTAAAACAACTTTTTATTATCAAACATATTCATCGTCATCCAATCATAAATGACCTTATGCAATTATTTGGTCAAAAATATAAAAAAAATAAAATTATCTTTAATGAAGGCGATAATGACCAAAGACTATTTTTTATAATTGAAGGTGAGATAAGTATTACAAAAAAAGGGGTGCAAAAAGAGACTATCAGTGCAGGAAGTTATTTTGGTGAGCTGTCTTTGCTTAATAAAATACCTAGAGTTGCTTCGGCAGAAGTAATCTCTGACTGGGCTAGAATTATAATAGTTTCTGATACCCAAATGAGAAAAATTTTAGCAGAAGATCATCAAGTTGCTATGTATTTCTTATCAAATATGGCTAGAAAGCTACAACTTACCTAAGCTCTGGTTGTACATCAAATGCAATACAAATACGCTCTTCATTTGAATTAAAAGAAATTGTTCGATGAAAGACAGAAGATGGAAAGAAAATGACATCACCTATATTAGGTAAAATTACTTTTTTCTCAAATTCATCATGGAGTCTTGGATATCCATCGCCATCACTACTTAACTCAATAGCGCCTTCTTGCCCATCCAGTCCAGAATCTTTTGGAATTGCTAAATAAACTGCTCCACTGATCCATCCGTCTTCATGAATGTGTGAGCTTAGGTGCCCGCCTGATTGCATTTTTACAAACCACGCACTACTGAAGTTAATTTCTTTTGGAAAAGATTGAATAAATTCATTATCTTCATTTTTATGGCGTAAAAGATATTTTTTAATTATTTTGATTAAAGCTTGTGATAATTTATTAAAGGAAATTTCTTTTCGTTTAAATAAATTACCTGAAGACTGAATGCCAGCAGTTAGTCTAGATTGTTTTCTGTGTCCGATGTCAGCACTATTAATATCGCTTAAGATATCTTTGATTAATTTTTGATTATCATCTACTAGTTCTGGTATTTGCTCATGGCAAACAAAATTTAATGGCAAAGGACAAAAGTTATATGGGTCTTCGATTTTAAAATTTTGAGAATAGTGAGCTGAAAGTGTTGCCAAAAATGGGGAGTGATTTTTTAGCTTAAGTGGTTCTACCAATTTATCTTTAAACTCGTCAAATTTCTTCAGCTTATAAAGACAATATAGAATTCTCTCTTCCCAATCATCAATATGGGCAGATTCAAAATATTTAATAGCTTCTTCAAAAGCTTTATTGTCATATAAAAAAACACCTAACTGGTAGTTTGCTTTTGGGTGTGAAGAATCTACTTCGATGGCTTTTCTTAAGAATAGATTAGCTTCCTGAATGTTTCCGTCATGCCATAAAGCATCGCCAAGATCTGAATAAAATTCAGCCTCTCCTGAGCCGATTTCAACCGCCCTTCTATAATGCTTAATAGATAATGATAGGTTTCCTAAATTTCTATAAGCTCCTGCGATATTATAGTTACCTCTTGCATCTTCAAAAATAGTTAAGGATTTTTTAAAAAAAGTAACGGCCTCTTCTAACTTTCCTTGCAATTGTTTAATAGTCCCAATATTACCAATAGCTTCATAAAATCCAGGCTGAGACTTGACCGCTTTCTCGTATAAAGTAATTGCTGTTTCATAATTATTTTGACTTTGATATGTAATTCCTAGATTAAAAAATGCCTCTGTAAATCTAGGGTTCAATTCAATTGCTTTTTGATAATGATTTATTGCACCTTTGTTATCATTTAATGCATATAGCATAGCTCCCAAATTAAATTGTAACTCGGGTATGTCGGGATTAATATTTATTGCTTTTTGATAAGAATTCACTGCCCCCTTCAAATCTCCTTTAGCTTCTTGGCATACTCCTAATATATTATGAAGTAGAAATTCTTTTGGATATTCCTTGATTAATTTTATTGCTAATTCAGCAGCGCCTTCAATATTGCCTTGCTGATGAAGCATCATTAGTTCTTGTGTTTTTTGAGAAGATAGTTGCTTCATAACGGCTTTTTTAAATTAATTACTTAAGAATTAAAACATATTCCTTAAAATAAAAGAACAAGGTTTTTATCTAAATGTTAAAATATTAAATTATTAATTAAATTCTGAATTGAACCCTTATATGTTAAATCCAACTTTTATAAATCTTATTGGTGCAACTTTATTCTTTGTAGCAATTATTCATACTTTTTCCACTAAGTATTTTGAGCATCTGGCTTATACCAACCCAAGATATTCAGGAATTTTACATCTACTAGGTGAAATAGAGATTGTTTTTGGCTTCTGGGCGATGGTTTTAGTCCTTTTTATGTTCGGTATTGAAGGTAAAGAATCAGCTGTTAATTATGTTGAGTCAAGAAATTTTACAGAGCCTATGTTTGTTTTTGTGATTATGGTTATAGCTGCCACCAGGCCTATTCTTCAATTTGTAGAAACAATCGTTATGGGTTTAGCTAAATTGATCCCAATAAAAAAAGAGATTGTTATCTACTTTCTTTTATTAAGTTTTGTGCCTATTCTAGGCTCTTTTATTACCGAACCAGCGGCAATGACTTTAGCAGCAATGTTGTTAAGTAAAAATTATTTCGGTAAAGAAACGTCTACTAAATTTAAGTACGCAACCTTAGGAGTGTTATTTGTTAATATTTCCATTGGAGGTACACTTACTCCTTATGCCGCACCTCCAGTGTTAATGGTAAGTGCTACATGGAATTGGGATATATGGTTTATGCTTTCAAATTTCGGTTGGCGTTCTGCGATAGCTGTCTTAATTAATACAATTGGAATAGTCCTTATATTTAAAGAAACTTTTAAAGATATAGTATTTAAAGAAAAATCTGATGAGGCATCAGTACCTTTTGTAATTATTTTAGCGCATTTGTTTTTTCTTATAAATGTTGTACTTTTTGCCCATCACCCAGTTATCTTTATGGCTCTTTTCCTATTTTTTCTTGGATACACTTCAGCCTATAAAAATCACCAAAATCCTTTAATACTCAATGAAGCTTTATTAGTAGCTTTCTTCCTTGCCGGTCTAGTTGTTTTGGGCGGAGCTCAGCAATGGTGGCTGGAGCCAACGCTGATGTCAATGGACTCAACAACTGTTTATTTTGGTGCTACCATCCTTACAGCTTTTACGGATAATGCAGCACTGACTTATTTAGGCTCTTTAGTTGAAGGCTTAACAGAAGAATTTAAAATAGCACTTGTAGCAGGTGCAGTTACGGGGGGCGGCTTAACTGTAATTGCTAACGCACCAAATCCGGCTGGGATTGCAATCCTTCGTCATCACTTCTCTGAAAGAAGCATAAATCCATTGGGATTATTATTAGGTGCAATTCCTCCTACAATAGTAGCAATAATAATGTTTAGGTTTATTTAGTTAGAAAATGGTAAATGTAAATAACGCTCCAGAATATAACTTTAAAATTCTTTCGCAAGAAAGAAAAAGACAAAAAATTTCTCAAGAAGATGCTGCCACTGCACTTACTCTAAGTGTTGCCCAAATCAAATCACTAGAAAATAATCTTGGGTCTGGATTTATTACTCCCCACTTTAAACAGATAGTTCTAAAACGTTATGCTAAATTCTTAGGGATTGGTTTTGATAAAATTATCCCGTCAGAAATGATTTTAGAACTTATCGATGATGAGATAAAAAAGGATCTTGCGCTAAATATAAAAGATGAACTAAACTTAAAAATATCAAAAAACTATGTCCTTATAGGTCTTATTCTTGTAGGTCTTATTGTATTAGCCATCTACTTTATTCAACCTAATAAAGACAAAGCTTCTATCACTGAAATAGCTATTACTGATGCTTCTATCACTGAAATAGAACCCAAAGATGTTTATACTGCAACTCCTATAAGTAAAAATTATATTAAGAATAAAAAGTTAGTGGTAACCCCCAAAATTGATGCTCAGGAAATCAATAATACATCCAACATTGTTTCACTTGATTTTATATGCTCAATTGAGTCTGCCTCTATGGATAAAGTATGGTCGCGTGTAAACCCAGAAAAACCTGCAACTTATTTTCACATCGTCTCCCTGGGAGAACAGTCTATTTGCACTATTGATAATCAAGGAGTCCTTAAGCAATACAATCTAGCTGAAGGTGGAAAGCTTACTCACCGAGGTGAGGCCCCTTTTAAGGTCCAGCTAGATTCCTCCATTAGTGAACTGTATTTTCAAGGCTGGAAAGTTTATTTAAAAGATAATGATAATTTTATTCAGCTCAATCCAGTTGATATGCCTACTGAGCTTAATTAACCACCAACAGCTCCTTCCATGACGTAGTAAATGACTGACTTTTCATCGATTGCTTCATCTTCCATATTGGATTAATTGGTTGTGTTGCTAATCGAATACCTTGTTTATCAAATTTAAAATTAATAGTATCGATAGCTTGAGTTAGTCGGGAACGTTCAACAGTTTCTATAGGCCATAAATAACCTTGACTCCTATTCTTATCCGCCAGTCCTGATAAAATAATTCCACATTTAACATACTTAATATTAGCTTTATAAATCGACTGTGCTCCTTCCAACGCTATAGATAAAATTAGATTCGTATCACTCGTTGGGTAAGGAAGTTTTAATGTGATGATATTTTGATAAAAATATGGTTTTTTTTGAAAAGGACTGCTACTGATAAATACACTAACGTATTCTGCAAGCGTACCTTGCTGTCTTGACTTGTAAGCTGCTCTAGAGGTAAATGTTGTAATTGCTTCAACTAATAAATTATATCTTTGAATTGGGCAGCCGAAACTTCTTGAGGTGACTATTTGTTTTTTGAGTGGTGTTTTTGACTCAATAGGAAAACAAATAGTCTTGTTGAGCTCATAAATAATTTTTTCTAGGCTTATACTAAATTTATTTTTCATATAAATTGCATCGGATTTTTTTAAATCTAATACTGAATATATGCCTATTGAGTTTAATTTATCTGATGTTTTATTCCCAACCCCCCATACCTCAGAGACATTTATTTTAGACATAATATTATCAATTGTTATAGTTGATAATTCAGATAAATCGCATACCCCATACCATTCAGGCTGTTTCTTCGCACAATAATTTGCTAATTTTGCTAATGTTTTTGTTGGGGCTATACCAACGCATACTGGCATATCTAAGTACTGCCATAATTTTTTTTTAATTATTTGGCCTGTAGCATTAAGTTCTCGATTACCTGATAAATCTAAAAAACATTCATCAATTGAATAAATTTCTTGCTGAGGCGAAAAAGATGCTAACAAAATCATCGTGCGATTACTTATGTCTGCATAGAGTGAGTAGTTTGATGATAAAGCTATAATGCTAGATGACTTGATTACACTTTTTATCTTGAATAGTGGCGTGCCCATTTTGATGCCTAATAATTTAGCCTCATTACTTCTTGAAATAATACATCCATCATTATTACTAAGCACTACAACTGGTTTATTCAACAACTTTGGGTTAAATAACCTTTCACAGCTTACGTAAAAATTATTTACATCTACTAGTGCAATCATGGCCTTATTTAAATTTCCTGACTGCTCCAGTTACAACCCCCCATACCTCAAATTGCATTGATTCATTAATTTCAATTGGTTTATATTTTTCATTCGCTGCTAATAGTCGATATTTAGATTTATAACTCGACAATGATTTAATAGTAAAGTCACCATCGATAGAGGCTAAAACAATATCTCCATTAGAAGCTTTCTGAGATTTATCTACAATCACAATGTCGTTATCATGAATCCCTGCATCAATCATTGAGTCACCCTTAATCCTAACAAAAAATGTTGCTTCCTTTTGTTTAATTAGATACTCATTCAAATCTAGTTTTTTTTCTATGTGATCATCAGCTGGTGATGGAAATCCAGCAGGTACCTTATGCTCAAATAGATTCAAAGGTTGGTAGCTTAATGAAGAGTTAATCTTGCTAATATCAGCAACATTCGCTAACTGAGATTGAATAATATATTTCTTAATATCAAAAACTTTACTTTCAGGGACTCTCATCACTTTGGTAGCCTCACCATAAACACCACTATTTAATTTTCGTCCAGCCCCTAATCTTAGACCCCCATGCTTTTTTTTATTATTACTCATTTGAATATTGTAACATAAATCAAATATATTTTGATTAGAATTGTTACCATAAACCTTACAAAAATGTAAGGGATAGGCATTAAAGATAAGGAAAATAAAGTGTTGACAACAAAATTAAAAGAAGGCAAAGTTAATTTATGTTAGTGCTAGTAAGGGTTAACAGGCATTTAGTTTGTACACACATTAATCTATACAGGGGAATGGCATGAATAAAGGTGAATTAATTGAAGCAGTTGCAAACGCAACAGGAGCAACAAAAGCAGATGCAGGTCGTGCAATTGACGCAACAGTAGAGTCAATTACGGGTGCATTAAAAAAAGGTGACACTGTAACATTAATTGGTTTTGGCACATTCAAAACCGCTAAAAGAGCAGCTAGAACTGGTCGTAACCCACAAACTGGTGCAGCTCTTCAAATTCCAGCACGTACTGTGCCATCATTTAAAGCAGGCGCAGCACTTAAAGCGGCAGTAAACTAAAAAAGTATTAATTACAAAAAAACACCCTAAAGGGTGTTTTTTTTGTCCTACTTTTTGCTACATACCGCAATTGTCACATTTCCCTTTGACAGTAGAAAACCCTTTGATTGTAGATAGGCCAATCACACCTTCAAAGTTAGCGCCATCAACATCAGCATCAGTTAAATCAGCATCAGTTAAATCGGCTCCTCTTAGATCAGTCTTAACTAGTTCTGCTCGATTTAAATTAGTATTTCTTAAGTTAGCTCCTCGCATATCGCCAAAGATAAAACTTGCGATATTCAGGTCTGCTCCCTCAAAATTAGCTTTTGCAAAATTTCCACCAGAAGTATCAAATTTCATTTGGCCCATAGGTTGATTCCCAACGTCTAGACCTAACCTACCTTTTGTTAGGATAGCTCCTGACATATCCACATCCCCAAGTGTACCAATGATCCGTGCATTAGTTAAATTCGCTCCCGTAAAAATTGTTTTACCAAAAATTGGTTGGAAGATAGTAGCTTCAGCTAGATTGGCGCCACTAAAATTCGTTTTTTCAAGACGGGATAAATTTAAATACGCTCTCTGTAAATCTCCTCCAGACAGGTTTGCACCCCTTAAATCTGCCCCAAAGAAGCTAGTATTAACCATTACACAATGGGTCAAATCTTTACCTTTAAAATCTAAATATCCAACATCTTTGCTAGATAAATCGCAATCTGGATCCTCTAATAACTCATCAGCCATTTTTTGTGAAATTTTAGTTCTGGTATCACTTTTATTTTTACTATAAAAAATATTCGCTTTAGCTAGAACAGCCTTAGGATCTTCTATAAAAACAGATTTTGAGGCTTTATTTCCAAAACAATAATTTTTGCCTTCAAAACTAGAATTAATAGAGCAATCTGTTTTATGAAAATTACCATCAGCTAAGCTCGTAGTGCAATATTTTTCCAGCTCAGCAGCTTTAAGTGGAAGCACTAAAATTAACAATAAGATTAAAAAATATTTATTTTTCATAAGTCTGCCTATACTAATAAATTAATTACACTTATTATAGACTTTAAAAAAAAGATAAAGTTTATATTTAAATTATAGGAGAAAGCTGAAAATGAGCACCGTATTAATTACCGGATCAAATAGGGGTCTAGGATATGAATTTGTTAAACAATATAGCGAAAATGGATTTAATGTTTTAGCTTGTTGTCGTAATAAAAATAATGCTAAGGAACTTGAAGAATTATCAATAACTTCAAATAAGATTAAAGTCTATGAATTAGATGTTGGAAATGTCAAAGCAATTAAGAGTCTTTCACAACAATTACAAAATGAAAAAATTGATGTGTTGATAAATAATGCAGGGATTTATCGATCAAGCACTGTTGGAAATATAAATTATGATGAATGGGTGGAGAGTTTTAAAATTAACACCATTGCTCCATACCAAATAATTGAAAATTTTTTAAATCAAATAATAAATAGTGACTTAAAGAAGATTGTATCTGTCACAAGCAAAATGGGTAGTATCGATGATAATACTTCTGGCGGATCGTATATTTATCGAAGCAGTAAAACTGCTCTGAATAGTATGATGAAGTGTTTAACTCATGATCTAAAAAATCAAGGGGTAGCAACTTTAACTCTCCACCCAGGATGGGTAAGAACAGATATGGGAGGGCCTGGAGGATGGATTGATTCATTTGAAAGCGTTCAAGGTATGATTAAGCAAATTGATAAACTAACGATTGA
>Ga0302125_10001777_pt1 | contig 10525 bp, 9 predicted proteins | sample CB4_surface_MG_FD_203111 | JGI IMG/M metagenome (GOLD analysis project Ga0302125, IMG submission 203111) | Marine microbial communities from Western Arctic Ocean, Canada - CB4_surface | ecosystem: Environmental > Aquatic > Marine > Oceanic | place: Canada: Western Arctic Ocean | collected... | reverse complement strand
AGATTCTGGGTCCCCATTAGCGGCGATTGAAAACGGACTGGTAATGGTCGCTTTGTTACGCGTTGCAGACTTTAGTGATAAACGCAGCGAATGGCGGCTCTCCGCCAATTTGAACTCACACTCACCTCTCTCAGCCACTCAGGCTCGCTAAAGGCGCAACAGGGGCTGGGTGTGGGGTTAGGTTGGCTGTGAGGGGCTGCAGGAACGCCATCTTTATTCACGCACCAATTTCAAGCTAAACCGTGCCGCTGCTCTCGCCGAGTGGCGTCAATTATTGAGCGCATAGATTTAGGATGTGCTATCAAGCCTATGGGTGTTGGCTCTAGTTTGACAGCTGCTTTTCACTCTTAGGTGCTTACTTTTCCGGGATTTTCAAACCGCCCTCTAGAACTGCGGCGATATTAGCGGACTGGCTATTACGCGCCAGAACATCAGACGAGCGCACTAGAAAACTATCCAGCGGATCATGCGACACCGACCCGCCCGCTTCACTTACCAACAACACACCCGCTGCAGCATCCCAAATATTCAGTGCGGGTTCGTAAAACGCATCGAACCAGCCTGCCAACACGCCGAGAAAACAAATTGTAGCGGCCCCGTGGCGACGGTGCTCGATGCCAGCATCCAATAGTCTTTCAATCCGATCAAAGTACTCTGCCCGCGTGCTCCGGGTGGAATAGCCCAATGCGACGATGGGACTTGGTGAAGCGGTATTGTCGAATGTGATCTGGCGGCCATTGATGAAACAACCGCTCCCCTTTACGGCCCAAGCCGTCAGGTTAAGGTCCGGCGCATGGATCACGCCATGGGTTATGCTATTGCCATCCGAGCAGGCGATCGAAATTGCCCAATCCGGCATCCCGCGTGAAAAATTAACCGTACCGTCGATGGGATCGACGATCCAAACGTGCTGACTGTTGCCTTCAAGGCCCCCCTCTTCGCCTAAGATAGCGACGCCGGGGTCACAGGCCAAAATACGTTTGCGCAGCAACGCTTCGACCGCGTGATCGGCGGCAGTCACCAAGTCCATCGGGCCTTTGATTTTGATCTTTAGCTTCGCGGGTTCCGCGCGCATTTTTTGGGCAACTTCGCCTGCCTCGCGCGCCATAGCGAGTGCTGCGTCAAGACGGTCATCAATCATGGCGTGTGGTTCCCCGCAAAACTGTTCCCAAAGGCTGGTGTTCGACCCTGTTCTCTAAGTCGCTGTTCTCAATTCTCTCCAACAGCAGCCTCACCACCGTCTCTGATTGCCCTTTGACGTCTTGGCGAATGGTCGAAAGGTTGTAAGACCCCCAGCTGGCCTGATCAATATCGTCAAATCCCAGAACCTGAATCTGGTCAGGCACCTTCAGGCCCAAATCGATCCGTAAAGCATCAAGCGCCCCGAGGGCCATCAGATCCGTCGGACAAAACAAGCCATCCAGACGGCTAATAGCCTTTGCTCCGATGGTATTTATTTCTGCGCGCGCATCATTGTAGGATTGATCCGCCGCACAAAAAACTTCGGCCTGAAAACCCCGTTTCGCTACTGCCTTCACGAATTCCTTTGCCCGACCGGACACCGAAAATGTCCCGCTTTGTGGCAACAGGCAGCCAAGGTGTCTTGCACCGCTTTCGATCAAGATCTGCGCCGCCAGTTCGCCAGCTGCCTCATTATTCGCCACGACATGATCCCCCCAATTGGACACGCAAGAACGATTGATCAGTACCACCGGCAGGCCATGCCGCCCGCAATCCTCAATCAAGGCGCGCGTTGGGCTGTCTGACGTAACAATCATTCCGGCGATATTATATCCCATCAGCGACTCGATCAGAGAGTCGACATTGTCTGGCCGATCTGCGGTGATCAGGATCGGCTTGAGGCCCTCGCGGGTTAGCGCTTCGCTCAGCAGTCTGACCTGACGCGAACGAAACGGTGTATCCAACCGCGACGCGACGAGGCCAACAATCCCCGAATGGGTTTGTTGCAAGCCCCGCGCCAATGAATTGACGCGGTACCCCAGCTCGGACGCCGCCTTGATCACTTTCTCTCTGGTGGTGTCTGCAATTGCGCCCCCAGGTGTGAAGGCGCGTGAGACGGCAGACCGTGACACACCTGCCAGACGGGCAACATCAAACGACGTGGATTTGCGGGTATCAGATTTAGCCATCACGCAGCCCTCGACTGACGTAGCGTGCAAATTCAAAGGGTTGGTTGAGGTTGAACAGGTCGGGTCTCAGGCCAATCAGATGAGCGAACATTTTGGTATCCCCTCCCATAAATGCCACCATAGACCTTATTGAGCTACCCCGCAACGACGCAATATCGAGCGGACTCGCATCTGGCGTAAACTCGATAATATTAGCGTCAAAATCTGCGATCGTCTCGTCTAGGGATGGATAATCCTGACGGCGGGCCATGATCTGGGCAGTTGCGCTAAGTTGGCGAAGTGTTACCAGATAATCCCGATTGAATGACCAAAAGAAAACGCGATCAAGCATCCCTGCCCTTTCAACCCGCTCCAACACGGGCGCAGGGGGCGCGGATTTGAATTCAAGGTAGGCGCGGCCACCGTACTTTTGAAGCAGGCTCAAGACCTCTTCCAGCGTCGGAATTTGCGTGCCGCGAAAAAAGGGATCGAACCAAGCGCCTGCATCTAGCTTGCGCAGATCGGCCAATGTTTTTTGCGTCACGGGTCCGGCGCCATCTGTCGTCCGCTCCAGCGTCGGGTCATGAATAACCACGATTTCACCGTCTGCCGTGATGTGCATGTCCAGTTCAATGACATCAAAACCAGCGGCCAAAGCGCATTCCAACGCAGGCAATGTATTTTCAGGGGCAATAGTGTTGGCTCCGCGATGACAGACAATCCCGAAAGGATAATCGGATGGCGGTCGAAACGGGTTCACCAGTTCGGGCATATCCGAACAGATACCGGTCACGGGTTTGGTGCGGATGGCAGCCATGCGGGCGGGGTCTTCCTCGTGCCAGAGAACAACCTTCTTGCCGTCAGCAAAAGCGCGCGCAAAAAGGTCCGGCGTCAGCGTGTCTTGCGGGGTGGGCAGATGTTCCCAGCACAGATGAATGACGTCGGCATCCACCGCATGAACATGCGGATCAGCCCCGACCGGCACGAGGCCCGCGACCGGATAAGCGCTGCCTGCCTGTTTTAAGGTTTGCACGATTTGAGTGTTGAAAGCCCCGATGATCACCGGCGAAATCTGCGCTTTTTGCAAAAGGTGCAGGGTCGGTAAAGCGGCCTCTGCGTCCTTGATGTCGGCGTAAATGCCCGCGCCAAGATCTGCGGCAAGTGCCACGACCTCACTGAGGTCAGGGATGTCTGGGCGTTTGGCCAGCAACGCTGCGCGCAACATCATGTTCAGTGCTTCGCCCCCTGCCAATGTTGCGTCATGATAAACGATTGGCACGCCGTCTGCCGAGGCACGGATATCAACCTCCCACATATCTGCGCCCAAAAGCGCAGCTTTTCGAAAGGCGGCCAGCGTGTTGGCTGGTGCATAGGCAGATGCCCCGCGGTGGGCGATTGAATACGGGCGCGGTGGGATCGTCAGCGCAGAGGCGGTGGGCTCTGTCACAGCCTGTCACCGTTTGGCGCGAAGGCCAGAATGCTGTCAGACGCGACACCCCAATCAATGCGATCCCCCGCTTTGATCGGCGTTCCGGAGGGAAGGATTGAGCGGATATCACCGCCACCATCCAGCCGTACATCTATCAACTCTTCGCGCCCCTGCGGTTCTACAAACACGACCTCGCCTTGCATCCCCTGCCCGTATTGTGGGCCGAAATGTTCGGGACGAATGCCCAGCACCAGTTCTCCAGTCGCGTCCAGCCCGGCCGGTCGAGTCAGCGAATGACCATTGGCAAGCGACAATGCCTTGCCCGCCGTGGCCGGAAGGAACGAGATTGGCGGATTACCAAGGAACCCAGCGACGAACTGCGATCGTGGATTGCTATACATCTGTTTGGGCGTGCCTAGCTGGACAATCTGGCCGTCCTTCATCAGCGCAATTCTGTCGCACATCGACATCGCCTCAACCTGATCGTGGGTCACAAGGATTGCCGTAATGCCAGTTTCACGCTGAATTCGCCGTATCTCGGATCGCATCTCAAGCCGCAGTTTGGCATCAAGGTTGGCGAGCGGTTCATCCAGCAGCAACACATCTGGTTTGCGGATTAGGGCGCGCGCCAGTGCCACACGTTGTTGCTGGCCGCCAGACAATTGCGCAGGGCGTCGCTCTAGCAGTTCACCGATTTGCACCAGGTCGGCCAATCGCGCGACCTCTTTCTTGATGTCTGCCTTCGCACGCTTTTGAACCTTCAGCGGAAAGCCTATGTTTTGCTCCACGGTCATATGCGGGTACAGAGCGTAATTCTGAAAAACGACCCCCACTGACCGCTCCTGTGCAGGCAAAGTCGTCACGTCGCGGTCGCCAAAAAACAGACGCCCACCATTCATCTTGTGAATACCACAGACTGCAAAAAGCGTCGTAGATTTGCCGCAACCCGATGGCCCAAGAAGAGCTATCATTTCGCCACTTCCGACGGTCAGATCCATATCCTCGATAACTGTGAGGCCGCCAAAGCGTTTTGTAAATTTTTCTAGTCTAAGTTCCATTAGCCCTTGGTGCCTCCGCCGTAGATATTCATTAGCTGCTTCTGGAAGACCAGATAGATGATAATAACTGGAATGGAATAGAACATCCCGATTGCCTTAAAGAGTCCGAAATCAGCGGTGGCATCATCTTGGATGACCGCGTTCATATAGGTCGCAAGGACCTGCGTGCTTGACCCCGGTGCCAGAACCAAAGGCAGGACAAACTCGGACCAACCCGACAGGAACGAGATGATCAACAGCGCGGCGAGGCCCGGCTTGACCTGCGGCAGCACAAGTTCCCCCCAGACGCGAAAGCGGCTCGCGCCATCCTGAACCCCTGCCATTTCGATTTCCCAGGGCACGGTGTCGTAAAACCCCTTCATGATCCAAACTCCAAACGGCAACTCAAGCGCTGCTTTCACAAGGATGATCCCCAAAAGCGTGTCGAACAGGCCAAGAAATTGCAGGATAATGAAGATCGCGATGATCAGAGTAATTGTCGGAAAGGCATGCAGAATAATCAACCCACCCAAGAAATAGGGCCGCCCCGGCATGTTCAACCGCGACAGTGCGTACCCCGACGTCGCAGACAATGTCGTGACAAGAATGGCTGTCGTGCTTGCAAACAGAAACGTGTTGAAGGTAACGGCCCAGATTGATGGCCGCCCCGCGTCGATCCGTTCCCACAAGAATCGCCAGCTTGACAGGTCAATATCGCCGGGAACCAGCGATCCGGGATCGGGTTGCGCGATGCTGTCAATGAGCTGGTAGGCATACATGATCACCAAAGGTGTCGAAAATACCGTTAGGATCAGAACGATATGCCAGATGCGCGAATTTGCGGTCATTGTTCAATCCTCGGCTTGGCCAGCAGTTCCTTGAAATTGAAGAGCCTCAAATAGACAACCGACAACCCGATACCGATGAACACCAGCGCCAGCGCATAGGCAGCACCCAGCCCGTATTGCAGATTGCCGCCATAGTTATTCAGCGCCGTGTGATAGGCCGCCAGCGCCCAAACCTCGGTCGCACGTCCGGGCCCGCCATCGGTGGCCAGCAAGATGTATTCGAAAGACGTCAGCAAGCTAAGGGTCTGGTAGGACGTCATAAACAGGATCGGCCAGCGCATTTGCGGCAGGATGATATGGCGCACCTGCTGCCACCTGTTCGCACCATCCACCTCAGACGCATACAACATCGAGGTGGGAATAGCCTTGATCGCAGACGAAAACAGTATCATCCCAAGCGATGCACCGACGAACCCGTTTATCAGAATTACCGTCGTCCATGCCCGTGTGGTGGTCTGCAACATCCAATTCTGTGGTGCTACGCCAAACCAGCCCGTTACGGTCGCAATAAATCCGTTGTCCCACGTGAACCAATTCCACATCAGCACATACAAAACCGGCGGCAGAATGCGCGGCAGAAACCAGATGGCGCGATATGTGTTGGCCAGTCGTCCGGGCAGATAGAATGTGGAAATCGCCAGAAACAGGCCAAAGGAAATGTTGAAGGCCAGTGTGCACACAACATAAAATGCGCTGTTGGCGGCAAATCGCAGCGTTGAGGGTAGTTCAAGCAAAAGTTCAAAGTTGGATGTCGTCCAAACCCAACCCGTATAGCCATATGTGATAAGAGTATCATGATCGGCGGCGTCAATGCCGGTCTCTGAAAGAGCCGTTCGAAACTGCTCCTCGGTGCCAAATCGCTCCCCGATGACTGTAACGGTGAACAGGTCAGCTGCGTCTTTGCGGTCACGGGTCTGGCGGATCGGTTCATCAAGATTACGCAATAACCGCTCTAGATCGCGACGGGCGGTAAAGGTCTCTCCGAAGTAATCGTCCCGCAATTCATCCGCAGTGTTTTGGCCAAACTGATCCGCCAATGCGACCAATCCTGCCTCGTTGATCTGAAAGCCGGCAGCCTCGAGTTTTTCGACAGTCTCGGCGCTCACACCTGTGTCGGACAAGGTTCGCAATTGCTCGGAATTGATCTGATAGGCGCCGCCCATAATACCGGTTGCGGTCGACATATTGGTAAAGGCGAATACGATCGTCAGAAGCACAGGCAGCATGAAGAAGAGGCTGACCACAATTATGGCTGGCGAAAGGAACCCAAGCCCGAGCATTCTGGAAGACATTCTGACAACTCCTTCATTAGGAATGGCAAAGCGCAACGGTCCGCGCTTTGCCAATTTTTTGTGGGTTAACGAACGATCAGATCTTCGCCAATCGTGGCACGCATCTGCGCCTCGACTTCTGCCACGGCCTCTTCGGGTGTTTGCACACCGGTCCATGCGGCTTCTAGGCCACGGAACATCGCTTCGGAGAACGCACCATATTGCAGGTGGTTAGGCTGGGCGGTAGCAGAGGCCAGCAATACCTCGGTGGCCTCAGATGCCCAACGGTTACCACGGTACAGATCAACATCGTTCTGCGCTTTTGCGACGGCCAGATGATTGGATTTGATTGCGTGCAGCGAGTTGAGGCGCGGCTCGGTCGCAATCGCGATCAGTTGCGACGCAATCTCCTCAATGCGGTCATCTTCCTGATCCATTACAAGATAAACGAGAGGATGCGTGATCGTATTTGCGCGCCCGTTTTCATTACCAGCGGGGATCAGCGAAAACTGGATTGTACCCCAGAAATCGTCGTTACCTTCTTTTGCGTAGCGGCCATAATGCCACGTCCCGCCATGCCAGAACGCGGCCCGCCCGTTGGCGACCTCAGTATACCACTGGTTCCAGTCGGTGCCGAGGTGGTTTTGACGGGTTACGCCGGCGGCGACGGCATCGACAAAGAACTGATAGAACTCAGTCATCGCCGCTTTATCCAATACCAGCTTTCTGGTTTCAGGATCGATTAACTCACCCCCGAAGGATTGATAGAATTGGGCATAATCCGGACCGTTCGAAACACGCGGATAGAAACCGTAGCCTTCTTCAACGATCCCCATCTCGACGGCTTTCGTAGCGTCGGCAAGAACGTTGGCCAGCGTATATTCGCCACTGGCAACCAAGTCCGGAATCGCATCAATCTCGTCTTCGCTATAACCTATCTGGGTCATCGTCTCGCGCCAGTAAAAGAACGGGCGGGATTCAGCGTCTTGCGGGATACCATATTGCGTCCCTGAATAAGACGCGATCTCCATCAAATTCGGATAGACGTTGTTTAGCGGCCAAGAGTCCAGATCGACGTAGTCCTCAATCGCCACGATATAGCCTGCTTGGCTCCACGGCGCGATATCAAGATGAGAGGTCACAACAATACTGGGCGCGGTTCCGGCTTCGGCACCAAGAGTGATGCCTTGTTTGAATTCTTCCCAACCTGTAAAATCACGCCGGCCTTCGACGGTGATGTTCAGATCCTCGCCCAGAATCGCAGCTTCGCGCTCCAATAAATCGGCAGCAATTTCGATCGCTTCGATCCGGTAACTGTCGCCGTCGTTAGACCCACCGGCCCAGACTGTAATTGTGACGTCTTCGGCCAAAGCGGGGGCCGCAAGAGCGGCGAGTGTGCCGATCAATGCAGAAGTCCGTATCAGGCTTTTCATTGTGTAACCTCCCAAGATTAATGTTAGTGTGGCAATGCACACGTGTGCAAAGAAGATTGCAGATTTTGCTAAGTCTGGCAATAAAATTCTTGTCGAACGACCGTTCAGACGTTTTTAGTCCAACCTAAACTTTTGGTTTTATTGAAAATTACAGTGACGCCGACAATTAAAAATGAGGGGTATCGACGTTCAGTTTAGGGTTAGCCTTACAGGCTACCTGTCATTTGCGTTTGCCAGATTCTGCCTGAACGAACCGATTAAAAATGTCAGGAATCGGCAAATCATATTTCGCGCATAACAAGCGGACGTCATGCCAATCTGCATCACCCACTAGGTATCCGGTGTGAAATCTCACCAACCAGTTCGGTGGCACACATCGCACCGGAACACCCGATATGACGCCCTCCCCGCAAAGCTGATCCGCACAGTAGGGAACTCCGGCCTTGTTGCGCCCGTCGGAATTCAACTCGTAGGCGTGCACGTCAATTGTGTCTCCCTCGCAGGTCTCGAGCACGAAGTTGTGCTTCCAACTGTCAGGTCGGGACACTTCGAAATAACCCTCCGCCTCAAAGAGATGTCTCAAGGTAGCAATTTGTAAAATGGGCAACGCAATATCAAGATCGCCATGCTGTCGCGTTTGCCGACCCAAAAGAGCATCAACAGCCCAGCCACCGTCAATGCAGACGTCCAACTCGGCGTCGAGCGCGATCTCCCAAAACCGAAGTACCGATTCTGCTTCCATTACAAACCTTCCGGTGTTGTCAGACAAACTTGAACACCCGTAAAAGGCACATCAAGTCAATTATCATGCGGCAAACTGGCACTGTCAAAGTAAACTTGCTTGAAGTGGGCAGGGCTACTTTGCAACCCCGTCTAATGACAAAACACTCCCCATTTAGCTACATAAAACCTGGCCCGGGGTTACTGAACCGTCTTGCCCAGGCCCATGGACTGGAAGCCAAGAGCCACGAGCCCACGGTAATAGCGCACGCACCTTCGTCCTGCCTATAGCGTTGCATGAGCTCAATTTGCGCTGGATGGTTTTGCTCGGGCCGCGGTCTGTGGACCACCGGCAGGGGGTTACGGTGCCCAATCGCTACAGCTAAGCCGAAGGGTGCAGGACCATGGACCCCGGATCACGGGCCCCGCGTCTCGGACATCGGACCTTTAGTATTAGAGTGGTGGATTCATTGGGGGGGGGTTTTGTTTACTGCCATTAACTGTAAAAGCAGACATTGCCCTATCCAAGCACTAGCGGCTGCTATGCGGAGAAAGCGTCAATTCGCTGCAGCTGCGCCAATGTCCGGTTTCTGACCGGCTTATTTTTGCTCGATGATGGCGAAAAAGACAAAGTGCCAATCACCCGGGATAAAATCATAGTATTTAAGCCAAAGGCGCTTGGCTAATGAAACATTGAATGAGTGCAAACGGCCGGCCAGCGCGTTGTTTTCCAGCACTCTGGCGCTTGGCGTTCAGTCCCGCGCAGCCGATAGGGCCGCTTCACAAGAAAAATCGCTCTGAGCGATCTGCAAAATCGTGCAAATGAACCGTGACCTGATCGTCGCTGAGTGTCACCACACCGTAGGCCGGGGGTTCGAAATTTGCGGCCATACGATCGACAGCCCCGTTCAACTCCAAGGCAAACTGATGGTTGAGGCCGCGCATGCAGGAATAGCTGATGCCCCGCCAATTACCAAAAATGGCGCGATGCACATGGCCAAAGAACAGATGGCGGATACGCGCCTTGTGGGATGCCATGACATTATGGAACGCCTCCGCATCTTGCAACATAATCCGGTCCATGGATGCGATGCCTGTCTTAAATGGCGGGTGGTGCATGAACAGGACGATTGGGCCGTCGGTTTGGTCCAGTTCGCGATCCAACCAAGCTAGGCGCGCGGGGCAATATGCGCCGGCGTGGGTTTCTGGGTCCTTGGTGTCCAGCAAGAGAAACCGCCCGAACGGGGTGTCAAAGCCGCTTTGGACAAAACCGTTGTCATCGCGGGGCGTTTCAGGGAAAGCCTCGCCAAAGGCTGCCGTATCGTCGTGATTGCCCACCATTAGATGCACGGGCATATTGAGCTTTTTGATTTCGGGCGTAAACCGCGCATAGGCTGCCGCGTCGCCCCAATGGGTCATGTCACCGGTCAGGACAACGAAATCCGCGTCACCATGTTCAGCATTGATGGAGGCCACAGCGGCACGCAGCCGCGCGGCGGGATCTTTTCCGTAAAGCAACCCTTCGCCAATGACATGGGTGTCGGTGAGATGGATGAACTTCATTCTGCAGCAATCTCGATCGCTTCGATCCGGTAACTGTCGCCGTCGTTAGACCCACCGGCCCAGACTGTAATTGTGACGTCTTCGGCCAAAGCGGG
>Ga0302125_10001774_pt1 | contig 10531 bp, 8 predicted proteins | sample CB4_surface_MG_FD_203111 | JGI IMG/M metagenome (GOLD analysis project Ga0302125, IMG submission 203111) | Marine microbial communities from Western Arctic Ocean, Canada - CB4_surface | ecosystem: Environmental > Aquatic > Marine > Oceanic | place: Canada: Western Arctic Ocean | collected... | reverse complement strand
TGCTCAATGACCTGCGTCTCGCGCGCGTGGCTGCCGAAGCCAAAGCCGCCGCCGATGCGACCTCCGCCAAACAAGTAGAAGCCGCGAAGCAACTCGCCGCAACCAAAGCAGCAGCCAAACCCAGCCACGACATCATTCAATGGCTGGGTAAATCAAAAATCTCCGGCGTGCGGCTCTCGGCCAGTGGCAACAAAGTGATCCTCAACAACAAAGCCTATTCAGTCGGCGAAACCGTCAACCTCGGACTCGGTCTCAAAGTCTTAATCATTCAGGAAAAGCGCATCCTTTTTATCGATCCCAACGGCAAGAAATACCTGAAGCAGTTATAAGGAGTGTGGGCGACTCGCCCTCGCTCCAATTCAAAATGCATGCGAACTGCTAAGTGCGCTTTTCGCAGCAGCGCTTCACACCGCCTGGTATTCCCGCTGGGAATCGACTACGCAGCCGCAGGCGAAGACCCCACCCAGATCACCATCTGGGTTCGACTAACTCACACGTAAGTGTGTCACCATGCGCAGCCTGGTATTCCCGCTGGGAATCGAACCCAGATCGACTATTTAGGAAACAGTTGTTCTATCCATTGAACTACGGGAACTTTTAGCTGAAGCAGAACGATTAAAAAAAATCAACTCGTCACACTCAGAGAAAAGAACTGCCAGAAAGTCAGGCATCAAGTCCTACGGCGCGTACGGTAAACATTCTTTAATCGTACTTTATCATTGGTAAGTGAAGACGTCATCTCCGCCACCTCGTCTTGTATGTCTATTTTTGGTGCTCCCCCAAGAAAAAAGTTCTCAAATTTGAGGATCATACAATAGAGCCCAAATCCGCTAAATCCACGCTCGGCAAAACCTGAACCAAGTAATATAATTGACTGAGACAGTCGCTTAATTCCACCGGCCGTTAATTTAATTATACTTGAAATGCAATTTTATGCACATACACTAATGCCTCCCATTTAAAGCTCGATAGATAGTGGCTAAGTTAATGGGACAATCCTTGGTCGAAATTCAACTGACGCTTAATCTAACCAAAACCCAAAAGACATGACACCTACCTTAGCTTTCAGCTATTTAATCCGCTCGTTGATGACGAAAAGTTGCACGTATGTATGTATTTACACGAGCTTGGGAGCCTCATGGATCAGACATTCTTTGGGCCTAAAGCTGAGCCTCATTAGTATTCTTTTGGTTGGAGGTCTCTGCGCGAAAGCATCCCCCAACTTCATCCTCGTCCTGACTGATGATCAGGGCTGGACGAGCCTGTCCGCACCGATGGATCTAACGTGCCCTAGTAGTAAAAGTGATTATCACCAAACGCCTAACATGGATGCCCTACTTGAACGCGGAATGCGCTTTAGTAATGGTTATGCGGCAGCCCCAGTTTGCTCACCCACACGCTACAGTATACAATTTGGGAAATCACCCGCACGCCTAAATTATACAAGAGTATTAGGTCGAAATGGCGCTGACCATAATCAAGTAGGGATTCCACAAATTCTCAAAGCAGCCAATCCCGAGTATTTATGCGCTCATCTAGGCAAATGGCACATTAACGCGGACCCCAAACGCTACGGTTACGATGTACATGATGGCAAAACGACTAACCGCGAGGGAGGGTTCACAATGAAAAACCATAATCGTGAATGGGGGGGCTACGCCGAAGACGATCCTAAGCGAGTGTTCTCTCTTACCACTAGAGCCATCGACTTCATGCAAAAATCGCTCGAGGAGGAGCGGCCTTTTTTCATTCAGATCTCCCACTATGCGGTGCACTCGAATCTTGTTTATAACGACGAGGCTTTCGACGAGGTAGGTAATTGGCCGCGTGGCCAAGTTCACCAAAACCGAGCTTACGCGGCCATGGTTCACAATCTAGATCAATCGATTGGTCTGCTCTTAGAGGCTTATGATGCACTGGACCTCGCTGAAAACACCTACCTAATCTTCACTTCAGACAACGGCGGCATGCCGACTCTGCCAATTCAACTCAACAAAGGCAAACCCTACCCGGCGGGGCTAAATTCTCCTCTGCTTCGAGGCAAATGGGATTTGACCGAAGGTGGCATACGCGTTCCATTTGCCGTCATGGGTCCTGGGGTTGAAGCTGGTTCACAGAGTAATGAACCTGTCATCAGTTATGATCTTCTGCCTACTCTCGCAGATATCGCCGGTGCGACCGATGCCCTCCCTGATGAGCTAGATGGCCGAAGCATTCGCCCCGTGCTCAAAAATCCTGACACCAAAATTCAACGCCCACCCGAAGGCTTAGTCTTTCACTTCCCACATTACAATGTTGTTGGCCTCAATGAACCGCATTCAGCAATCCGCATTGGCGACCACAAGCTACTGAAGTTCACCTCATCCAAGCGTGAATTGCTCTTTAACGTCGCCGATGATCCCAGCGAGAGTGAAGATCTTTACGAGGCAAACGCCGCTCTGGTTGGCAAACTCAATGCTGCGCTGGAAACTTATCTTGACGAAATCGATGCAGAAAAACCGGAAGATAGTAATAGCTGGAAAGATTGGAATGGTCGTTCCGGCGCAACTAAGACACTCTTTCTCTCACGATATCCGAAATGATGCACCAATTGCCTTCACCACTCGCTGCCTGCGGAGCTTACTTATTCTGCTCTGCCTGTCAGTAGATGTCTACGCAAACACAAGCGCGAAGAAGCCGAATATTGTTCTAATCTTTGCGGATGACATGGGCTACGGCGATCCCGGATGCTACGGCGGTTCGCTCGTGACCACTCCTAATATTGATTCATTAACTGAACCAGGCATTCGATTTACCCAAGGTTACAGCATAAGCCCTGTTTGCGGGCCCAGCCGAGTCGGACTGCACAGCGGCATGCAACCAAGCCGCATTGGCGTCTGCTGGAATCCTGACATGGGGGCAGTGCCCTCCTTAATACTGCCCAGGGTGGCGATAATCTCCCCAGCGGTGCTTGATCGTCCGCTTGAGAGGGATTTGCATACCGCCCGAGTTTTCCAGCCAGTCATAAATCTCACCGGCGAGTTCGCGGATAAGGTCCTGGTGCTCGGGGTGCTCGATTAAATTATACATTTCGTTGGGGTCGCTCTGGAGATCGTAGAGTTCATTGCGTTCCCAGAGCCCATGATAGCGGATTAACTTGTAACGATCTGTGCGAACACCGAAAACGGATGGGGTCATCGGGAAGTCATACTCCCAATAATATTCGTAAAAGACTTTATCCCGCCAGGGCACTTCTTTTCCTACGAGTAATGGTAGAAAGGAATCCCCGTGCATCTCAGGATTTTTTTCAAGTCCTGCCATCGCCATAACTGTGGGCGCAATATCAATGTTTTGCACAAGGCTGTGTAAAGTTTCACCACCTTCAAATAAATCAGGACAGCGCACTAAGAGCGGCACCTTCGCGGATTCCTCATAAAAATGCCGCTTGTCGATCAAGCCGTGCTCTCCCCAGCTGAAACCGTTGTCGCCCATATAGATCACTACGGTTTCATCCGCAAGACCGCGCGCTTCTAGATACGCCATCACAGTGCCAATACTTTCATCGACTCCCATGAGGGTTTCGCAATAATCGATGACCAAGTCACCCACTGCTCCGTTGCCATGATACATGTAATCCACACCGTGCCAGCTGTGGCGCTGCTCCTTGACCCACTCCGGCCAGAGTAAATCTTTATAGCTACCATCTTGGGTTTGTGAGTAGGTCGCCGGTAATTCGTAGTCTACTCCCGCATACATCCCCGCATGACGGGCTGCCTGCTTGAATTCTGAGTGTACCGCCTTGTGCGATAGATACACGAAAAAGGGCTGATCCGATTCTATTTGCTCCATCCATTCCACCGCATGCTCCGTTAGTAGATCAGATGTATACACGGTATCCTCATAACTGGTATGCTCCCCATTGATGTTGAGTGTCACCCCAGTGTAGACGCCCTGTCCTTTAAAAGATTCCCAATGATGGAAGCCAGGCTGCGGGTCGTCTGACTCGTCACCCATGTGCCATTTACCAAAAAACGCAGTCTGATAGCCCGCTTGCTGCAGGTATTCTGGGAAATAAGTCAGGTTGCCCGGATTTGGAGCCTGATTGTCTACAATGGTATGCGTATGGGCGTAGAGACCCGTTAAGATCGAGGCGCGACTCGGGGAACAGAGGGAGGTGGTCACGTAGGCTTGGTCGAAATACACTCCCCGCTCTGCCATATTATCCATGTGTGGCGTCTTCAGCCAAGGCAGTTTGCCGGTAAATCCCATGAAATCGAAACGGTGATCATCGCTTAAGATAAAAACGACATTACGCTTCATTGCTTGAGTGGTGCCAGCGTAGCTGGGCAACATGGTTACCAGTAATAGGAGGGAAATAAACTGAGTCTTCATTGGGTGGTTAGTTTCTAAAATATGCTCTCAAGCAATAAAAATACTTAGCCCCTACGAATGCTAGACAGAAAGACGTTTCAATCAAAAAGTGCACACAATTGCAATTATTCTTCAATATCTCTGAACATTCTGAATGTAATATTTAAGCGATCATAAAATCCATAATTCACTAATAAAGAGTTAATTATGGAATTTAAGCTAGGGAGTATTAAGAATCTGAATTATTTAGTGCATTAATGTGCAAAAAAGCTTGCAGCGGGTGGAAAATACTATCTATATATAACTATTAACTTATTTTAACTGATGATACCTAGTATTTTTAGTTCACAATTACCCAACCCTAACAGAAACCTACACAACATGAAATCCAATCTACTTAAACTATCCCTTGCTGCTGCAGCATTAGCATTTTCAATCTCGCCATCTAGTGCGCAAGTAATCGACGGCAGCACAGTCTACCTAGGGTGGTCTGATTTTGATATTAGCGAAGCCGGTAATAATAATAGTAAGATTCAAGAATTAACCCCTAATTTAGATGCTGATGGTTTTCTTTCTGGCATAGTTGGTGTAGGCGCCTCTGGTAACAGTTACGGTGCTAAAGGTAGGTTCACAAACAACGTTACTGGTGTTAACGATAGTACTCTAGGTGGTTTGACTGACGGTCCCGATATGAGCAGTACAAACAACCTAGCAGTGAAATTCACAACACTTGGCAGCTTTCATCGCCTTGATTTCTTGATCAAAAACGAGAGCTTAACAAATGACTTCGTTTTAGATAGTATTCATTTCGATAACAGAAATCCTAATGCTGCCTCTAACAATGCATTCACCATACAGTATCTTGCTAACAACGGTGCAAGCAATTTACAAAACATGGGGACTGGTGCCAATGTCTCAAATCTAGCTTTCATTGCTGGATCATCTGCTACAGAAGGTGTAAGTTCAGCACTTGGTAACAATTCACATGATATTTCCATTGCCGCTAACATTGCTGGGAATCAAGCAGGTGTAAAACTTGCTGCTGGTGATCAGGCATCCTTCCGGATTACATTCATAGGTTCTTCTCTCTCTGATGCGTCTAAGCAGAACCAATTGGACAATCTCGGCTTCTCAGGATCGTTTGCTGTTCCAGAGCCTAGTTCCTATGCTTTACTTGCTGGCCTATTCGCCTGCACTTACATGATGGCTCGCCGTCGTGCAGTAAGCTAGACTAAGCACCATTTCTCGAAAAGCCTCCCTTCTTGGGAGGCTTTTTTTGTGCCTGAGAACAAGGGTTCGCTAATGTTCAGAGAGAATAAGACCTACACTGCTTAGTGGCATCACACTTGAGCTAGATCTTTACCAGCTAGAGTAAAGGAGACTACGCTTCGACAGCGATTCGAGCATCGCTGTTGCCCGCTAAGACCTTGCCGTTCAAATAAACGTGCTGGGTAGCGCTGAAACGACTTTCTAGCAAATCATGCAGCCGTCTGGCAGCTTGATAGCCAATTTCACGATAAGGTATTTGAATCGTGGTCAAATCGAATTGGTCAGTTGCGTTTGGGATGCCATCAAAACCTGTAATGGAATAATCTCTACCAACAACCAAGCCATACTGAGTAAATACAGATATAAAGTCATAGGCAATATGGTCCGCAGGGCAGATCCATGCAGTCACGCCGTCCTTAGTCTGCTGAATCGCCTTTTGATAGCTTTCATCCAAGGAGTAAGTGTCCTTTTTATACAGGTTTAAAACATCCTCTGGACGAAATTGAAGTCCAGCACGGGTTAATTTTTCAACAAATGCGCTGAAGCGTCGATAGACCCAGAGGGGCTCGACTGAGTAACGCCTTGAGAAAAAGCCAATCCGGTGATGTCCCTCATCGATCAGTCTTTGCATTAGATGAGATACCCCGCGGTGATGGTCCACATCAATACAGTCCAGATCTTGGGCACCAAATTGTTCGACCAGAGACACACAAGGAAATAGGCGCATAAGCCCTTCAATGACCTTAGCTGGGAATGGATACACCAGAAGGACGCCGTCCCAAAGTGGTTTCTTACCTTTGAGCAGCTTTTTGTAAGTGCCCTCTTCAAGGTTATCTTCCTTGGGATCAATGATGTGAATATCAAGCTGTAGCTTGTTCAGCTGCGCATATTCAGAAATCCCCGGCAATAGCTGAAAACCAGGGCTCTCATACTCAGTGCTATTATATTCCTCCAAATTACTACAAATCAGCACTGCTAAGGTTTGCTGATTTGAGCTGCTCCCTTTTTTACCACTCTTTCTCGGCTCTAGGTAATTATAACCTAACTTAGATGCCAGCGAAAAGACCACCGCACGGGTATCTGGGTTGATCCCGGCATGGTTGGTAAAGCATCGAGAAACAGTGGTTCGGGAGATACCAAGCTTATCTGCGAGTAATTGTTGGTTCACCTCCATGGGGAGCTGCAGGCCTCATTCCCTAGGTCTATTATTGCGTCAATCATCATAATATGAATCTTATGAACGACTTTGCACCGCCAATGCAAACAATTTAATTGTGAGAGAAATCACGCAACAATTATGCAGTTAAACAAGTGACAACGCATTGCTTCACTAAGATTGCTAGAAAATAACAATAATAGATAAATCAGTTGCGGGGCAATCGAGTGAAATTTGAATGTTTGCCAGACATAAAATGGCGAGCACCTTAGGCCCGGATTAGGATTGAAAGCTAGATGATTAGAGAAAATCGTAAAAAATTCACAGCGCGCAATGTATCAAGCTCGATCTCGATTTGATATTAATTGACACTTATGTGAGAGTTCCAAATCCGTTTAAGTCCATTCTAGGCATGCTTAATACTTGCAATATTATGCAGATATTATGATCAAACCGACCGCATCGGGTAAGTGTTAGCGAATAGACGCCCAATCAAAACCCGTCGTGCGCATCTCAGGTAAGCACAGTAAATCGGCTCCAAAGGCTGCTGGCCTTTGCACACAGATCAGAGATTCTTACTAAATTAGTAGCAGCGTCACCGCGTGTGACTGCAAACTGCGCAATAGAAATATTCATTAATAGGCGTAAATAAATAAGGATTTTAATACTTGGGCTGCACCCCGAAAACTGAACCACTTGAAATGTTAGTCTGGAGCCTTTAGAAGAAGAGAATCGCCGCTTGAAGAGTATCGTAGCGGATCAGGCACTAAACATTGCAGTGCTCAAGGAGGTGAACTCAAAAAAATGGTAAGCCCGGAGCATAAACGTCGAGCGGTCACTTCGATTTTGAAGTTGGGGCTGTGTTCATTGCGCCGGGCTTGCCATTATCTTGGATTGAGTCGCTCCAGCTATCTCTACATGCCTAAGGCGCGTCGGGACTATGAATTGCAGCTGGTTGATCGAATCAAGAAGCTATCCAAGGATGATCCTACTTATGGTTATCGTTTCATCACTGAGCTACTCGCTCGTGATGGCTGGAGGGTAAATCGTAAGAAAGTGCAACGCATCCGCCGAGCCGAAGGCTTGAGGGGCCATCAAACGAAGAAGAAGTCCCCTCGCCGCGGCGTATCCACGACTGAGCCCCGAAGTGCCGCTGCCTCAAATGATGTTTGGAGTTGGGACTTCATTTTTGACACGACCGAAGATGGGCAAACGATCAAGGCCTTGAGTATCGTCGATGAATTTAGCCGCTTCTGCATCGATTTAAACGTAAACCGAGAGATCTCTTCATCGAAAGTCTTAGAGGCTTTAGATCTAGGGTGTGAACGCTACGGAGCGCCCAAGTGTATCCGCAGTGACAATGGCCCTGAGTTCGTGGCCACTGCGGTTCAAGACTGGGTGAAGTCGCGTCAAATCGATTGTATCTATGTCGCCCCAGGATCTCCATGGGAGAATGGTTATGTCGAAAGTTTCCACAGCCGCTTTCGCAATGATTGCCTCAATCGCGAATGGTTTATCAATGAACTAGACGCAAAGGTCGCTATCGGAGACTGGCGTGAACACTATAATGAACGCCGCCCTCACAGCGGCATCGATTACCAATCACCGACAGAAGTATTCTTTGGCAAGTGCTCTGACGCAAAGAGGGCGTAGCCCGACTGGAGGCAGAGCACTTGCCAAAGACATCCTGAACCATTAACCACAACATGAACCAACGCTATCAGACTAACATTTAGGCTGGTCCAGCTTTGGGGGTCTTCCAAAATAATGGTTCCGACCTTCCAGTCATCTGCGCGGAAGGGAGTAACAGGTAGGCTGTTGCGATCATGCAGATTGACCACAGGGTTTTGCTGGCCACGTTGCAGAGCCATATGGTCCCCAAAAATGCTGGGAAGAATAAGCGCTGCATTGAGTGAAGCAACAACGCAAGCAAGCTGTATCCACAGAACTGATATAAAGAATAATTTTATAGTCATAGCTTTCGTCCATTTTTTCTCCTTTTTCTTTTTAACGGTAATCTTCTTCTTCGGATTTGGTGGTGATCCCGGTGCGCTGTATTCAGACTCGAACAGATCAAATGACTTCATGGCCGGCCCCAGGATTTTACGTCATTCAAGCTGCCGTGACTGAACTAATAGGAATTTACTTTTCGGCGGTGATAGGGAAATTCCTATCATTAATCTTCGCCGTAACGAATTCTGTAAAATCGCCCCTTCGCGACATCACCCTGATCCTTTACCTGAATAGTGAGGAGTGGCTTCTCCTGATCCGCATTGTCAGCATGCGCAGCTTTTATTATGTATCGCACATTTTCGCCGCCAATATCGTTAATACTACCAATCTCCGGATTTACCCTCAAATGCAGATATTTACCTCCGCTGTAATCCGGATTAGAATTATAAAATTGCCATAGATAGTCACTTAATCGACTCACTAGACTACTCGTAACCCGCACCGATTGTGTCTCCGAAGCCCTGCCTGCAATGAGGTCATTTAAAAATGCATCCTGTAATTTAACTAGATTAGTGTTGGCCGTAGTATTCTCATGGTAATCGACCAATCCATCTTCATCGGGATCGGTGCCATTAGAATCATAAATCCCTAAAGACCATAAATCTGCATCAAAATCGGTACTTTGATTGAATCGTTCTACCGTAACTGCAAAAGTAGCGCTGTGAATTTGCTCGTCGCTTCCAATATTCGGCAATTCAAAGATGAGGATCGCATTGCGACCACCACTAGGAGCTGAGGTAGTCGATCCTACTGCCAGTGTAGTAGACGATGCATTTATAATACCTGGGGGCGATCCAGATCGGAGCACATGGTCCGCGCTATTACCGATTACAGTTTGAGAGGTCAGCGTCACCGCTGCATCGGATCCTGTACTATTAGTTGTACTGATAGTCACTGCTTCATTGTCTCCTTCAAAGGATCCCTCCTCATTCCAGCTCTGTAAATCAGCACTAGATTCTAATTTAAATGGAGAGCCTTCGCCAGCAGCAAGCGTGAGTGAACCGCCACTATCAGTCATATTATTTTGTAAGATTTTCAAGAAATCCGTATTGTAGCTTTCCTTAATAAGCAGGTCTTCCATCGTGGCTCGGTTCTGCTGATCTATCAGTGCACTAGAATTGATGATATTAGTTATTTCATAAGGATCGGCGGATATGCTCGTATCAAAGAGTTCATTCCAAGAAGCGTTTTCTTGGTAGCGCACAATCTTAAGTCCATCTTCGTGAATTAAAGAAATGTAAGGGCGCACACTTGCCGTTGGAAATTCGGCGTCATGGTTATACTCGATAAATAGTTGATCTCGCCAGTCATTAGGCACTTCACCTCGAATAAATGGTTCAAGGCTGGCTCCTTGCATAGAAGCAGGCACTTCAAGCCCGGCTAAATCTAAAATAGTCGGTGCGATATCTAAGTTGGATACAATTTCATTAACAATTAAGCCATTTGCAGTCTGCACACTCGGATGGCGAATCATGAATGGTAATCGTATACTCTCCTCGTAAGCAGCGCGCTTATCGCTTAAGCCATGTTCACCCCTAAAGAATCCGTTATCGCTAATAAATATAATAGCGGTCTCATCATCTATCCCCGCAGCTTGCACCGCATCTAGAATATTCCCTACGCAGCCATCAATCCCCGCAATAGTCTCGCAGTAATTCACATTATTAACGTTACCACTATTCCCTCCATTTGCACCCGGAGCAAACGGAGGGGGTACATCTAGATTCGGAACATTTGCTGATG
>Ga0302125_10001772_pt1 | contig 10540 bp, 12 predicted proteins | sample CB4_surface_MG_FD_203111 | JGI IMG/M metagenome (GOLD analysis project Ga0302125, IMG submission 203111) | Marine microbial communities from Western Arctic Ocean, Canada - CB4_surface | ecosystem: Environmental > Aquatic > Marine > Oceanic | place: Canada: Western Arctic Ocean | collected... | reverse complement strand
TGGGAAACTTTTGATGACTTTAGTACATACATACGTGAAAAGACAAATTGTAGTGTGCTACGTGATGCAGATGCAGAAGCAGATGATCTTATAGCACGTTGGATTGCACTGCATCCTACAGACGAACATGTTATCATTAGCAGTGATAGTGACTTCTATCAGTTGATTACAAAAAACGTTACACAGTTCAATGGTATTACAGATAACTTGATTACACTAGAAGGCATATACGATGCTAAAGGCAAGCAAGTGATAGATAAGAAAACAAAGGAGCCTAAGCTGTTAGGTGATCCTGAATGGTTGTTGTTTGAAAAGTGCATGAGAGGTGATTCAAGCGACAATGTGTTCAGTGCTTATCCAGGTGTACGCAAGAAAGGCACCAAGAACAAAGTTGGTCTACTAGAAGCATTTGAAGATCGCAAAAGCAAAGGCTATGCATGGAACAACATGATGCTACAACGTTGGACTGATCACAATGGTGCAGAGCATAGAGTATTAGATGATTACAATAGAAACAAAGAACTAATTGATCTAACTGCTATGCCAGATGAAATTAAAGATAGAGTAGACTTAGAAATTATTAATCAAGTAACCAACAAAGATGTTGGACAAGTAGGATCCAAGTTCCTGAAATTTTGTGGTAAATACGAGTTGAATAGACTTAGTGAGAACGCAGAACAGTATGGACGTTGGTTAAACCAAACATACCAAGGAGTATTAAAGCATGAATGATACAATAGCAAAACCAATTGTCAATGGTAAGTTTTGGGTCATAAAACAAAACGATGAAAAAATTGGTTCAGTTGAAAAGGACAATCAAGGTTACTTTGTTACTACAAAACAAGGTAATGCACGTTTCAAAACTATTAAGAGTCTACGTGATGTTACAAAGATAGCCTTTGAACAAGATGCTGAAAGAATCAAGTATCCTGAGAATCAAGTGAACAACTTTCCAACAGATTGCAAACCATACAACGGTATATGGGATATCAATCAAAGATTACCAATCTACACACAAGAAAAGAAAAGTAAAAGTTGGTATGCCGCTGGTTACTACATGGTAACAATCAATAGAAGAACCAAAGTAATGTACTGTCCAAAGTTAATCATATTAGATAGATATGGTTATGTTGGACCAGTTAGAGAACCAGATGGATTCTACTACAAGTGAGTGGTTTATATATACGAAAGTTTATTGACAGGGTTGCACAATGTGATGCAACCAATGCACAGGACTTTGTTTGGAGTATGCAAGATGCAAAAAACTTGCATGGTGATATAACCAAACTGTTGCTTGATATCGAACTTCTACAAAAAAATAACCAAACAGAACAACCTACTGAAATTGAAGTTGACGGCGGAACTTGGTAGTTAACTAAGCCGTTTACCAATTATCTACGCAGTTTATCATAAATAACTGTGGAGATAATGAACATGGCAAGACCAAAACCACAGATATTAGTTGAAGTAACAGACAAACATACCTATAAGACAGAGCAGGTACTAGCCAGTGATGGTATTTGGGCAGTATACTTTGAAGCAAAACCAATCAATCTAAAAACATCTAACATGCTTGTGCAGTATCCTGGACCTAAGTATAAGAAAGTAAGTTTCTCAAACCCAGGGCATGCAATCAGCCTAGCAAAAAAACTTAATACACAATTCAAGACTGACAAATTTACTGTGGTATTACTCAGTAAAGGTCAAATTGTTTATAAAGATGCGGGATAAGAACAAACTTACACGTCATGTTATTGATCTTTTAGAAGAAGATCGTCCTGAGTATAAAACTGCATTGCACTCATGGTGGTATAACACACGCGAACAAGGCGGTATGCGTCTAACAAGCACTGGATTCAATATACTGAAAAAACTAAAGTTTGAATATTGGGACTTTCAGTTACCTAATAACTTTGCACGTAAGAACAAACGCATCATACTAGGACTTGATCGCAAACTACAATTTCCATACTACTACGGACAAAAACGTTTGAGTTTCTTTGGTTCGCAAGAAGCAATGATGGCAAATCTCACAGGTGACTTAGAATCATGGCTTGCTAATAATTTCTAATATAGTTCTTGCTATAGCAGTATGTCCTTGTATAAGTGGATGACCTCCAGGACCTTTATCAAAACCTTCACACATTTCAACCAGTGTGCCTATGTAGTTGTTGCAGTAACTGATATCCACGTCCCACGGCCCTATGAAGTAGTTCTTACACGTGATATAGGTTTCTAACATCTTTACCTGTGCATGAAACTTGTCCAGTGCCCAAACTTCGTTCCAGTCAACAAACTGTTGCGGAGTTTTTGTAGGAGTAAAGTGTTCTCCGTTTCGTTCAAATCTGTTAGGTGTTGTGAAAGCAATAATCATCAACTGTGGATCATATTCCCCAATAGCATTAACAACAGTTCGCACAATAAAGTCATTGCTGGCACCAGGTTGTGCTAGATTAACACAATTCATACCAAGTCGAGTAGCCAATTGATAGGGCCATGCGAACTCTGTATTGCTTAATTCTGTGCCATATGTGAAACTATCGCCTATTGTTAATAACATTCAAATACCTGTTGACATTTTGTGATAACGTGTTATAATGTAATTATAATAAAACAACAAAGGCGTGAATTAATGCACCTACATATTAAAGATGTTTCTCTCTATACCAAAGTCACCAGCAGATTAAAAAATGGACGACAATATCATAACTTTCAAGAAGAGCGAGCAGGTTTACAACTACAACAATTTACTGTACAAAAAACTGCACAAGAACACAGTCTGCAAAACAAAGAAACAATACTTGCCCGTGCAAAACATTTGGGTATACCCACAGTAATTCTACACTCAGAAGGTATGCAGTTTGTTGGACAGTCTAACATTACAACGCAACAAATACTAACTGATACACAAATTGATGGACTCAATGAGGGGACTAGTAGCAACCATTGGAATAGTGCAAGATGGAATGTGATTGACAACGATGAAGGTTATCAGGTGCTGGACTTCTACACTAACTATGATATGAATCTTGTGCTAAATGCAGACGCAGGATTTTATGTGGACGGTGTAAAAGTAAAAAATAGATATGATCAAATTAACAAACTTTGGAGTTATGGTTATGCTAGTAAACGTGGTAGACCTCTAAGGATTGGCAGACTTGGACACAGTGGTACTAAGCAAGAAATAGAACACCTTGTAAGATGGACTGATGAACTTAGAAACAAACGCACTGGAAGTGAAGTCGCAACAAAAGCCATATCAATATACAGTTCATTGAACAGACACTATGCCTGGCCAGAACACTGGTAAAGGTTGACATATAGGGATTTCTATTGTATACTATAAGTATATTAACAGTTAGAAACAAAGGAAATGTTATGGGATTAATTATACTAGCAGTACTATTTTCAATAGGAAATAACGACTTCATGTCAACTGCTGACGCACAAAAAGCTGCTGGATACAAATGGTACAACCTACCAGAGTGCAGAGTAGTCACTGAAGGCTTACCTGCTATCACTATCGACAGTGTAAAAGGCAAAAGAGTTTGTTATAAACTTGCACTTACTGCTGATGAAGTAAAATAATTTGTTAGAGTGGTTCATAGTTGCATTTGTAACATTTGCCCACACCGACGAAGTCAAAGTTAAACTCATGCAGAAGAGTTTTAGTACACGACCTGCATGTGTTTCCTACATGAAACAAAACTCAAGTGTTATAAACGACATACAAACACTTAAACCAGCCAACAATGGCATGTGGTTCCAATGTCTCGATAGTGAGACAGTAAAACAATACAAAATTAAACGCCAGTCTATTTAAAGACTAAATAAACGCATCAACAGCGCCGGCAACGACGCGAGCATAACACTGGACGCTTGAGCACCTTGCTCTTTACTTAAACGGACGCCCTGCTCTACTTTCCAAGTTGATATTTAATATAAAACGATTGACAATTATTATTATAGATGCTATAATACGACTATAACTTAATTGACATAAGGTAAGAGTATGATTGAAGATGGTGTTGTACATATTGCAGGTTCGTTTGAATGGATAGACTTTATCCATGTGATGGGCGGTATACTTGCAGGATTTTTAGCAGGATTAATTCCTGGCATTGGCAATACAATAATGTTGTTTATGCTTTATCCATTCTTAATGGAATCTACACTATTTCAAATGCTAGTCTTTTACCTTGGGCTTGCATCAGTATCACAGTTCAGTGGTAGTGTTATTGCAACAGTTTTTGGTATCCCTGGAGAGTCCAGTAGTTTGCCAGCAGTGCGAGAAGGTAAACGACTATTTGAAAGAGGACAAGGCAACTTTGCAATAAGTGGAGCAGCCATTGGAAGTGTGTTTGGATCATTTATAAGTGTCTGTGTTATCTTTGCCATACTACCATTTGTTGTACATGGACTAATGAACTTTTACAGTGCTGAAATACAATTCGGTATACTTTGGATTGCAACCTGTAGTGTTGTATTCTTACTAGGTAGAAGTTGGAAAGAAAATGCACTGGTGTTTACACTAGGTGCTGGCTTAGGATTAATAGGACAACATAATGTTCCATTCTTTATCTTTGGTGAAGGCTATTTGCCTTATGACACGTTTCCAAGTCTTTACGAGGGCTTGCCATTGTTTCCTGTAGTGGTTGCATTGTATGTGTTTCCAACACTGTTGAACACAATAGAACAGTTTAAAGATTTCAAATACGAAAACGATATGGACTATACAGATAATGCCTCGCCAATGGTACATTTTAAACATTGGTGGGATAATAAATGGGCAAGTATTCGTGGAAGTATATTTGGTGCTTTTGTAGGCTTAGTACCGCACATTGGCACAGGTATTGCTAGTAACTTCAGTTATGCAGTTGAGAAGAAACGTGCTATAAAAGAAGGACACTATCGAGAAGACGGACACATGAAATCGCTTATAAGTGCTGAAACAGCCAACAACAGTTGTACACTGGTATTGTTGTTGCCGTTGATGCTTATTGGTATTCCAATGAGTCCAAGTGAAACTATTCTCATATCATTGATTGAAATGAACAGTTATGTAATTAACTGGAGAGTAAGCATTGAACAAAACTTTTTTGAACGTCTTACATATTGGTTTGTGTTTATAAACATTGTTGCAGTCATCTTATGTTGGCCAGCGGTGAAATATGTAAACGTACTAAAAAAATTGAATATGGTACACATGATATATGGCACAGGAATAATTCTTGTTGCCCTTGTATTATACACAGGTTCTACACAGTATGACATGTGGTATCACTTTACGGTAATGGCATTGCTATTACCATTGGGATATATTTTACGTAGAACAGAAACATTAATACTGTTAATTGCATTTATATTGCAGGACAAGTTGATGATGAGTTCAAACGTATTATATAATTTGCATTTTGGTTAATTTAGCCAAATGGACGGTTGACAACACACCTGAACTGTTGTATATTATTAACTTAACTTAGGACATTAACGGAGAAAATATATGACCTTACTATCAAGACTAAGTGCAGTAGTTGTTGCACTTACAATTTTTGCAGGACTAAGCAGTACTGCAATGGCAGAAAAGAAGATCCTCGATGTGATTGTTGCATCTTCAAATACAGGTAATAACTGGAAACAAGGTGTCATGCTACAGAAGGCTCTTACTGAAAGAGGCTACGACAGCAAACTTGTTCATACAGCAAACTGCTTTAAGAATAAGAAATACATTGCTCAAACAGATCGTCCAGGATTTTATTTTAAGTCTGGTTCATCATGGATCAGTGACGTAGTAAGAAAAAAGTGTTTTATTGCACCAGAAGTTACTAAAGACGTAAGTTATGTAACACCTTTCTTTTACAGATCAAATGCAATGTGTGTACGTAAGTCCGACAATATTGGTTCAGACTTAAAAAGCATTGTTGCTTGGATCAAAGCAAAAGATCGTGTAACAATTGGTACATTTAACAACTTACCAGATGACTTCTCCGACTTAGGAAAGCAGTTTGGAAACAAGTGGAAGAAAGTTGCATACAACGGATCTTCAAACACACTTAAAGGTTTCTTAGCAGGCGATACAGACTTAATGTATCTAGGTTATACTGCAAGAGAAATTAATACTCCAGACCTAGACTGTTTTGCTACAACAGGTGGTGTAAATGGTACTGCAAAATTTGCTGATTTATTTCCAAATTGGGGACTATCAAGTTTAGTTGAATTTCCAATTGTATTTGGTATTAAACTAAACGCAGAGCAGATTGCAGATACAAAAGCAGTAATGGCAGATATGATGTCAAATGATCCTGCACTAAAGAAGTACTATGGTACTGCATTTATTCCAACTGCTGCTGAGTTAGAAGAAAGAGGTCTTGGACTTGCAGACTGGTGGCAAGATGCGGCTGATTGGATGCCAGGTGGCGTTAAATCAGATACAGTTGCAAACTGGAAAGCTGGTAAACTACAATAAAAGTTTACCACTGAACTTCATAGTATGACGGGTACTGCTCGTCATACTATTTCTGCATTTTACAGGAACAAAAACATGTATAGAGATAAGTTACTAGAATTAGTCAATATTGGCGATGCCCAGGCAAGGAAAATGGGTTATCCTTTTTATTGGGAAACTCCTGATGGCAAAAGATTAGGTAATGTATATGTTGCTAGATGGTATGAAAAAGAATTTAACTGTTGGTTGCCATTTGTAACTACTCCTGAACTGGTAAAAGAATTCAAAGAGACTCTCAAAGATAAGAGTTTTGACATGAACTATAATTACAACGTTGATTTTATCAAAAGATTAAAACAAGAATACGAACATGTGGCACTGTTGTACAGCGGCGGATATGACAGTCACGGAATACTCATGGATTTTGTTGATAACAACATACCAGTAGATGAAACTGTTACACATTTCAGTTGGGAAACTGATGATCGTATCAATGAAGAATACAGAGAAAATTCGTTTCCAAGTTTGCACAAATATTCCCAACATATAGATAAACAAACCTTTTTATATCCACACGAAGATGAATTAATTACACATTTCTCAGATGAGTATGCATTTTTTAAACGTCCACAATGTGGCACAATAATAGAGCCAATGAGCTCACTGCAGATTGAAAATTTTTATAATGGTGCTACTCCCTATGATTATGGAGTGCCAAAAAATATAGATAAAAAATTAGACATGAACCCACGAGGTTGTTTTATTATAGGTAAAGATAAACCACAGTTGGTTTATTATAAAAAACGTTGGTATGTCACATTTTTAGATAGTGCAATGAACGATAGAGGCGGCTTACTTAACTTAATTTACTTTTGGGCTCACCCAGGCAATGTAAAGACCTTGATCAAAGAAAGCAGACTATATCGTTCTTATATATTAGAAAATAAAAACTTTGATTTGGCAGACACACTATCATTTTTTAAATTTCGTGAACAAGACGAATTAAATTATGTAATTGATAGACCTGATATAGCCAATGCAGATCTCAAGTTAGGCAAAAATGCAAGATACCCACTGGAAAAAGGAAATTTTTTAGTAGCAGATAGATGGGACATTGTTTTCCCGTATGCACGTTGTATGAAGAAATTTTTAGAAATTTTTCCTGAATGTAACCACGGGTTTGAAAACTTTGCAAATCAAGGCAAGTTTGCTTGGTTCATTGACATTGACAGTTTGGAATTTTACACACAACAAGAACTTATACCAAACGGGTTTGAAGATATTACATCAGAGAAACATCAAGGTTTAGATATGGACGAACTGGTTGCTACAGAAGGTTACAAAGGTATTAAGAAAAGACAAGGCAGTACTCATAATAGACATATCAGAGAAATAAAAAAATTGCGAGACCAAGAACTTGCAAAGAAGATGTTAAATAACTTAAAAGGGGAATAAAATGGATAAAATAGGGCACTTGGATATTGATTGGCAAGCATTTAATGAACGCATAGATTCAGTAGAAGGTGTGGTAAAACAACCAACTGTATATAATGCTCCGTTAAAACAAGAAACATATGATATGAATTATAAAGTCAATGAACACCATTATAAAGCACATATTGAAAACGGAACTAGTGTCTATACTGAATACGTCAGTGATGATTTAGTTGATATGTTTCCAGCAGACTTTTGGCCCACTGTGGGTATGGATGGTCGTGTAATTATCAAAGTGCTTGAACATGAACCTGGTATTCTTACACAACCTCACATGGATGGTTATCACAATACTAAAGAAAAGTTTGGATTAGACGAAGATGGGCCAGTCAAGAGACTGTGGATACCATGTACAGATTACAAATTTGGACATATACTTTGTGTTGGTGACGACTTTATTATGACCGACTACAAAGCAGGCGATGTATTTGAAATACCCGGAGACATACTGCACAGTGCAGGTAATATAGGTGTCGAGACACGTAGAGTAATCACTGTCACTGGCGAAGCACTTGACAAAAAAGGCTTTCGTGGTGTTGAAGTATGCTGAAGCACATAGCAAATAACATGGACGAAGAAATTCAATATATTTTAACTAAGGAACACGGTAGACAACAGGACACTGTGGAACTTATTGCCAGTGAAAACTTTGCAAGTGAAGCAGTAATGGAACTTTGTGGTAGTATATTCACCAACAAGTACGCAGAAGGATATCCGGGCAAACGTTACTACAACGGTTGTGAGAATATGGACTTAATTGAGACAATGGCAATTGACAAACTATGCAAGTTGTACAAATGTAGTTTTGCAAACGTACAACCTCATTCAGGAGTGAATGCAAACACTGCTGTTTATCAAGCATTGATGAAACCAGGTGATACACTAATGGGTATGGATTTGGCAAGTGGTGGACATTTGTCACATGGTGCTCCACCAACACTTAGTGGCAAAGTATACAACGCAGTAACATATGGTGTAGACGAAAATGGTTTATTAAACTATGAACAAATAAGATCATTGGCAAAAGTAAGTCGTCCAAAAGTAATAGTAGCAGGTGCAAGTGCTTATCCAAGACAGATAGACTGGAGTGCATTCAAAGACATTGCAGATGGCATCGGTGCATATCTAGTTGTTGATATGGCACACTACAGTGGACTGATAGCAGGTGGTGCATATGATTCACCTTTGCCTTATGCTGATGTTGTTACAAGCACAACACACAAAACATTACGTGGTCCTAGAGGTGGTATGATACTGTGGAATAATCCAGACTATACTAAGAAAATTAACAGTAGTATATTTCCTGGCACACAAGGCGGCCCACTAATGAATATAATTGCTGCCAAAGCACAATGTTACATCGAAGCATTAGATCCTAGTTTTAAACAGTACGCAGATCAAATAGTAAAAAACGCAAGAGCAATGTGTAGTGTATTTGAACAACGTGGTTTTCCTGTACAAACAGGTGGAACAGACAGTCATATCATACTAATGGATTTAAGCAAAAGCAAATACAGTGGTAGACAGGCAGCTGATCTACTGGAAGAAAATGGAATCACTGTTAATAAAAATGGTGTACCAAACGATCCGAGAAACTTTGTAGAAACATCAGGAATACGCATTGGAACTGCTGCAGAAACCACAAGAGGATTGATTGAAACACATTTTGAAAACATTGCACATAAGATTTGCGAATTATTAAAATAAATGTGCGGAATATTATTAGTCAAAAGCAGTCAAGATCTTCCTTTAGAACTACATCTCAAGGCACTAGACATACTGAAAAGTCGTGGGCCAGATCGCACACGTTATCAATACCGTAACGGCATATTTATTGCACAGGTTGTGTTGCACATAACTGGCACCGATGATTACTACAATCAATCTCACGAAAATTTCTTAGCATACAACGGTGAAATATACAACTACAAACAGTTGGGCACATATTCTAATGATATAGAATTTGTAGACGAGTGTGTAAACATCAATGCTCGCAGTCTATCACGTGGTTGGGGTCCATGGGCATGGGCATGGACAGATGGTAGTACCATACGTTATGCGGCAGATCCACAAGGAGAAAAAACACTCTATCAATATCAAGACAAAGACATATTGATTGTGTGTAGCGAAGTTGCACCTATTCTGGAATACATAGATGCAGTAAAAATACCGCACCCTTATGTGAATAAAAATTGGGGTACACTTGATATTACACCTTGGAAGGGAATTACACGAGTAACACCGGGTATGCAGTACATCAACGGTGATGCTGCTGAAGAAATTGATAGTATCTATAACTGGATAAGCACGCCAATACATCTCAACATCAATGAAGCATATGAGGACTTTAGCAGTGTGTGGCGTATGGTTACAGGATTAATGACACCCACATGCCCTGCAGGACTTACCTACAGTGGCGGACTTGACAGTAGTATAATTTTAAACAGCATTGACAATCTCAAATTATATGCTGTAAACAACACTGGAAAAGATCCTATTGTAGATAAACTTGAATCTTTCTTGACCAAAGAAGAATACAACAGATTGGTGGTTAGTGATATTTCAGAATCCCAATGGTTGGCTGAATATAAAGAGATGCTT
>Ga0302125_10001758_pt1 | contig 10580 bp, 19 predicted proteins | sample CB4_surface_MG_FD_203111 | JGI IMG/M metagenome (GOLD analysis project Ga0302125, IMG submission 203111) | Marine microbial communities from Western Arctic Ocean, Canada - CB4_surface | ecosystem: Environmental > Aquatic > Marine > Oceanic | place: Canada: Western Arctic Ocean | collected... | reverse complement strand
TATGATATCATCGGGTAAAATATTACCGTTGATATAGTCTTGTAGCATATCTGGATACTGAGTTAATAATAACATTATTTTGTTTATAGTATACGTATATATAGCCTTGTTAAATGTAGTAATTATTTCGCCACGATCTGGTAGGTTACTAGTTGATGTAAAATTAACTCTTTCTTCTAAACTTTCTACTTTTTGTATAGCACTCGAGTTAACACTTAAAATAAAATTGTTAAGATCACTTTTACCCTTTGTTCGAATAGTATCAATTTCATTCGTTACCATTTGTATTCTAGCTTCTACGCGCGGATCAGGCAATAACATTAGATCCAGGTCTTCGTTTTTATCAAGATAATAACTAATTTTATTAATTTTAGATTGTAATATTGCTATAGAATATTTACTATAATTTTCATTTTCCAATTTTAATAGATTTGCGGATAATATACCTTTTAGATCTCGCAGGTATTCGTCGAAGTCTGTGTATCTCGTTGTAACATATACACCTTGTTTATCAAACCCAGGAAGAGGTGTATATAACTGATAAATGTATGCGACTCTATTATCTAAGTCTCCAACCTTAGCTATTTGCGTGTATAAAGAATCTGGAATTGGATAAACTGGATCAAAATCATCTGCTAGTGTCTCAAATCCCTCACCCGTTGCATCTTTTTTAAGTACAATTTCTATAGTTTTACCTATATATCCTCTAGATACACCTTTAAATGGAACTTTTACAGCTAATTTGCTACCGGGAATGCAAACAATATCTGTCGCTCCAATAGAATCAGTCTGAAAAGTTTTAGTTACATAATTAGAATCTATGGTTTCTCTAGTCACTGAATATTTCCCTATTAATTCGGATTCTATCATCGCATCCAGTTCCGCTTGGTCCTTAGGAAACTTCGTAAATTTTAAAATTGGTACTTTGTTGACTCTTAAATTTTGAATATAACTAGTTTCCTTCGATAATAAATCATTATCTTTTAAACATTCTATTAAAATACTTTTAGGTAAATTTCTTAACAGACTCATCGTATACTTCTTAGATTCTTGTTCTAATATATCCTTTTCAGATATCCATGATTTTTTAGGCTCAATTTGTACTAGGTCTGATAACGAGACGGATACGGGTGTATCTATTTGGAATTTACCTGTTGTGTAACCTGTCGGATTTAAAACTTTAGCCTTGTAACCCTCCATATATATCGACATTATGTAAGTTTTATTTTCTTCGTAAATATTGGAATCATATAGATATTTAGATCGGACATCTGGATCTGTAGAGCTTGATAATTTCTGATTCGGTTTCTTAAGTGTAATGTGATGTTTTTTAGCTAATTTAGCTACAATTTGATCTTCTTTTTTTATTAGATAGTTTAGAGCATCTTCGATGCCTAATTTGTTTAAATCTATCTTTTCTTTTTTAACTCCTTCGATTGTAGTTCTATAATCCTTAAATGCTTGTTTTTCTTCTCTTAACGAATTTATATAAAATGAGTTATACTCTTGTTCAGTTACTTCACTCTTTATAAATTGCTGTCTTTTAAGAAGTCTAGACGATCTAAGTTCATTAATAAATTCTACACCCTCTTCCGTTACAGGTAATGATTTAATTTGAGAATTTTCGAATATCTCTAATTCCAAAAGTTCAGTAAAGTATTGTGTATCATCTATCTGTCCCTCTGCATATTTTCTCATTAGTGCTTCTTTATAGCTGGCTACACCTCGTGCGTATTTTTTCTCTTGTAGTTCTTTTTCAGTTATTACTTCTTCTCCTACAGGTTCTGGTTCTTCCTTAAATGTAAAAACATCTTCTAATTCAGCTTCTTCTTCTAATTCAGCTTCTTCTTCTAATTCAGCTTCTTCTTCAGATTCTGTTTCTTCATACAAAGATAAGTCAGAGTCGTCATCTATTTCTAAATCAGACATATTAATAACTACAAATATTATTTTTCTAAGTATTAAAATCTCATTAATTAATAAATGATATGTTACTTAATACCTGATTGTAACACTTGTGTTAAACAAGAAAAATTATTAAAAGAGTCTCCTAATCCCAATATTAATGTGAGATATATACCAATGGCTCAGGCTAAAAAAACAAAGTATACGTTTCCATTGTGGAAAAAAGGTAAACAGATATATGAAGGAATACTTAGAACTAATTCGTTTGGAGTTCCAACTTTATCAGAAATTTTTAGGTCTACAAATTTAACTAATAAGGGTCTCTGTCCAATGTTACAGCGTCCAGCAGGCCCTAGAGATACTTATTACCAAATATGGCAGGGTCCAAAAACAATGGCAAATGATAGACTTAATTTTCCACAGAATAAACTTGTTAGTGGATTTGGGAAACCTTCGTGTTTCGGTTCAGCAATACTATTAGGAAGTGGGAATAGCATTAAAGAACAAAAAACTATAAATAATACCAATCAAAAGGTAGGTAAACATCTTAAGAGTAGTGCCATTAAAGCTGGTGGTAAAGAATCATTAACTGCTGCAGGAATACCTAGTTTAAAAAGTAGTAAATTCGTTAAGATTACTAAGGATCTTACAGGCACGACTCTAACTCTGAAGTAAGTCGACTCCGTGATATACTCCAGTACTCTTTTTCTATTTCTATACCTATATAAGTTCTATTTGTGCTCTTACATGCCAGTATAGTGCTCCCACTACCCATGAATGGGTCTACAACTAAAGACCCCTCCTTACTAAATATTTTAATTAGATGTACCAATAGTTTAATAGGTTTAACAGTGATATGATTATTTTCTCCCTTCTCTTTTTTAGAAGGTTTACCAATTAAAAAATTCTTAGTGTAAATTTCGTCAAAGTCTTCCGTCACTATAATATTTGCTGGCACTTTATCATGATTTATTCCAACTTTTTGGTTAAAGTCTAAAAGTCCAGTTCTAAAGTTAAGTTCATTTTGTATAAATGTTACACCAATAGGTTTCATTGCTACACAAATTGGTTCATGACACGATTTAAGTTGTGGTGTTTTAAAACCGGAATACTCTTTTTTAAGTTCTTTTTTCTGAGTATCTGTTATATCCATGCGGTCAATAATGTGATTTACCGACATACCCTTGGGAATACTCTGTGTGTAAACCCAATTGATCATGTCTCTCACTTCAAATCCTGCAATTTCCTTCGCCATAGCGATAGAGTGATAAAGTCGTGGCGCGGAAAACGATAAAAAGTAGCCTCCAGGTTTTAGTTTTTTGTAGACTAGTTCAGATACTTCTTTATAAAAATAAAACAGTTCTTTTACCTGGTTCTTCGAGTATTTCATACCTTTTGGTAAATTTTTAATATGACTATTTTTTATATCGGAATCTATTCGTTCCTTTGACCAACCAGAATCTAAGTTGTGGATAAAGTATGGAGGATCTGTAAGTACCAGATCGATGCTATTATCTGGAAGTTTTTTAAGTTCATCTAAACAGTTGCCATGAATTAGTTTATTCATTAAGTAATGATATCATTAAAATACTATAAATTTTACGTAATGACAATCCAATTAAAATGAACGATATGTTTCAAAAGTTAAACAAAAGTATCCAGATTCTAGACCAACTGTAAGGACCTGTTTAAATTATTTTTTATTGAAATGATTTTATTGATACATTGTAATGGATATTATTACATATGACTTTTTGTGCATAATTTCTTCATTTTTAGCTTTAGTATTACTATTAGTAATGAGAAATAACTTTACTTATTGTGAAATATTTATACTAAGTGCTTTGTTCTCTTTAATGTGGAGAACTTATAGGTTTAATACAGGCTCAAGTCGTGACCATCCTTTATTCTATCTAGACTTATTATTTGCACTTTTAACTATATATTCTTGTTGCATTGATCCTGAAATATCTACAGTGGGAGTGGGATTTATCGTGTTACTGATGATATTATCCTGGGTTCTTGGATTTTTGAATAATATGTCGGTATCTAATATAGTTCAATGTTTAGCTCATTATTTAACAATTGGGTATTTACTATGCTGTTTTTTTAACTGTGTAGACAGATGAATACCCATTATCAACTAAAAATTTGTGGTGATTATTAAAATCGGGTTGAGATATCTTAAAATCGGAATATCTAAACTTAGGATTTTAAAATACATTAAACCTGTCTACCGGGTATAACATAACATAGATCCAAAACCCATGAGGAGAAAACAGGTCTCCCTATTGTAACTGGTTCACCCACCGGGACTACTTCTTCACCAGAGTAACAATTAGTCTCATTCGTTAACTGACCCTTAACAACTATAGGGTCGTTATCAAAACCATCGAAAACATAACCGTCAACAACGGGAATACCTATTGGTTCTCTGGGTATTATTTGATCAATAGGATGATCAAGGATTCCATGGTTGTTAAAATCATCAATTAAGTTATTGATAGCAGTTGTTAAATTGTAGTGATAATTGTAGTTATAATTATTGAAGTATCGCAGATTGTCTTCTGTCATCCTTTCACACGTTGGTATTTGATTTGTTGCACGTGGTCTTATAGACTACAAATAGTCGTGCCATTTTATTAATAATTAAAAGTTGTCTTCCTATCGGCGCTTCACAATGATCCAACGACCCCACAACTTTTCGCGACAGGCCTGTGCGGACATGTTGCACGTGGTCTTATAGACTACAAATAGTCGTGCCATTTTTATTAATAATTAAAAGTTGTCTTCCTATCGGCGCTTCACAATGATCCAACGACCCCACAACTTTTCGCGACGGGCCTGTGCGGACATGTTGCGACCAAACCTGTCATATACATCGTTTGGACGGGGAATACTTGGGTGAGGTTGATCCACCTCAATAGCTAGGGTGAACTCCTGCACCTCATCGGCCCAGGAACCATTCATAATCGGACTCGGGTAATACATTATTCTTATGTATTATAAGTCACCTAGTAGTAGGGGGTACATTTTGTCGTAAATTTAACATTTACCCTCTAAGAAATTAAGTCTGTGCTGATCGGATATGTACAGTAAGTACAATCGATTCTGTAGTTTGTAATACGACAAACCAATTCGAAAAGAAGTAATCAAATCACTAACAAGCAACTCATCGAGAGCTGCATAATTTTTATGAAATGAAATTATCCGGTTCTGGTATATCCTCTGAACGCTAGGAATCCACTTCTTTTCGATATTAAAATCTTCGCGTACATATCTTAGAATATGCATTTGTATATCTCTGGGGGTATTGAAGAAGAGATTATTGAGTTTAGTACGCTTATGAAAACCCCGCCACACCCTCTGAATCATTGTAACTGAATACCTGTAAATTATCCGTGCATGTACATAACATACACCCTGGAAGTATTTAGTAAGTTTGCACTTTCTGTCCCGTTTAGTTGTGATATCGAAGACGAATGCAGAGCACCGATTCAGTGGCATTTCAGAGCTGTGAACAATGTTGATCACGTAGACTTACAGGCTCCAAAGAGCCCTGCTAGAACATAATTCTTTACTTCTTAGTTCGAGCAAGCACCTGATGTTTTGCTGCTTGATTTTTACAATATTCCCACGCCTGAAAATGTCCGATGTCTAAACCGCGACCATAGTTTAATTTGGCCTGTGTGATTCTTTGTTCGGCTGCGCAGTTAAATAACATTGCGGCTTCTTTGTGTAGACCATGACTTGCAAATTCCCTTGCGTCTTGTTCGTCTGAGTGATATGACCGTTGAATATCAGCAGACTTGGTCTTTTCCCACCAGTACATCGGTGCGAATTTCATTATACTAGAACACTAGATTCTTAAGTTATATAAAATGCCGTATTTACGACAAATTTGTACCTTAGTAATTTATCCAGTTTAACAGTACTAGATTCTTAAGGTATATAAATATCGTATTTACGACAAATTTGTACCTTAGTAATTTATCCAGTTTAACAGTACTAGATTCTTAAGGTATATAAATATCGTATTTACGACAAATTTATACTATAGCAATTTATCAAGGTTTAATATAGTATTTACGACAAAATTGTGTCGTGGAAGAATGCGAATTTAACAAATTACTACATTTTATATACCCTGGAAATTTCTGACACTTTAGGATTGTACTAGCACCAGATTAAACCACTAACAGCAGCTATGGCGATTTCATGCGAGAGGTTCACCCAGATCCTGGAGGTTATTTCGAAGGAGCACACGATCGACCTGCAAACTCTCACCGATTCACTTGAGCGAAAGGATCTTCTCCCAAAGAAGATGTTAACGAACAAGTTGTCTACTTCTAAAGACAAGGGACCGTTTGACAACAAACGCGCCAAGGAGTTTGCAGAGGCCAATGGTATCTGTATCGTGGGTATCGTTGGTACTGGTCGCGAAGGTCGTATCACCATCGCGGACATCAAGAAGAAGGTCGTAGATGTTCCAGTTGCTGGAAAAGTGAAGATTAGTGATGCCGTGGCAAAGCTAGCTACCGATAACGGAATTGACATTTCGACAGTCACTCCATCGGGTAAGCGTGGTGACATTCTTATTAGGGATGTCAAGAGAGCAATAGACGAACAACCAGTTAGTCTTGTTGTCGAGGAAGACGAAACAGATCCAGTTCTCGAAGTTCAGACCGTTAAGGAATCCGATAGTGATGAGGAACCAGAACTTGAGATGGATGACTAAATACATATGTGGCAAGACTCTTAGGAGTCTCTAAGACCACGTGAACACTGAGATCAATTTCTAATGAGTAGAAGCATAACTTATATACTTGACGAAATGACTGAACTTTGCCTAGATGCTCTATGGAAGATTAAGGTTCAGGAGTGTATCGAGGCGTCTAAATCATCTACGAGGCTTATGTTGTCTACAGAAGCCTCGCAGTATGATGATATGGAAAAGGGAATGTTGCCACCAGACCCACAGACCCTACCGATACCATACAGGCTTCTGTATCACACGGGTGAAGGTATTTTATCCCCGGAACCACAAGAACTTCCAATGCCATCCCGTGTTTGGTTGGTCTAAAATACTATTACGACAAAAAATATAGACTAAAAATATTCATTATAAGTATAACGAACATGCTCTCAATCAAGAGGGATCGTGAAGAAAATACTTCGAGTTCTTCCAAAAAACCTACACCAGAGCCTGTAATCCCGCCGGCTATTGTTCGCCAGCCTGCAACTATAGGAAATGTTTATTATCTACCAAACACCGGAAGATAAACGACTAACCAGAGAGTATTGGGAAGAAGTAAGAAAGAAGACGGCTGAGATAAGAGACTCTTATGATCGTGCAAATGAAAATAAGTTTCACAAAACTTTTTACGAAACACACAAAAGAAACAAAGGGGTTAGACCTGATTTTATGGAACCTCTTCCAAAAAAAATGTTAAGAAGTAATTAAAAATTTAAAACTTTAGGGTTTTAAAACCCGACGTGAAACAAAATGTTTGCTACTAAACTTGCAGAGGAGCGCGCACAGCGTATTCCACCCTGGAGATTTTTTTGTCAGGGAACTGGTAAAGATAAAAAAGTTACATGCGTAGATGTAGCTAGAGTTAAAAGATTAATGAAATACGATCCCCCCGGAATGTCTAAAGCAGCCTTTGATCTTATTCGAGAATATGATATTAAAGAATTACCAAAGGGAAGTGGTCCAAAGGGTATAATTCTTCGGTGTGATATTTTTAAAATCATTTAAAGTTGTAACTTAGGGTTATATTAACCCAACGTGAAATGAAAGCGTTTGTGTTGCTACCATTACTACCTATTGAGTTGGTTCGCAACATACAACAATTCCTTGCTCACAATGCAGTTAATACAATTATTAGAGCATATTATAGAAAAATGATCTTTAAAATTAAACTCGCAGACTATTTCTGTAACATAAGATCCCACATGTTTATGTATGGATATTACAAAATTAATACATTACCAACATTTGTAAATAATCTTAGACTGGTATCTAGATTCATAAATGAAGTTGATGATACATCATTTTGGGGTACAGTGTATATCAATATACAAAAAACACTATCTTACGAAGAAACGCTTTTTAACAAGAGTATAATATACCCATCATCATACTCAAAAATTTGTAAGTTGTGTGATGATTTAAGATTAGCAATTGGCGGTTACCTAACTTATTACCGCTAAATTCTTTGGAATTACACTAACAACGTGACAAAGATGCCTATCGATAATCGTCGGGGTATTTTTCACGATAAGAAAGCACTGACGCTAGCAAAAAAGTATTCGTTAGATATATACAATAAACAGGCATACATCAGTTCCGGTAAAAATATTACTTATAATGATGTGAGATTTATTATTGGAAATTTGTGGCTGGACCATTTTATGTATGGATCCTCTAAACCGATAGAGGTTGATGATTATACTTACGCAAAGTACTTATTGGATTACAAAAATAGTCACCATAACTTTTAATTTTTTTCTATTTAGAATACTAACACTACGTGAAATGGATACAACACAGCTAAATGAGACAATTCTATTTATTAGTCGTAGGTATTCTATTCAGTATATAGATTTACTCGATACTTTAGCTAAATACTCTCTATTGCCTCCACAACTAAAGTCTAAGTATTCTAAGTTGACTAAATATAAAAATCCAGTTGTTCGATTATTGGCTGAGAAGTACAATATTAATTCGGCTGATTTTAATCCAAAAAATAAGATGAAAATTATTAACCTGAAGTATCAGATTAGGATATTCGAAGAAGAAAAGAGAAAAAATTTAGAAAAAAAATATTTGTACTTAGTCTTTATTAAAAAATTAGGAATATCTATTGGTATGGATTTAATTAAAAATTGCTTAGAGAAATGATACAATATTAATTAATGACTACTAAGAGAGAGATTAGGATATTAAAAAGAGAGAACTTTAGATTAAAAGAAGAAAATAGTACGTTAATTAAGAAAAATCGAGTACTAAACTCACATAATTGTTACTTAGTTAAATTTTTAAATTTAATAGTAGATATGGAAAATGACACACAACCTCTTCGGAAAAATTTTAACTTATTTCACTGATTCTACTATTATAATATTTAATTTTGTATGTTATTCTCATTTTTATTAATCAAGGTCTAAGGAGTATATGGTATAATTTAGACAATCATAGATTCATTCTACATATTTTATTATTATAAATGTTAATATAACTTTTATGCAACTGTGAAATTCTATGGTCTTCCCGTATGAAGTATAAAACTAAATTTTGTAGTTCATGAGGTAAACCAACAAATAAATTTTTAATTCGTCGGCGTGTCAAATATGATCTCGAAACAGATTGTATTTTAATTATACTGACTGAGTGATACTTCTTAAAATGAGTATAACATAAATTTGAGTATAAAGCTTTACATTTGCATCTTTTGTTTAATAGAGTTGTTGCCGTACAACGCATTTATATACTACTTACGTTTTAATGTTTTAAGCTGGTTGAAGTGTCTTATGAGACAAGTCCATTCATTTTTATATACAGTATTTTCTACATCACATAGTATATAGTTAATATGCATGGTATTTGTAATATTATACATTTCTTTCCTTAAATCTTTAGGTAATATAGAATGGTACTTAAAAGTCAAATTTAGTAAGTAACAAAATCTACTAATTTGATCCGGGGATAAATAATGAAAGAGAGATGCTTCTTTATCAAAGAATATAGCCTCATGGTCTAAATCTTCTAAAAAAATATTAATTTTAGGATAGATTATTGAGGATATTTTTTGATATACCTTACAAAGATATAATGGTTGTCTAATATAAAATAATACTTTCCTTTGTAAATCTTGAGGTAAATTTATAAATAATGACGCGATCTTATTTCTAGTTCTATACGCTTTATAATGTTTCTGAATAATTATAGCGTATTTCTGGATGTGTATAATTGCGTGCCTGTGACAATATTTAACTGGTTTATTTATGTAAATTGTAAATTTTTCACTATTTTTACAATTTCTATAAGTGTCTACGTGGATATCATAAACTTCACACTGACACCGAGGCATTATATAATACTTTAGGTTAATACTTTAGGTTAATTAAATATTATCAATAATTAACGAATAAACAAAGTATCATTAATCCTTCGAGACAACGAGGGTAAAGGTTATGAACCAAGTGTATCATTGACTGTAGTTGGTAATACAACAATGAAAGATATTGAAAATTTTTAAAAATTTTACTTAAATCACCGACACAACGCAAATTTAGAATATGAACATATAACACTAGAATATACAGATGACAATTGCTCTACTAGATTATACCAAAGACTCAGACGAATTAACAATTAAGTATTCTTTACATATTTAACTGAGCATACGTATACCCAACAACAACTGATAGACCAGCACAGAATATAAAATCAAACATCTTCGTAGTAACTTTTCTACTCTTCTCAAGCTTATCTAAAACAACTGAATCTTTTTTCTCTTCTTTCTTTCCCCGAAACAAACCCATTTATTTTTTAAAAAGATTTAAATTAATTTTAAATTATAATCAATATTATAATCAATATTATGAATAAGAATGCAAATTTTTGTTAAGACATTAACTGGGAAAACAATTACACTTGAATTAGAGGC
>Ga0302125_10001753_pt1 | contig 10618 bp, 14 predicted proteins | sample CB4_surface_MG_FD_203111 | JGI IMG/M metagenome (GOLD analysis project Ga0302125, IMG submission 203111) | Marine microbial communities from Western Arctic Ocean, Canada - CB4_surface | ecosystem: Environmental > Aquatic > Marine > Oceanic | place: Canada: Western Arctic Ocean | collected... | reverse complement strand
ACATTTAAAGTACCATCCATTGTACCCCCAGCAGCGAATTGTTTTGCTACACTACCACCACCAGATGACATTTCAACGTAACGTTTTAATGAAACTATATCGCCTTTTAATGCACTGCTAATTTCCTCTTGTAAAGACTCTTTTATTTGAGTAAGTTCAACATCTTGTATCTTTTCTTTTAAGATTGTTTTATATTCAACTACATCTTTATTATTAAAAGCAGCTAATAATTCATCATATTTTTTACTTTCCTCTTGAGATAAATTTTTAAACTTACTATCGATACCCTTAAACTCTTCATTAATAAATTTTTTAAGTTCTTCATTCTTTAAAACTAATTCGTCCTGTTCTAATAGTTTTTCTTTTAAAGAATTTAAGTCTTCAAATTTTTTATTTGTTGTGCTATTATTTTCTTTTAATTTTTCTTTTATAGAATTTAGTTCTAAAAAATTATGTGTGATTTTTTTATCACTAGATATAATTTTATTTGTATACTCTTTGGTTATACCATCTAAAAATAAACTTATACTACTATCAATTTCATTTATCTTTGTTTCTAAAATATTATCGATATTTTTTTTACTGAAATCTTCTACACCTTGAAGTTCAGATTGAAGTACTATAAACTTTTCGTTTAAATCAGCAGTTATTTTTTCTAACTTTTCTTCAACTATTACTTTTTTTTTATCTTCTAACTTTTCGAAAAATAAATCTAACTTATTAGATATATCATCTTTTAAAGATACAATTTTTTCTTCAAATTGTTCTTCTAGTTCGTGGAGAAAAACCAATTTATTATTGACATGGTGTTCAATAATATTTTCATAATTAACCTCTACATTATTTGAAGTTTTATCTTCAACTTCCCTATCTTCAACTTCACTTTCTTTTATGGTTAAATTTTCATCTGGTATGGTTCTAATAAAATATATATTTTCTTTATTCAATTCAACATATGTCGAACCGTTATCTACTAAAATAGCTTCTGCAGAATACTTTTTACCTTCAATATTAATTTCAAGTAAAACTTTTGGACCTAATTCTGAATCCCCTACCTTTTCTAAAACTAATTTTTGATCGTTTATAGCACACTCATATACATCAAAGAATAATTCTTTTTTTGTATTAATAGAAATAATATTTTCTTCAATAGTATTTGAATAAATTAAATCTATATCAATATTATTGACTTGACACTCTGCAGGCATATAGGATATTTAGGTCAAAATACGTATTATTCAATTATATGTTCAATTCTTTTTCAGTTAAGATTAGAAACGTACAACCTTTTTTCTTTGACCATTCATTTGCAGCTTTCCATTTAGCTGTATTTTGAACATACATCTTTTGTTCGTATATGATAGTCTTTTGTTTTTTAAATTTAGTTTTGACTGGTCTTAAAGTTTGTTTACTGGGTTTTATCTCTATTAAAAATTTGTTTTTATTACCATTTTTATCTCTAAAGACAATATAATTATCGACAAAATATCTATGCACTTTACCATCAAGAGGATTTAAATATGGTATAATAATATTTTCACTACCCCAAGCTAATATATTTTCATTTAAGTCTGCCCATCTAAAAAATTTTAACTCCCAACCGGATCGATATGTAGGGTTACCTTTACCAATATATTTTTGTGAATTGATAGGTTTAAAAATGCCTTGACGAAATTTTTTATTCTTTTTAATAAATATAGTTATGACATTTGAAGAGAAAATCATTAAGAATAGTGAAATAAGACAAAAAAATTTAATGCGACCGGCCAAAATTGCATTCGAAAAACCTGATACCGGGGTAACTATAAACAAAAAAGGTGCATTTTTTTTAATTAAAGACTCTGCTGATATAACTGTAAAGTATTTACCTTTACTATCATATGGTAGTTTTAAAACCCCAATAGCAGATTTAAAAGGTAAATTTACCCAATCAGAAATTATTGACTTTGTTGGTAGAGCTAAAGAAGAAAGTTACACAAATCAATTATTAAGTGTAATACTAACTGATATTGGTTGTACACAACCTATAACCCAAATTGTTGGTGATGAAACCTCGCAAGAATTAGATTTAACTATCAGTGACGATGAAGATGTTTATGGGGATTATGAAACAGAAGAAGAACTATCAGTTAAGACATCTACATCTAGTAGTAAAGTAATTGATGTTGAAGATGCTAGTATAGTTATTCAAAAGCTTATTGAAGTCTTTAACGCTAAATAATTAACCAACAAAGAATAAAGGTGGGTCTGCATCTCCTTGACCAGGAGCAGCTCCTGTCATTAACTGGGTTTCTAACTTTTCCTTCTCTGATAAACCTTGACTCATAAATTCTGATGCATTTAAACTACCTCCACCAAAAAGAGTAACGTTACCATATTTACCTCTAATATTGGCAACTGCCATTTTAGTCAAAGCTAATGCATATTGATATACCCATAACTCTTTTAATATATCTCTAATAGGTCTTTCAACGTAACATGATACAACTCCGTAAAATCTAACGTTACTACTACTTGCGTTAGGTTGAGGGAACATTCTTAGAATTTGCGTTCTTTCATCAAACGCATATGAACGTTTCGTTGCTAGCATTTTTTCTCTAGTTTCCAACCAATTTTTTAAAGTATACCAACTAATTAAATCGAAACCATAATTACCCATTGCATAACTAAAATATGTTTGCTGAGCTAAGGTCTGTTCAATTGTAAACAATGTATTAATACCTGTGCTTGAACCTTCTTCAAAATCAGTAACTGCAATTACCTTTCTATAGTCCATTACATCGTAATCAAAACTATTAATTAATTGGTTTGAATCATTAACAACTGTCCCCTGTCTAGTAATATTATTTTTAACTTGCGGTAAGAATAAATCCCCAATAGCGGATAATTCATTTACAATTTCATTGTAAAAATCTTCTGCAAAAATATCATTAGCTGCTATACCATTTTCTAAGGCTGATGATAAACTTGAAATTGAACTGAATAAAGAACCAGGCATAGCCGAAGTAGCTGTAAATACTGTCTCTTTAATATTAATAGACTTTGTAAAGTCTTTATTAGGGGTTTTTAATTCTTTTTGCTCAGTAAAGGTCTCACTATTTTGCAAAGTAAATAAATCATCTATTTTTATACCATAATCTTTTTTATATAAATTACTATCGAATATTAAGTATTCTTTTGTATAACCTGCAAACTTACTAAAGTATTCAACAGCTATACTAATATTTTCATATAACTGATCTCTATGTATTTCGACATTAGTAAAGGGATATCCTAAAGATCTTAGTATCCTATCCCCAAGTCTATTAAAATTATCGACCCTTGAATTAAGATTTGTACTTTGAAAACCGGATATAGGAGCTATTTCACATTTTGACATCATAAATATTTAATAAAATTGATGTAAGTTAATAAATAATAATATGGCAAGAGGTGACGTATCAATAACTGTAGTACCTACTACATCAGCAAATGGCACTAGCGAAGTTAATATTATACAAGATACAACTTTACTAGCTCAATACATCAATGATAATAGACCAACGGGTTATGATATTATTGAAGTAGACTTTAGAGGTCCACGACCAATTGCAATTTATAGGGAACACGCTTAATTAATTAAGCTGGCTCTTCAGGTGGCTCTTCAGGTGCTGCATCAGGTTCAACATCTACATCAGCTGCTCCTCCCCCAAATTCAGGAGGTACTTCCCCACCAGCATCACCAGCTGGTGCGTCCATACCACCACCAGCTGGTGGTTGCCCTTCAGCTGATACTGCTAAATCATCTCTCCAATTAGGACCACCGGCTCCAATTTGCTGTAGCTCCCATTGTAGTTCAGCATCTTTACGTAAGAACTCTCTATTAGCCTTTACATCGACATCAGCCCAACCTAGGTAACGTTTTTGTGCATAAGTTGCTGCTACAAACTCATTGGACGCTAACGAATTGAAGTTTTGAGCTTTAAGTTCTAACTTCTGACTCTCTCTTAATTCGTAGAAATTAGTTGGTACGTTAAACTCTAAATGTAAATTTGGTGCTTTAAGATCATATTCATGAAAGAAACCTTTCAATTTTAAATGAGTTATAAATCCATTTTTAAGACCCCCTGCAAATTGTTGCTGCATTCTAATAATAAATTTAGCAAACTTTAATTCTTCTCTTAAGATTTCATTACCATCACTAAATTGACTATCAGGATTTAATCTATTAAGAGGCACTTTTAATGCTTTATATAGTTTATTAACAAAATACATTAAGTCAGCTAACTCACCTAAATTAGCTCCTCCTTGTAACTGAGTAACTGATGTACCATCTGAACCTTGTCTTTTAGCAAACCAGAACGAATCGAGCATTGATTGAGGGTTAAACTTTTGAACTTGACCGGATTGGTTTGAATCAAAAGTCTTTTTACTCCAATACTCTTGTATAAGCTTTCTTAAATATGCTTCTGCCTTTGGCGGTGCCATATTACCAACATCAACGTTAAATACTAAACGCTCCGGAGCTCTTACCAATCTATAAATTACAATAGCATCTTCAACTAATGATAATTGTCTGTATGATCTTCTAGCATTTTCAATAAATGGTAATCTAAATGTCTTATCTTGATTCCATATACCAGAATTAATATATGAAACTTGATTATCATCCATTGGAATGAAATCAAACTTTTCTATTTTTTCAGGTTTATTAGGATCGAATATAGGCTTACGTAAAATATAACCTTTAATAATCATATTTTGAATATTATCATATATCGGGTCAATTAAATCAGTAGGTAATGCAACAGCTCCTAAAATACCGTCGTCGGTATAACCTTGGTGAATAATATGCTCGAAATAAAGTTCACCTTCTATCAATAATTGTCTAAAATATTCAAAACCTTTCTTTTCAAAGTTAAAATAATCAATGTATTTTTCAAATTCATCTTTTATATTTTGCTGCTTCTCTTCATCTATATCAGTATTTCTAAATATTAAATTAACAATATTACCAGCATCATCTTTATTAACACATTCATCGCATATTTCATCTAATGCATCGCTAATCTCAGAAAAAGCTGCCATTATACGGTAATCTCTCATTCTACCGCCTTTATTTTCTTCTACATTAGCATACACTAAAGCACTATAATTACCATCAACACTAATTTGACCAGCACCGGTATTATTGAACTCATTATTATAAAAAATTGAGTTTTTAGCCAATGCTTCAACTCTTCGCATACCAGTTTCTTGGAATGTATCATACTTAGGATTTAAGTCACCAAGAACTTTATTAAAATCTACAGACTGATATGGTAGTTTATTAACTAGATTTTTTAAAAAACCAGATTGTCCTGCTTTGTTTTGTTGATCGGCCATTATTATTATTTAATACTTATTCTACTATAATAAACGTACTGCTTAAACCTCTACCACATAAAGTATCCATATATGATGAGTCTGAAAAATCATAACCAGCTTTATTAAGAGGTATGAATCTAATTTTACCTCCGGATATAGATGGTGAATTTAAAATTATTGTGTTATCATTTAATATTGTAAATGGTATAGATTGACCAGATACAGCAGGCTGTCTACTGAAATTAGATATAGATGTTAAATTTGTATATACTGTTTCATTGTTAGTACTAAACAATACAGTTTCAGTATGTGTAAAACCTGTACCGTTTAAAATTATACTACCTGATGCGTTTGGAGCAATAGTTAAATTATCTTGCAATAAAACACCATTATAAAAAATATCAGTTATAAAAGGTGAACCAGCTACCTCTCGCGATATAACTCTATCATTACCAGATAGAGATTCAAAATTATCATAATATTCTAATTTAGTATCAGTATGAAAATTAGTATCTATAAAGAATATATTACCACTAGGATTATCTGTATCTTTAAACAACCAACCTTTAATTGTAAATGATGTATCTGCTGTAACTCTTGCTTTTTGACTCGATGTTAGTTCTGTAGGGTAATTCATACTAACATCACCGGTCCATAAAACCTCACTTCTTATTTCTTGATCAACACTTAAATTAAATTTTTCAGGTATTTTCCACGATATAATAACATATGGATTGCAGAAAGGTACAAAATTGCTTAATATTTGGTCCATATCAGTTTGATATCTAGTTAGAACAGAAACCGATAAAGTAATATTGATTGGTACCGGAGCTTTAATATGTCTAGATACTTTTTCTTCTCCGACAATACCTTGATAATAAAAACCATCTAATTTATTAAAAACTCTAGTTGTATCTCTAGAAATTTTACTTACGTTGACCGATACAACGGGTAAAGTTAAAGTCTTATTTTCATTAACCAGATCATATAATACTCTTTGTTTCGGAGCATATACATATCTGACATTAATTTTATCTTCCTCTATCCTATCTCTATTAAACCTACCGATGACAATATCATCAAACGCAGCAACAAACTGCGTAAGCATATCTTTAATTTCGAAATAAAAAGGTCGAGCTTTCACTTAATTATTTATCCCAAGGAAACTGTAACCAACTGGTACTATATACAGTATTACCAGAAATAGTATTAAAATCTTTAAATTCAGTGCTATCCCTCTTTATTAAACTAGCAAAACAAATATTATCACCATCAATACCGTACTGCGATAATAATATTGACTTTACAGCGGTAAATGTACGACCACTATCGTTAATGTCATCAACAACTAATATTTTATTTTTTTTATTAATACTTTCAGGTTTTTGATATATAAGTGTATCGATATATTTACCATCATCTTTTCTTGTACTAATACCTAAATTATGTAGATCCGATATACCTAGTTTATAACTAAGAGCTGCACCTGGTATAAGACCCCCTCTACCTAAAGCAATTATACTATCAAACTTTATACGTTTGTGTTGTATTTGATCCGCTAAGCAATTAATTAAAAAATCTATATTACCCCAGTCTAGTTTTAGTATATCTCCCACATACTAATTATAGTATATAAAAGGCAATAATCAACTTATTTGCTTAATAATGGAGCTATATAAATCAATTTTACTTTTAAGTACTGGACCCGTTACATTTTTATCAATTAATTTATGTATATCACCTTTTAAACTATCTAGCAACTTACCTGCTTGGCTGCTATCAATAACACCAAAACCTTTAATTACCATTTCTTCATCACCACTTATACCATTAGATGTAAAAGCAGCTCCTTTTACTTTTGCACTGTTAGTAGTTGGTACATTATATCGAGCATACCCCTGCCCTGGTGAAGCTTCACCAGGTCTGTATTTTAAATTTTTATTAGGATCTCTTTGTTGCATTTTACCAATTGCTGATTGGTTTAGATTACTTTCATATAAATTAAAAATTTTTAATTGATCACTCATTATTATTATTTAATATAAGTAATTTTAATAAATATATTAAAATGGATAAACCTATTACTTTATTTCGGTCCTTTTTGGAAAATATTAATTTTGCTACTTTTTTTCTGGCTGCAGTAGGAGCTTTAGCCGCGCTATGGTTGAATAGTAATTATGTTTCGCAAGAAGTATATGTGAAGGATCAAGAAATTATTTTTTTAAAAATTGGTAATTTAGAAACTGAAATGCTAGCTCTACGTTTTATGTCTCAAACAAATCAAAGTGAAATAAGAGAATTATTACCATTAGTAGATAAAATTGAAAAGCTAATTAGCAATATGATAACCTCAAACGGTGATGTTATTATAACAGAGAGTATGAAAGAAATGGAAGTTGATATAGCTGAGATAAAGAAAGATATCGAGTATATGAAGGCTCGATTATGGCCAACAGATTAAGAATATAATTCTAAGTAGATTTTAGTATATTTGTCTTCAAACTCTCTTGCTTGTATTTCCATAGGGTTTTTATAATATTTGTTAGTACAATTTGCTGCATCTGCATCTGTATAGTCTAATTTAGAGTCTTTAACTTTATCTAAGTTATCTTGAGCAAAATGACATAGCTCATGGAAATAGGAACTAAGATACCATTCTTTTTTCTTAGCTATGGAACGTTTAGAAGTTTTAGTTCCTATTTCCATCTCATTACACCCAAAATAGTAACCAGAGGTATCGCAATCTATAATTCTAATCTCTAGATCATAGTTCCAGATATTCCTAGTTCCTTTATATTCATTTAATATAAAATTTGTAAATCGTTCCAGTTCCTTTATCTTTACATTAACTGACTTATATAGTTCCTTTGCTTTTTTATTAAACTTACAGTTAACAATAATCATACTACTATTATATCACAGTTCCCATTAAAAAAGATGCTTCCGTTCCCGAAAGCATCCTTATTAAAAATAGATCGTTCAATCTTAAACGTAACCTAATTGTTGTAGTCTTCTTAAAGTAGGTCCTTGCGAATTAAATCCTCTAGCTGTTAACGTTGCTGTTAAATTTGATATAGGTGTTGCACATATAGATGGATGGAATGTAAATTGTGTTGCTAATCTTTCTTCAGTTATTACTGAAATATCTTCATTAAGATATCTTGACATTAATGAAAGGTGAAATTTAAGATTCTTTTCACTATCTATTACGTTCACTTTATGAGGACCGGTTTCTCCAAGTAATGCTGGTTTTATATTATACAATAATTTTGCAGCAGGTTGTGGGTTAATTGCCCCACTTGCTATTGTGGTAATAGTTAAACCTGATATACCAGTTGTTCCAGTTTGTTGATTACCTAATGTAAAGGTAGTTTCGTTAAAAAATGCTTTATTATCTCCGAGTGCCATGTAATTATTTAATCGTTTAGAAGTTTAAATTTTGAAGTTTAGCTCTGTTTTCTTCTTCCTCTATATCAGCAACCTGCTCTACAAGCTTTTCTTTAGTTAGTCTCTTATCTAGCTCAACACCATCTTCTCTTGCTAGCTCTTCTAGCTGATCTTTAGATATAGAAGAGATATGCTTTTCAAGCTGTTTAACCATTTTAGATTTTAAGAGCCTTCTATCTAACTCCACCCCATACTTACGGGCAAGTTCTTCAAGCTCTTCTTTAGATAATTTAGAATATTCACTCATACTATTATTTATACAATCGCGCAGATTTACCCGACACCAAACAAAGCGCGGATTCTTCCGAAGTCCCATTATGTCGCTGATTGTTGCTGACGTATATAATAACCAAATATCTATTATATCTGGTATACCAGTAACATAGTATATATGGAACTTATAAATATCATATATGAGAACTCTGATAATCTTAATACTGCTTTCTATATTACTAACCTCTTGCAAGATTACTCCAGGTACTGAGCGTTCGGTAGATCTAGATATAAGCGTTCCAGATTCAGAGTTCCTTATTGAATGGTAAACTAATACCCTCTGCAAGGGTGGGTTCCTGATATAGAAAAGCCCGGGGCCATATATACGTTTTCCCTACGCGCATAATTTTTAGTTGGCATGGGGCTCTACAAGGCTCTGACCCCGCTCTCTATATAATACTTCTCCCACGTTAACGTCTCTGAGCGGGGTGGGTTGCTGCGAGGCGGGGCCGCCCGCAGACAAAAAGAGGCCGCCCTCAGATGAGAACGACCTCTTACAACAACAACACTTACTATCTAATTAGTAACCTTTATGACTTGGTTCTAAAATGCTATATCTATATATGTCTTAACCTTACCACTAATACGAACACCGACATCATCTTTAAGCCTCATTACTTCATTAACGTCTATTGGATACTCACTGCCGGTGTGGTATGAATATAATACAAATTTCTTTCTGTCGTAGTTAGTAAGACCGTTATCAGGCCTCACATCTATATGGTATTGAAGGCTCATCTATTTAACGCCGAACGCCTCACGCATACGCTCTAGAGTATCGCTATAGTTATCGTTGACCTCTCCGATCAATGAGAACATCTCTGGGTTAAAGTTATCACTTAGCATGCCGATCACTGCACGCTTACCGCTTTCACTTCTAGCAGCCTCGAGAATTGTCTCAACTGCGCTGAATACTTCACCTAACTTGACTGTGTTGTTTTGCTTATCCATACCATAATTATATGACAGTTCCTCTTACTGCGTCGCCCCCTGCGGGGGGCAATTGCTAGCAGGCGGGGTGGATTGAAATGGGAACTCTGATATAATTAAGACATGAGACCAGAGGGTCTGAGAAGGACTACCTATCGGAGATGCTTCCGGAGAGTGCGTTCCTCTTCTTTCCGGCAACTGGAACTGTGATATAATATTAGCTTACCGGGCGTGGACGCTCTAGGAGGAGGGCATTCTCACGTGTAGGCGCTTGCGGGAGGTAGAAAAATTTTAAGGAGAGACTAACCGTCATACAAATCTCTCTATGCGTTAACCGTTAAAGCAGCCTGGCTTAACGTGCTCCTCATCCTCTGCATCCTCTTCGGGTACCGGTAAGTTGCATGTTGGATCAGATGCATCGTACTCTTTAAGGTAAAAGTCTCTATCATCATCTGCATCATCTTCAGCATTATGTTTAGCAACCTCATTGAATGACTCTGGTAACTTATATATCTCTGGTGGCTCATTGCCTACCTCCTCTGAACGTTTTAACATCTTGGAGATCTGCGCTTTTAGCTCCTCAATTACTTCTTCTGGAATTGCTACCTCTCCTTTATAATCA
>Ga0302125_10001736_pt1 | contig 10657 bp, 9 predicted proteins | sample CB4_surface_MG_FD_203111 | JGI IMG/M metagenome (GOLD analysis project Ga0302125, IMG submission 203111) | Marine microbial communities from Western Arctic Ocean, Canada - CB4_surface | ecosystem: Environmental > Aquatic > Marine > Oceanic | place: Canada: Western Arctic Ocean | collected... | reverse complement strand
CTCGACAGCCGGTAGCATTTTGCCCGCACCATAGAGACGAAAAGTCACCAATACCAGCTATTTCAGTTTGCTTTTTAAGTGCTCTAATTGCAGTTAAGGCTAGTGGAAATTCCGGTGTATTTTGGTTAATTGGACCAATTTCAGTCATTACACGATTGACAATACTGCGGGCGGGTCGGCCAGAAAAAAGGTTGGTAATCGCTGTGTGATGTGATGCGTCACTTTTTATGGCTGCCCGGTGTATTTGACTAGTGTCAGTTTCAGTGCAGAGTAAATACGCAGTCCCGACCTGAACGGCACTCGCTCCGAGTGAGATTGCTGCCGAGACACTGACTGCATCTGAAATACCTCCTGCTGCGATAACGGGTATCCTTACTTTTTTGATGATTTGGGGTAACAACGAAAATGTACCGATCTGTGTGGTCAAGTCTTCTGACAGAAACATACCGCGATGCCCTCCAGCTTCAAGTCCTTGTGCAATGATAGCGTCAGCACCATTGGCTTCGAGCCATTGGGCTTCTGCGACAGTTGTTGCAGAACTAATAATAGTGGAACCCCAACTTTTGACTCGTTTTACCAGATCAGCTGACGGTAATCCAAAGTGAAAGCTAATGACAGGTGGTTTATAAACCTCGAGTACATCTGCCATTTGATGATTGAATGGTTGATGATTAGGTTCTGTTGGAATGTTACCAATATCCATGCCAAGTTCAGTAAAAAAAGGTTTAAGTTCTAACCGCCATTTTGCTTCACGTTCGGGGTTAATTTTGGGAGGTTGATGGCAGAAAAAATTGGCATTAAAGGGTCTATTGTTATTTTGTGCTAAGACATTTAGTTCGATTTGAAGTTCTTCAATACTTAACAATGCGCAGGGCAGGGAGCCAAGGCCTCCGGCCGAAGATACAGCAATAGTCAGTGTGCTGTTCTGAACGCCTGCCATTGGAGATTGAATAATGGGTAGACTTGTCGCTAGAAAATTGTCCATATTGAACTCCAATGGGCTTCAAATAAAGCAGCCTAATTTCAGTTGATCATCAATAATAATCAACTCAGTCCGATGCCAAAGATTGTTAAAAAGGAAAAACGCGTAAGCTTTTTTAAGGTCACCACTATAAATAAAAGGTTTGAAAATTCAATCGAAAGACGACTTACCAGTTTTTTGGATAGCTAATTTAATTTCTGTCAAAATTTGTTTCATATGCTCGTTAAGTATGTTTTGAATTGTTTTTTCTAAATCATCATCATTCGTAAAAGTGGGGCTAGTTGGTCCAGCTTCAGCCTCAATCTCTTCCTTAAAATAAAGTTGGGCTACATTAATATGTGGTTCTTCACGACGGTTTGCCCCTACAATTAAATCTTCGTTATGCTCGAGCTCAGTCAGTTTAATGTCAGTGCCTTTCTCGATCAAATCGGTCAAAACGGGAATGTGATCACTTTTAAGCATAAGCTATAGGGTATGAGTTATCAGAGATGAGTTAAAGCGTGTGATGGTTAAGTGGATAACCACGCTCTTTATAAAAGGCATAATGCTCTCGTGCACTCTTTTTGTTGTCTTCGGTGACCAGCTCGATTACCCGTTCAAACTGTGCAAAATAAAAGGGTATCGACAATGACAAGTTTATCAGAAGCTGCCGTTCACCTTGAGGGTCGGGCTGATTATGGATCAATATAGGCGATAGGAAAGCATTAGACTCTCCCTTAAAATCAGAATCATGGGGAAGGAAACTATCCTCATCGAAGATCCATAGTTGTTCCTCAAGATAAGCCGTTTGTTGTGAACTTTGCGTTAGCAATAGTGTCTTTTGATTTTTGTCGTAAGCCTTTTGACACAGTTGACAAACAACACGATCCGAGTTGTGTTGTTTTGGGTTCAATTGATAAAAGTCGACGCGTGTCATGGTGATAAATATCAGCCCTTAGTTATAATAGCTCAGCAATGGTCAAGGATAAATTGAGTTAGTAGCGGCACTGGACGACCTGTGGCTCCTTTCTCTGCGCCAGATTTCCAGGCGGTACCTGCAATATCGAGATGCGCCCATTTATACTTTTTAGTGAAGCGAGAAAGGAAGCAAGCTGCAGTAATCGTACCTGCATCCCTACCACCAATATTGGCAATATCTGCAAAGTTACTATCAAGCTGCTCTTGATATTCATCCCAAAGCGGCAACTCCCACAATTTATCTTCGATAGTCTTGCCTGAAGCTATTAGGCTGTTAATCAACGTTTCATCATTTCCAAGTACCGCAGACGGCACTTTACCTAAAGCAACAATGCAGGCTCCCGTTAGAGTTGCAATGTCGATCACATATAGTGGATTAAATTTCGCTGCATAGGTAAGGGCATCACACAATATTAGCCTGCCTTCAGCGTCTGTGTTAAGCACTTCTATTGTTTGTCCCGACATGCTGGTCACAATATCGCCAGGTTTAGTTGCAAGGCCATCCGGCATGTTTTCTGTAGTTGGAACGATGCCAACTACATTTATGGCTAGTTTTAGTTCGGCGATGGCGCTTATGGTGCCAAGGACGGATGCCGCACCACACATATCATATTTCATTTCATCCATGCCAGCGCCACCTTTTAATGATATGCCGCCCGTATCAAACGTCACGCCTTTGCCGACCAACACAATGGGCTTATCTTTTGCCTTACCGCCCTTATATTCGATTGATACCAGTTTAGCTGGCTCGCGACTGCCCATACCTACCGATAAAAGTGAGCCCATTTTGAGCTTTCGCATATCGGCTTCTTCAAGGACTTCGACCTTGAGCTGTTTGTTGCCTTTCGCCAATTGCTTTGCTTGTTTAGCGATATAGCTGGGAGTACACACATTTCCAGGTAAGTTGCCTAAGTCCCGGGCCATGTCCATTCCTGCAGTAATGGCGATTCCCTGAGATATTGCTATTTCAGCTTTTTTCATTGCACTGCGGCTAGAGAGATGAATTGTGAATTTCTTTAATCCTTTTTTCTTTTCCGCTTTGATGCTTTTCATTTGGTCGAACTTATATTCGCCATTACCAAGCTTCATAACGGTGTGACGTATATTCCAATCAATATCATGGCTGCCGACGGCGATTTCACTAAGGCAGCTATAAGCATCGGTTGCACCCGAATTAGCTAGTGCACTCTGTACACTGGCGATTACGCGACTAAAAGAACGCTCGTTTAAATCTGTTTCTTTACCGATACCAATTAGTAAAATGCGATCAGCCAATGTGCCTGATACATTGTGTAATAATAAGGTCTGACCTGCTTTGCCATCCATGTCACCCTGCCTAATAATTTGAGACAAGAATCCATCGCTTGCTTTGTCAACTGCGTGTCCAGCCGACGATAATTTCTGTGGATGTGACACCGCAATGATTAAACATGCACTTCGTTGCTTTTCAGGTGAACCAGTTTTAAAATTAAAATCCATAAATATTCCGATGTGATAATATTGATAACGAGATAAGATACGTGAAGAAGAAAAAAAAACCAGCCAAAAGTGCTAATTTTGTCGGATAATTCAGTCCGGGTTTATCTTTATTAATTTAAACTGAGTCTAATATGCTTGCTGATAATGTCATTTTACATTACTAATCAGACCAATTAATGTAAATTCTAAGTATTAATGGCCTCCTAATTGCAAAATAGAAGGGGCTTCTAACAGTGAATGATATTTTTAACATTGTCTTAAATCAATGCTAAACCATAACTATAAGTTCATTTTTTTATGAACTACAACCTTAGTTGGTTACTGAAATGAATACTAACTGCGAGCAATCATAATTTTTTTTATTCCCAATATTATTACTCGTTATATTAGTTTTGAAGTGCTGAAATGCAGTTGTGCAACAGTTCTTATACTTTTTATTATCTTAATGAGTAATTCTTTAGGTCGATTGTTGGCTGATGTTGCCGATGGCGAAATCCCACAGCAAGCACTTTGGCCCGTATTGTTGAGTCAATCAGTCAAAATTTTTACATTATTGCTACCTATTAGCTTTTTTCTGGGTATCGTTTTCGCTTTTGGTCGATTGTATAAAGATCATGAAATTTCAGTTATGAACGCTTGTGGCATGGGTTACTGGCAGTTTTATAAATCCATACTTCTCGTTATCTTGCCTGTTTTTATTCTCAACGCATTTACCAGTGTTTGGTTAAATTCATCGGTACAGCGCAGCGCCCAATCCATAGTTTCTAATAGCAAGAATATACATGAATTTAATCAGGTTAAGGCTGGTCAGTTTAATCAAAGTAAAAGTGGTGCCCATGTATTTTTTATGGAGTCAATTAGTGAAGACAAACAAGTTTTGCATAATGTCATAATTAGCCAGTCGACAGAAAAAACCAGAGCTTTAGAAACGGCAAAATCAGGACGGCATAAAATAGATGAAATTACTGGAGATTTATTTTTGGTGGTTGGACCTGGCGAAAGAACAGAGTTAGAGCTCGGAAAAAAGAATGTCAAAGTTATACAATTTAAACAACATGGAATATTAATAGCCAAAAAGGTTGTCAGTGATTCATACAGAATACGTGAACGAGAAAAACCACCCGCATTGCTATGGCGTTCAACCGAATTGAAAGACAAAGTGGAGCTAATGTGGCGCATATCAATTCCTTTAGTGTTAATAGTGTTGGCGCTGTTAGCGGTGCCTCTTTCTTATGTTGCTCCCAGAAAAGGACAGTTCGGAAAAATTGGCTATGCGTTGTTGGTTTATATTGCTTACTTTAATCTGATGGCCTTTGGCCGATCTCAGCTTGAACAAGGTAATATTCCTTTAATGTTAAATTTTTGGTGGATACATTTAATTTTTATAGGTTTAACGATTATATTGTTAGTCAAAGCAGGTCGAGGATTTGTGTTACATCGAAGAGTACTCAGTCGGTGATTTTAGGTCGCTACATTTTAGGCCGCATCATTCAAGGTGTTGTTTTGACCCTATTGGTTCTAGTTAGCATTAGTCTATTCTTTATTTTCATTGGTGAGCTAGATGACATAGGGCGAGGTTATTACAATATGGTGCATATTGGTGAATATATCGTTCTGCGTATACCTGGCAAGGTGGTCGAATTTATGCCGTTGGCGGTTTTAATTGGCACTATATTGAGTCTAGGTGGGTTAGCAAGTAACAGCGAGATAATTGCCATGCAGGCGTCTGGGGTGTCTGTCGCTGGTTTGTTACGCTCGGTCATTTTGTCCGCTATTTTGTTAGCATTTTTAACGTTTTTAGTTGCTGATTTTGTCGTCCCTGTAAGTGAAACTTCTGCGCGAGCAAGCAGGACTTCGGCGATTACTAATACGCCGGCAATCATTGGGAAAAAAGGTATATGGATTAAAGATGCCAATCAGGTGATTCACATTAATTTGCTTAGACCTGGTGGTCGGGCGGAAGGCATAGAGATATATGGGCTAGATGAAGACGGTAAGCTGGTTCAAACCTTAATTGCCAAAACGGCAATTCTAACAGAGGATCAATGGAGATTAGAGACGGTAAGATCTCTTATATATAGACAGGATTCAGTTCAGAATGAAAGCTTTGATGAGTTAATTTATACAGGAAAAATTTCAAATAAACTGCTGGATGCTTTGTTGATCGAGCCGCGACGGATGTCGAGTGTTGACTTATATGACTATAAAACATTCTTAGTTAAAAATAATTTAGATAACTCGGTCGAAAGCTTAACCTTTTGGCAAAAAGTTTTTGCACCATTAACGGTTATAGTCATGTGTCTTTTAGCGGTGCCTTTTGTGCTTGGTTCTCAACGTCAAGGTAATACTGGGCAGCGCTTAATTATTGGTATTTTGTTAGGACTTACTTATTTTGTAACCAGTCGTTTAATTACTCAGTTTGGTATTCAAATCAACCTATTACCGGTTATAAATGCTATAGCGCCGACTGTATTATTTTTTATACTGTCTATCTATTTGCTATATAGAAAAGCAAACTCATAAAATTTTTGTCAAGCTACTGTTGTTCCTTAGGAAGCTCTGAGAGGCTGATAATGCGCGTTTGACTGAGCTTGTCATGCCATGTGTAAGGTTTAAATAAGCGCCACCAGTAACCTATCCCGAAACACGCTATAGATAATAGAGCGAAGGTTAATCTTAAAAAACAAATCGCCCAGCTGGGGTTGCCCCCAAGCTCTGAAATAATACGTATTTTCCAGACGCGCATGCCAAGAGTTTGGCCTGACTTTTTCCAAAACCAACTATAAAAAATAAAAATAATTAATACTAGATAGAAACTAAAAATAGGACTCGATTCAAATGCTTTCCCATCGTTAAAAATGAGAGCTATTGCAGTGGAAATAAATAATATAGCGATGATTAATAAACTGTCATAAATCATGGCAGCAATCTGTTTGATTAAACTTGCTGGTGGGCATTTGCTATGAAGGTTGCTTGGCATTGAAGTACCCACGGTTGAAAGTAAATTTAAAAAGGAGTGTCATATTAGTCCCAATATTGAAACTATCAACAATAAATTAATGTTTCTATGCTATTGTAAAGTGAAAAGATGCTTTTTATAATAACTACTGTATATATTTAATTTAGGAGATTTAATGATGGCGATTGATGAAAAAGATGTAACACATGATGCACCTGCAAAGGCGAAAGCGGCAGTTAAAATAGTTGCCAAGAAAAAGGCGGCTAAACCTGCGGTGAAAAAGAAAGCAATTAAACCTGCGGTTAAAAAGTTGGCAGTGAAATCTGCTGTGAAGAAGAAGGCCGCCAAACCAATAGTAAAGAAGACAGCAGTTAAACCTGCAGTGAAGAAGAAGGCCGCCAAACCAATAGTAAAGAAGACCGCAGTAAAGCCTGCAGTGAAAAAGGCAGCAAAGCCTGCAGTGAAAAAGGCAGTTAGGCCTACAGTGAAAAATAAAAATGCTAAGCCAGTGTTTAAGAAGAAATCTACAGTAAACAAAAAATCTAAATCAGTTGTAAGTGGATCTCCTGCTGCGATTAAAGTTCAAGCGCTAAAAGTAAATTTAGCTGAGCTTAATCAAGAGTTATCAGACCTAAAAGCTGAGGTTAAATCAACCAAGAAAAGAGAAAGTGCCACGGCTCTTTTAGCCAGTCAACGTCAAGCTGCAGTCAAAAAGTTTCTCATTGGTTGGGATAAAAAAGCTAATGCGGCTTTAGAAAAGTCTTTGACAACTAAAAAGAAAAAAGCCAAGCAGAAAAAAGCAAAAAAATAGCTTTTTGATCTACGTTTTATTTCGAAAGGCACTTAAATAGTGCCTTTTTTATGTTCAAGATAGATCGAGTGTTTTTCGCAACTTTAATTAACTCTCATCCTCTATTGTCAGCTCAAGTGAGTCATTGGATTATTCCCCTTCGGAAGAGGCTTTATTTGAAAGTCAGTAAATCGATAATCGAGGACGCGTGAGTCTCACTGCATTTGGATTAAATCAACGAGAGCAATATTTTTGGTTAATAAGATCAACAAACTAACTGATCTCGATCCATCGATAGATCATTTTATCGATACGATTTGGGCGCAGAAAGGTTTAGCCACTTTAACACTCTCTGCTTATCAGCAAGATTTAAAACAGTTTTCAGTCTGGTTGCTAACGTCTAACAAAGAACTAAAGTGGGCTAATTCAATTGATGTTCAGAGTTATCTTGCTCTTCGGTTTGAACATGGCTCTTCTGCTCGTTCAAATGCCCGAATGCTGTCTACTCTAAAGCAATATTACCGTCATCTTGTTCGAAGTGGTGATCGTCCAGATAATCCTAGCGCTTTAATCAGTTCACCTAAAATACAACATCTATTACCCAATACTCTGACAGAAAAGAACGTTAATCGACTATTAGAGGCGCCCGACATTGTCAGTAGCTTTGGGTTACGTGATCGTTGTATGCTTGAGGTAATGTACAGCTCTGGGCTGCGTGTTAGTGAGCTGGTTTCTTTAGCTGTAAATCAAATTAATGTGAACTTGGGATTGGTTAGACTGACTGGAAAAGGTAATAAAGAGCGGGTAATTCCTGTTGGAGAAGAGGCCTTGTACTGGATAACGCTTTACCTCAAGCAAGCGCGCCCATCGTTGGTTTGCTCTAAAGTGACAAGTGACGCTCTGTTTTTGTCTAGTCGGGGCAGTGCAATTACTCGCCAAGCCTTTTGGCAAAATATCAAAAAGCATCTGTTAGTGGCTGGTATTAAAACTAACTATTCACCACATTCATTGCGTCATGCATTTGCAACCCATTTACTTAATCATGGTGCTGACCTGCGAACCGTTCAAATGCTGCTTGGTCACAGTAGCTTATCGACAACTCAAATATATACGCATATTGCTCAAGCACGTCTACAATCATTACATGCAAGGCATCATCCACGTGGATAACAGATAAAGAAATACAGCTCAGCTTTTTATATGTTTAAATAAATAAGGTTCCGTATTCTTTTGAATTTTTGGTCATAGCTGACGCTCAGTTGCATTATTTTAGTTGGTCAGTAAGGACAATAATTTAGTTAATAGAAGGTCATTCATTAACCTACTTTTACACATATGTCGTTATGCAGAGATATTTTAATTGATGGGCGCCTAATATAGCCAGCAGGGTAATCCCACTGGCTAATGGGTCTTTTCTTTAACAGCGCTAAGTGGTCACGCATTCCAACGCTTGGCTTACATCGGCAATTATGTCATCAATGTTTTCAATACCCACTGAGATTCTCACTAGATCATCGCTTACTCCCGCGGCTGCTAGTTCAGTCTCATTCAACTGCCTGTGCGTGGTAGATGCGGGGTGGCAAGCTAGCGATTTGGCATCACCAATATTGACTAGACGTAAAATCATTTGTAATGCATCAATAAACTGAGTTCCTGCTTCTACGCCACCGTGAATACCAAAGCTGAGGATGCCAGATGCCTTGCCATCTGTGATTTTTTGCGACATTGCCTTATAAGGGCTATCAGGAAGCGTCGCATAGTTTACCCAGGCAACTTTTTTATGATCATACAGATAATGAGCTAGTTTCTCTGCATTTTCGCAATGTCTTTCCATGCGCAAGCCTAACGTTTCTAATCCCTGTAGTATTTGAAAAGCATTCATAGGAGAAATAGCCGCACCGGTATTTCGCAATGGGACTACTCTACATCGGCCAATATAAGCCGCTGGACCTAAAGCGTCGGTGTAAACAACGCCATGGTAAGAGGGGTCTGGTTCATTTAAAACTGGGAAACGTTCTTTATTTGCCACCCAGTCAAATTTACCTGAATCGATGATAACGCCACCAATAGAAGTGCCATGGCCACCAATATATTTAGTAAGAGAGTGGATAATAATGTCAGCACCCTTTTTAAATGCCTGGCACAGGTAGGGCGTAGCCACCGTGTTATCCACAATAACGGGAACACCATGCCGATGAGCAATTTCAGCCAGTTTTTCAATATCAACAATATTACCAGCAGGGTTACCGATTGATTCACAAAAGATGGCTTTTGTTTTGCTATCTATCGCTTTTTCAAAACCGTCAAAATCATCATGTGACAGCAGGCGAACCTCTATTCCCTGTTTCGGTAAGGAATGTGCGAATAGGTTATAGGTACCCCCATACAGCTGACTGGTACTAACAATATTGTCGCCCACTTCGCAAATGCATTGAATGGCATAAGTAATAGCAGCCATGCCAGACGCCACGGCTAGGCTGGCGACACCTCCCTCCATGGCTGCGAGGCGCTGTTCCAATACATTAGTAGTTGGGTTCATGATTCGGGTGTAAATGTTGCCTGGTACCTTTAAGTCAAACAGGTCTGCCCCATGTTGTGTGTTATCAAAAGTATAGGAGCTAGTTTGATAAATAGGGACGGCGGCAGCTCTGGTTGTTGCCTCAGATTCATAACCGTGATGTAGTGCAAGTGACTCCAGCTTCATAGATTTTTATCCTTTCAGTAAATAAAACAGGCTTGCACTATAGTTGAGTGATATACGGTCAATAAATGATATTTCCAGATACATTATTCTCATCTGAAATATAAAGCACTATTTCAGATGACAAAGTTATAAAAATGCTCATGTTGGCTTATTTTAATGCAGCAAGGTGAAAAGTTTACGCCGACATTTTTGCACAGCGGGATGTTCGCCACCGAGCATGTCGAATAAAACAAATAACCCTTTACGAGCAGCACCGTCTTGAAATTGTAAATCAGTTTGTACCATCGTTAACAGACAATCCATTGCGGATTCATGATTCCCCTGAGCTGATAAATGGGTGCTCTTATGCAATAAGGCCATCAAATCCCCCGGGTCTTTGGCCAAATCACTTTCAATTTCTTCCAGCGATGGAATACCTTCTAGCTGGGCAGATAAGTCGATGGTAGCGAATAACTTGACCGCTTCCTGCTTTTTCTTGTCGTCATCGCTGAGTGAACCAAGTAACGCTAAAGCACTATCTTTGTCGCCTTGAGACATTACGACGCTCGCCATGCTAATTTTAAGATCAGCATTGGTTGGATCCAGAGCAAGCGCTTGATTCATCATCGATAAGCCCTCTACTGTATTCCCTTGTTCAAATGCTGCATTAGCGGCATCCATTAGGTTGTCTGATTCATTGGTAATATACTGATCGATGAAGGCACGTATTTCTGGTTCTGGCAACACGCCCATCTTTTCACCGACAATTTTTCCATCTACAAAAAGTTTCATGGTTGGTAGACTTTT
>Ga0302125_10001734_pt1 | contig 10668 bp, 9 predicted proteins | sample CB4_surface_MG_FD_203111 | JGI IMG/M metagenome (GOLD analysis project Ga0302125, IMG submission 203111) | Marine microbial communities from Western Arctic Ocean, Canada - CB4_surface | ecosystem: Environmental > Aquatic > Marine > Oceanic | place: Canada: Western Arctic Ocean | collected... | reverse complement strand
TGTCATCGCAGCAGGACCTGCATTTGCGGACAACGCAGACGGCCAGATCAGTGGCGACATCACATTTTACACACATTTTGCAAACTTCGTAGACAACGGCCGCTGATGACGCCCGCGATTTCCACCGTCGTGATCCTGCGCACGATCCACATGTATAACGATTTCATCCTGCCCTACCTCTACACACCAAGGGTGGAGGATTCGACCGTGTCCATGTTGCTGTTCAAAGCATCCGACATGATGTCATCCAGCACCGAAGCCGTATTGATGGCGGGCATTATGATCGTCATCGCCCCGACCATGGTCGCGTTCTTCGTGCTGCAACGCCAGATCGTGTCGGGCATGATGCGCGGGGCGGTGAAGGGATGAACCAGTTCACTTACATAGTCGCGACCCGCATTTGGCAGTTGACGGTGATCAACCTGACCGCTCTGGGTCTGACGCTGATCGGGGGCGTCGTGTTTGGCGCAGCACCGGCGGGGTCAGCCACATTGCATGCCGTGCATCGCCTGGACAGCCACACAGCGGGTGAACTGGTCCGCGTCATGTGGGGCTCTTACCGCATCGAATTCAAGCGGACGAACGTGGTTTGTCTTCCGATTTGCGCAGTTGCGATGACGTTGATCTGGAACGGCCCTTCGCTTGGCACATTCGGGTTTGCACTGGCGCTCTGTGCGGCCATGATCGCGCTTTGTTTCGCCGCTGCGGCCCTTTTGATCACGGCACACATCAACGCCAACATCGGCGACACGCTTCACAATGCACGGATGGCGCTGGTCCTGTCGCCGTACGGCCATCTCGTTGCACTGCTGGCGCTTGGCCCATGGCTATGGCTGATCTGGCAGCAACCGCTGGTTGGCTTTTATGGCGGCGTGTCCGTGCCCGCGTTCGTTTATTCCGGTCTGATTATGCCCGCTGTCACGGCAGGATTTCCCGCCCCTAACACCCCAATCACCCAACAGGAGGCCCTGATATGAGCGGCGGCTTGCAGATTACCAATGCGTCAAAATCCTTTGGGGCTTTGACAGTTTTGAACGACATCAGCCTATCGGTTGATCCAGGTGGCTTCCTCGTGCTGCTGGGCGAATCCGGTTGCGGGAAATCAACCCTGTTGCGAATGATTTCCGGGCTCGAAGACAAGCATGAAGGCACCATCGAAATTGCCGGACGCGATGTGACCCATCTGGACCCGAAAGACCGAAACATCGCGATGGTGTTCCAGTCCTACGCGCTTTACCCGCATATGTCGGTTTTTGAGAACATCGCGTTTGGAATGAAGATCCGACGTAGCGCCAAGGCTAATATCACTCAAGAAGTGCACCGTGTCGCCGACATCTTGAAGCTGACAGATTATCTAGATCGAAAACCCGGACAGTTGTCGGGCGGGCAGCGCCAGCGTGTCGCCATCGGTCGCGCCATGGTGCGCAAGCCTGACCTGTTTTTGTTCGATGAGCCGCTGTCCAATCTGGACGCGAAACTGCGTGCCGAAATGCGCACAGAAATCAAACGCATCCACCATGTGCTTGGCGCTACGATTGCCTATGTGACCCACGATCAGGTCGAAGCAATGACGCTGGCCGACAAGATTGTGCTGTTGAATGCGGGACAGATCGAACAACTGGGCACCCCCGAAGAGCTTTATATGCATCCCGATACGCTGTTTGCCGCACGGTTTATTGGATCGCCGCAGATAAACGCGATTGAGGTCATTGTGAATATTACTGACGATAAGATGACGGCACATGTGGGCGATGTCGCCTTGCCGCTGCCACGCTATGCAGCGCGCAGCCACGTCGATCACGGCCAACGCGCGATCCTTGGGGTGCGCCCTGAAAACCTGACGCTTGGTGAGACGGGCCATATCGTAACCCGAGATCATAAAGTCGGATTGTGCGAACCAATGGGGTCCGAAACATCTATTGCCTTAGACTTCGCCGGGTCTGCCTTGCGTATGCGCGCGCCGGGATTGGTTAAGCTGGCACAGGACAGCACACAGTCGGTTAGCTGGGACATGGCCGGATGTCATTTGTTTGATCCAGAAACAGGGGCGCATTTGTAATGGCCAAATGCCCCAACATCATCCTGATCACGTCCGACCAGCTGCGCCCCTATGAGCTTGGCTGTTATGGTGGCACGCAGGTTGCGACACCCAACATTGATCGATTGGCGGCGCGGGGTGCAGTTTGGGACACTGCGATCACGAACTTTCCTGTCTGCATGGCTGCACGGTCTGTCCTGATTTCGGGGCAGCACAATCGCACCGCGACGGGTGGCAAGACAAACGTGGCCTACGACGGGCGTCCAGGTGATTTCAACATGCCTGAATATCCATACCCGAAACGCCCGCATTTGCCCCATGAAACCCTGCCGGAACTGTTGCAAGAGGCAGGCTATGAAACCCACGTCATCGGTAAATGGCACATTCATTCTTGGCCCCATGAAATCGGTTTCGACCACTATCTGATCCCCCGCGTCCACCATGCCCATTCCGCGCAAATCTATTCACGCGACGGCGGGCCGGAATTTGCACCAGACGGGTTCAGTGTCGAGTTTGAAGCAGGCGAAGCTGAGGCGTTGATTGCATCCAAGTCGGGTACAGAAGACCCGTTCTTTCTGTATTACAACATCTCACCACCTCATTGCCCCGTAGCCGATATGCCTGACGAATTTCTGACGATGTATGATCCCGCCAAAATCACCCTGCGCGAGAACACGGATGAGGATGCGATTGAAGACAAGGACTATTGGTACAAAGTCTACCGTTGGGATTTCCGATATTATTCGTTCCGCCTGCCGCACACGATGACCCTACCCGACGGGTACGACCTGCACGCGCTTGCGGCTGAATATTACGGCGCTGTCACATGGATGGACCGCGCGGTCGGGCGCATCTTGGACGCGGTAGACGCCGCTGGGTTGACCGACGACACGTTGATCGTGTTCACGTCTGATCACGGTGAAAACCTAGGCTCGCACGGATTGGTGCAAAAGGGCACGGAAAACGACGAAAGCATCCGAATTCCATTTGTGATGGCGGGGCCGGGCGTCGCGCAGACCCGGATCAACGGATCGGTCGCATCACTTGTTGATTTGGCCCCTACATTTCTGGCCGTGGCAGGCGCGGCGATCCCGGACCATATGCACGGCGCATCCTTGATGGACGAGGCAGGCGGCGCAGACAGTACGGGGCGTGATGCGTTCTTTCAGACCACGCAAGGTGTCGGCATTCGCAGTTGCGATATAATCGTTTATGCCACGTTGGACGACCGCCAAATCACCGATGCGCCGTGCACTGTTTTCGACATGCAAGCCGACCCCTTTCAATACAAAAACCTTGCCGGAACAGGCGCAGGTGCTGCGCTGTTCTCACGCCTCAAACACCTAGACCAGATTTTTCCATGGTCAGAGCTACAGGATGACCCCCAATGAATTTGCAACACAATGCACCCACTGCAGCCCTCGATCTGACGCAAGATTGGCGGGTGGCCCGCGCTGACGGGGCGCACGACGTCGACATGAACGTGCCCGGTGATGTGCATTCGTCACTGCTGCGCGCTGGTGTCATCACCGACCCGTACTGGCGCGACACGGAGGTTTCGCTGGATTGGGTGCATGAGGCGGAGTGGATCGCAACCACGACGTTCATATTTTCTGGTGATCCGGAAAACGCGCATACACTGACCTTCGATAGCGTGGATTGCCATGCTGATGTCATGCTGAACGGGGTGAACATCGGGACATGTGACAACCAATTTATCCGTTGGGATTTCGCGACAGGCGATGCCCTGAAAACCGGCGAAAACACACTATCAGTTCATTTCAAGTCCAACAGCGCAATCGCGACGCAAAAGGCCGAAGCCTCATCTATCGTGGTTCCATATCTTTCGTTCAACAATCGGTTGCCGCACTACAACTACCTGCGGAAAACCCAATGCCACGCGGGTTGGGACTGGAACATTGCCCTATCCCCCATCGGTATTTATGGGGATGTGACCCTGCGCCAAACCACTGTTGTCCGCCTTGATGATCTGACAGTGCGTCAGCAGCACGCAGACGGTGCCGTCACAGTTGAAGTCGAGGCGCAGATTTACGCGCAATGCGTCGGGACGACGAAAATGAAGATATTGCTGTGTAGCCAAACCGTTGAACAAGACGTCACGGTTTATCCGGGCTTGAACGTCGCTAAGCTGTCGATCAGTCTAGAAAACCCCGCGCTGTGGTGGCCTGTTGGGCACGGTGATCAAGCACTGCACGATCTGACTGTGACGCTGGGCGATGATGTCCGTCACCACAGCATCGGGCTGCGCCACATCGAATTGGATACATCCAAAGACGCTATTGGGGCGCGGTTCGCGTTCCGCGTCAACGGACGCGAGATTTTTATGCGCGGGGCCAATTGGATACCTGCCGACGCGCTTCCAGAACGGGGCACACCAGAGTTGGTGCGTGATCGGCTGACATCGGCTGTTGAGGCGAATTTCAACATGATCCGCATCTGGGGCGGCGGCCAGTATGAGGCGGATTGGTTCTACGACTTGTGCTCTGAACTCGGCATCCTCGTGTGGCACGACTTTATGTTCGCCTGTAATCTGTACCCCAGTCACGACAAGCACTGGCTGGCATCAGTGCGCACAGAGGCACGCCAGCAGATCCGCCGACTGTCGTCGCAACCCTGCATGGCGCTTTGGTGTGGTGATAACGAACTGGTTGGCGCGCTTGGCTGGTACGACGAAAGCAAAGCCGACCGCGACCGGTATCTGGCGATGTATGACCGGCTGAACTTTGCGCTTGAAGAAATCCTGGACGAGATCGCCCCCGACATCCCGTTCTGGCCATCGTCGCCTTCAATCGGGCCGCTGAATTTTGGGGATGGCTGGCACAACGACGCCGCAGGTGACATGCATTTCTGGGACGTCTGGCATTCCGCTAAAGATTTCGAGCATTACCGAACGGTCAAGCCACGGTTCTGTTCGGAATTCGGATTTCAATCCTTTCCGTCCATGCCTTTGATCGAGACCTTCACTGATCCCGAAGACCGCACCGCAGCATCGCGAGTCATGGACGTGCATCAGCGCAACGATGGTGGCAACGAAAAGATCGTTGAGACTATTTCGCGGTATTTCAAAACCCCCGACAGCTTTGATGACATGGTGTACCTGAGCCAAGTAAGCCAAGCATTGGCGATGAAAACCTCGATTGAATTCTGGCGCTCGGTCAAGCCACGCTGCATGGGGACGCTCTATTGGCAGCTCAATGACACATGGCCTGTCGCCAGCTGGGCGAGCCTTGAGTACGGCGGCAATTGGAAGGTCACGCAATACATGGCGCGACGGTTCCATGATCCGGTTCTGGTGACAGCACAACCAGACGAGGACACAGGCGACATCGTGCTTTGGGCGGTCAACGACACGCCAGACCCCGTATCTATCAGTGTCGGGCTGACCCGGGTTGATGTGGCTGGGCCCATGCAGACCGTCGGAACCTACGCCTGTATCTGCCCACCCGACAAAGCCGTCGAAGTGGCGCGTGTTGCGGCGACCGACATTGCCGAGCAGGAGTTTCTATCGTTCACATGGCGCGACGTGGACGGCAAGCACAGCGGCCAAAACGACTACCTTCCCAACCGGCCCAAGGTGTACGATTTGCGCACGCCAAAGATCGCAATGACGCAGACCGCCGATACAGTCACGCTGATCTCTGACGTGCCTGCGCTCTATGTGACGCTGAACCACGGCCACAAAGATATTTATTCCGACAACGGGTTCACATTGCTGCCCAACATCGAAAAGGTGATAACGGTGACGCGCAAACGCTCGACGAAGGGCACCACGCCGCCAGCGATTAAATGTCTCAACGCATCGTGAGTATCTTGAAAAAACCCTCCCCATCTCCGACCCCCGTCACCCTGAAAACCATCGCCGACAGCCTTGGTGTTTCCGTCACCACCGTGGCACGGGCCCTGAAAGACGGCCACAAAATTGGCGAGGCAACGGTGCGCAAGGTCAAGGAAGAAGCCGACCGGTTGGGGTATGTCCAAAACCTCGATGGGCTGAAGTTGCGGACGGGTAAAACCCTCGTGGTGATGGCGTTTCTAGGCCACACGACCGAAGAAGAGATCGGCGACTCAGGGTCAATCGGGCTACTTAACGGCATCCACAGTCGTTTTGTGGGGACCGGATATGCGGTGCGCACGATCCCTGTCACCATTGGCGAAAGCGGGTTGGGCAAGATCGAAGAGGTCGTGCGTGGACGAAACGCTGATGGTATCATCCTTGATCACACACGCCCGCAGGACGAACGCGTGCGCTACCTTCTGGAGCGGGATTTTCCGTTTGTGACTTTCGGGCGGACAGAGCTGTTTTCCGATCACCCTTACTTCGATCTCGACAATGAGCTGGCCGCGTATCAAGGCACCAAAAGCCTGATTGACGCGGGATATAAAAATATCGCCATGCTAGACGCGGACAAGGATTTTCTTTTCGTGAAACAACGCTTGCGCGGCTATGCGTCCGCCCTGCGCGAGGCGGGGCGCGATGTCGATACGTCGTTGATCTGCCACATTCCACTTGAAGCCGACGTGGCCCGCGAAACGGCGCGCGAATTGGTGCGGCAAGGCGTTGATGCCATCGTCTGTGTAAACGAATTGGTCTTTCTTGGCGCACGGGCTGCGTGCCGTGATGCATTGCGGCGCGATCCCAAGTCTGTGGGGTTCTCCGTTCGGACGGGCACGAACATCGGTGAATACCTCGGCACACCAATGACGGCTTCTTATTTTTCCAGATATGAGGCCGGATGGAACATTGCTGATCTCCTCCTCAAACGGATTAATGGGGCGGATATAACGACTTGCCAGATCGTTGCTGAACCCGTCCTTCGTCTTTATGAAAGCTGACCCGATATGAAACGATCAGACATCAACGACATCATGGCGCAGGCCGACGACCTTATGCGCAGCCACGGCTTTAACCTGCCGCCCTTCGCCTATTGGACGCCTGAGCATTTCAAGGCGAATGCATCTGACGCCAAGGCCTTGATTGACGCGCGCTGCGGATGGGACATTACCGACTACGGCGCAGGCGATTTCGACAAGATGGGGTTGTTTCTGTTCACCTTGCGCAATGGCCGTCTGGCCGATCTGCAGCGCGGGGGCGGCATGTGCTATGCTGAAAAATTGCTCATTTCGCGTCAAGACCAGCTGTCACCCATGCACACCCATGTCATCAAAGCCGAAGACATCATTAATCGCGGTGGCGCCACGATGGTTGTGGAACTGTACGGATCAGACGATGACGGCAACTTTGCCGAGGATCGCGGCGGGGTCGTTATGTGCGACGGCATCGCGCGCGCCTACAGTGCAGGCGAAAAGATCAAATTCGCACCAGGCGAAAGCCTGACCCTGATGCCCGGCGACTGGCATGCCTTTTGGGGCGAAGGCGGTGATGTGTTGATCGGTGAGGTTTCGACAGTCAATGACGACGAAACAGACAACATCTTTCGCGAACCAATTGGCCGATTTTCGAACATTGACGAAGATGTTGCACCAACGCATCTGCTTGTCAGTGATTACGCGACCTATCTCTAAGGGCGCACAAAATTCGCTTAAAACAAAGGTGGGTCTTGGACCGTGTCATCGCGCCGGTCAGACCTGCCGCTTTAAGCCCACAGCGGAATTTTTATCGCTCAAACTCTGACCGGCAGGTTTGGATCAAAAGCAGGCACGAAATAAGTGATTGTAATGCGTCCCTGTCACCCCACACCCTGCCGGAACGAAAACACGGCCAATGGCTGGTTTTGCGAAACGCTTGAAATCGCAAAATTAAGCTAACTCTTTTTTCCAGCTTCCGACGGACGACCGCTTAGCGCATCTTTTGGTCGTTAGTGTAGCGTGCAGCATCATGCACTGTGGGCTCAGAGCTGACTTTCGCTGCGCTGTGCACCAAGGACCGCTAAGGGCCGTAAGCCGCATTGTTGCAATGTCTTGCAGCGAAATCCGTGGGCCACGGTCCGTGTTCCTTGCAAATCAGGTACTTGATCCACGGATCTTGGTTAAAGTGGTGCCCCCACACGGGGTTCGATGCCTTACCAAGGACCTTGGTCCGAGTGCAATCATTGCAATAACAATATGTTAGCAGCCCACAAGCACAACGCAAGTGCCTTGTTCTGGTACACCCAGCGGTACCACAGTCTAAGGACCCTGGAGCACGGACCAACGGCAAGGGGTTACTGAGCCCAATCGCTACAGTTGAGACGTAGGTCCATGGACCGGCCCCCCTATCCTAGGGCCCCGCGTCTCGGACCACGGGCCTTTAGTGTTGGGGGCGTAGATTCATTCGGGGGTTTTGTTTGGTAACTGCATCTTTATTCACGTACCAATTTCAAGCTGAACCGTGCCGCTCCACTCGCCGAGTGGCGTCAATTATTGGGCTCACTAATTCACAATACGTCAGGAAGCTGATGCGTGTTTTCATTAAGTTGACAGCACCACCAAGAGTGCTGAATGCCGCAATGTGCACTAAGGTCTGCAAATCAGCGGCAACGGCCATCCGACGGCGGTCATTTGCGCTTGTTCCACAATTTATCTGGTGGTTTATATTTATTTACAATTAGTTATTTGGAAACGCATATGCAATTTGTATAATCCAGCCTTGCACCTTGGTGGGTCCAGCCATGTACGAAAGCAAGCTGGGGGCCAATCAATTTAGAATTTCCTCAACTTTCTTTGTCACAGCGCTGCCGAGTTCCTTGTTGTTTTGCTCTGAAAAATGAATACCATCAATTCCTTCCGTACAGATGATGTCGCCTGCGTTGAGAAAGTGCACTTTCATGAAATCGGCTAAATCACGATAAAGCTTTCCAAGTGCTGCAGTCTTTTCGTGGCCGCCACCAAAGAGCGACTGAAAATATGGGTGTGGCATTGGTGTGAGGGGTGGGGGGGCAATGATTAGAACCTGTGGTGCCGGGTATATGGTGCCGACGCCACCTGCTGACGTCTGGACCTGTCCCACAAGTTTTGACATCCCTGCAGCAATTTCAAATGCGCTGCGGTGGAAGTAGGCTTTGGTGTCGTTTGTCCCCAGCATGAGGATGACCAGATCAAGCGGTAAATGACTTGCCAAAGCCGACGGTAAGTAGGCGCTACCATCGAGGCGGGGGTCAGTTGGATCGTCCAGTGTTGTCGTGCGCGCGCTTAGGCCTTCTTCGATGACGATATATCCATCACCAAGGTTGCGCTGGAGGACACCTGTCCACCTGACTTCCGCCGGATATCGCATCGTGGGCGCGCCTTCTGCAACGGGTATCCAGCCCCATGTCAGCGAGTCTCCGAAGCACATGATATTTTTCTGGGTCATTTGGTCGTCTCCATTTTTCTATCAGGAATTTTTGGTGCTCAACCCGTAAAACACGGCGGCTAAAAGGATGATTAGCCCACGCGCGATTTGCTTGCCTGGCTCTGGGACGCCAAAGCTTGTCATTACGACAAAAAGTAGCGCAAAGCACAGCACGCCGAAGAAGGGCCCCCAGACGCCGCCATCACCACGCCCGAAGATCACACCGCCAAGGATTGTCGCGGCGACTGCGTCGATTGGCATCTCAAGGCCAAGGCGCAGGCTGCCGACTGCAACAGATGCTGATTGGACGATGGCCGCAAGGGCCGCAAACAGCCCTGCAATGATATGTGCGATCATCACGGTTCGCGCCACGGGCACGCCTGCAAAGTGCGACGCTGTGGGGTTTTCCCCTACCGCCATGATAAAACGTCCGAAAACGAACCGCGAAAGAAACACGGCCATTAGCGCTGTCAGAAAGACCCAAACCAAAACTGGCGCAGGGAGGAGACCCCACTTGAGTTTATAGGCCTCGTTCATCAGCGCGGGCATGTTGCCAGGTGGTTTTCCGCTCGCAAGGAACTGCACCAGCCCTGACAAGATTACGGTAATCGCTAGCGTCGCAATCACGGCAGACACACGGCGTTTGGCCACAAGGTAGCCGTTGAACGCACCGATTACACAGCCGATACAAACTGAGAGAAGTAGCATCAGCACAATAGGCGTGTCGCCAAGCATGCCAGACGCAAAAAGATAATTAATCAAAAGTAGGACGCCAGCGCCAGATAGATCAATTGACCGGACCCGCATAACCAGCAATTGCCCCAATACAAGGATGCCCAAAGGGGCGACTTGCCTGACAAAAATTCCCAGCACATTCGCGTTCATTAACTGGGGTTTTGTTACCCATAGCGTTGCCAAGAGAACAACAAAGACGAAATAGGCGGGTGGTATGCGCAGTGCCCTGTTCAGTGTAGGATTCATTGTTATAAACCCATCCGCTTGCGGGACTGCAGGGCGATAACCAGCAGCAAAATGCCACCTTTGATCGCACCCTGAAGAAACGCCGACAGATTGGCGAGGTTCATACCATTGGCCAGCAGCGCCATAAGAATGGCTCCCAGAATGGTACCGTGCAGGCCGCCGACACCACCGGAAAGTTGTGTGCCGCCAATGGCAACGGCAGTGATGGAATCCAGCGCGAATTGACTGCCCACACTTGGATCTCCCGATGCGATACGCCCGGCTATGAAGACACCAGCAAGGGCTGCAAAAAGCGCGCTCAGCACATAGGCTTTGATGACAATGCGTTGATCGGGCAGCCCGTAGTTGTGCGCAGCAT
>Ga0302125_10001727_pt1 | contig 10692 bp, 10 predicted proteins | sample CB4_surface_MG_FD_203111 | JGI IMG/M metagenome (GOLD analysis project Ga0302125, IMG submission 203111) | Marine microbial communities from Western Arctic Ocean, Canada - CB4_surface | ecosystem: Environmental > Aquatic > Marine > Oceanic | place: Canada: Western Arctic Ocean | collected... | reverse complement strand
TGGATTTTCATTCAGCTCAGTTTCAATAAAATTTTTACCTTCTATTAAAGCTCTAATTTTTTTAAATCTTGCTTCACCACCAACTATAAGAGTTGCCTGAATTTCATTATTAATGATCTTAGCGCATGCACTGTTTATTAAATTCTGCTGAAGAACTCCTACCTTTGTAACACTGGTTTTAACTGAAGAAATTCCATTCCTTTGTGCTATCCACCTGCCTGGGTCCCTATACTTCCAAAATCCCTTAGGAACCTGTATTTCATCTATGTATTGTGCAATATCAGGATTGGTTGCATCTTTGATGGCATCTTTAGTAGCGTGATCCATAAGGACTAAAGCCTCATCTAGTTCATCAAAACTACCTTTTTGCTGAATTGAACTTATACCAACAACAACCGGTCTGTTCATCCTTAGAATTAACTACTACTCAACTTCTTCATAAAGAGGCATTGCAGCTATATTAAAGCCAGCATCAACATAAGTTATTTCACCTGTTATACCGCTTGCATAATCAGAGCATAGAAATGCAGCGACATTACCAACCTCTTCTGTACTTACTGTTCTTCCCAAGGGGGCTCTTGCAGAATGTTGGGATAACATCTTTCTAAAATTTTTAACACCCGATGCAGCTAGAGTTTTTATTGGTCCTGCTGATATTGCATTAACTCTAATATTATCCGCCCCCATTGAAGCAGCAAGAAATCTAGTGTTAGCTTCCAAGCTAGCTTTAGCTAATCCCATAACATTATAGTTAGGCATTGTTTGGACAGCGCCAAGATACGTAAGTGTAAGCAGGGCAGAGCCATCATTTAAAAAGGGTTTTGCCGCTTTAGCTAAAGCAGTAAAGCTGTATGAACTAATATCATGAGCAATCTTGAAACCCTCCCTTGATGTTACATCAACAAAATTACCCTCAAGCTGATCTGCTGGTGCATACCCAATAGAGTGAACAAAGCCATCGAAACTATCCCAATGTTTATTTAGTTCTTTAAAAGATTTTTCTATAGATTCATCTGAAGCAACATCACATTCTATTAAGATATCTGAATCAAAATCACTAGCTATTGGTTTAAGATTTTTTAACAATCTTTCATTTTGATAGGTAAAAGCAAGCTCAGCTCCTTCTCTTCTCATTGCAGCAGCTATACCTGAGGCAATTGAGTATTTATTTGCAAGACCCGATATTAAAATTTTTTTATCTTTTAAAAGCATATTAATTATTAATTAAATAGATTACTTTTCCATTGTAAGAGATAAATCAATCTTTATTAATTTTTTATGTTATAAAAATCAAATGCTTAAGCATATTAAAATTTTTTTTACTATCTTCATAATTACTTATATTTCAAAGCTCTCTATTTTTGCTATGAATTTATATATAAAAAATAAAACAAAAACTCTCTTAAAAAAATAATTTATCTAAAATAAACTTTTATCTCGAGTTTTTTCTAAGGTGATTAATTTGTAGTCATTTTTATTTTTATATGCAACAATATATTCAACTTAATTTTTAGGCAGCTTTTTATGCCTAATTTTTTTTTACTATTTTATAAAATGGGGATTTTAATATGAAGAATATATTTAATACTTCTGGGAAGTTTTTAGCATTAGCTCTAGCTTTCTCGATATCAACTGCACAAGCAGATGACACTGGAGTACTTGCAGTATCAGTTGTTGATGCTAACGGAAACCCAGTTGTTGGCGCTTCTGTTTCAGCATCTAGTGTTGAGAGTTTAAGAAAAGGAAATGATGTAACTGATACAGATGGTTCAGCCCGACTTAGTTTCTTGGCACCTTCATCAAAATATGTTGTTAAGGTTACTGCAAACGGATTTGTATCCTCATCATCAACTAATATTAGAGTTGTTTCTGGTCAAACTAGAAACCTATCTTTTGCACTCTCAAATCTATCTTTAAATGATATGGATGAAGTTGTTGTTGTTGCATCAAGAGAATCATTAATTGATTCTACGTCAGCTCAGCAGGGATTAGATATTACTTTAGATATTACTGAGTCTCTTCCAACAGGAAGAAGTTACCAATCTTACCTTCAACTTGCCCCAAGTGTTAAGGTATCTGCCTATGGTAATCCTTCATCAAAATCTGGTGTTAATTATTCAGATGCATACGGAACTGTGGGTAACTCAACTGATAATGTTTATTACATTGACGGTGTTAACGTAACTAATGTTGATAGTGGAAGAGCTAATACAAACCTTAACTCTGAGATTATTCAAGAACAGCAAGTTCTTACTGGTGGCTTGAAAGCTGAATATGAAGGCGGAACAGGTCTTGTATCAAAAGTTATAACAAAATCTGGTGGTAATGAATTTAGTGGATCAATAAACTATTACTTCCAGAATGATTCATTGGTTGCAGATAACGATAACCTACCAAGTGATACCTACAACACGTTTGATACAGCTATTACTTTAGGCGGACCAATTATCCAAGATAAAGTTTGGTTCTTTGCATCCATGCAGCAAAAAGAAGCAGTGTATGATGTTACAGATTTAACAACTAAAGCAGTTTTAAGAAAATCAACTGGTACATCTGATCTTGGTTTTGGAAAAATTACAGCTCAATTGACCGATAAAGATTTCCTTTCAATTTCATATTTTAACGACCCTTACGAAAGAGACGCATCAACATCTGCTACTACTCTGAATAACAGAGATTCTGCATCTGAGCAGGGCGGAGACAATATGAATATAACTTGGAACCATTCATTTGATAATGGAGCTTTCTTAACAGTTGCAAAAAATACTCATGAAGGACAATCAAGTACTCTTTCCTCTGTTAAATCTACAAGAAACGACGTAGCATTTTTAACTGCAGCTGAGGGAACTTTAGCAGCAAGAAATAAAGGTGGAAGTGGTTCAGATTCTATAGCTATAAGTTCTAAAGACGAAATCAGCGCTACTTTGGATTACTCTATGTCTACAAGTTTTGCCGGTCTTGATATGGATCATGACTTTAAATTTGGTTATCTAAAAACTGATAACACAAGATTTGAAAATTCTACCTACCCTGGTGGAGAGAATGCTCGATATACTTCTATAGGAGCTTCTGCTGCTGGAACTACTTACGCAGGCATGACAGATGGAAGCATTGTGTGGAACGGTGTTACAGATTTATCTGCTGATGATGGTTCGCGTATATTAACTGCAGGTAACAAAGTTGCTTCTTTTGTAACAGCTTATGATACAAATAATGATGGAGTGGTTAGTTCAGCTGAACTTGCTGCAGCAACATTTAGTACTACTACTGGAAATCCACATGGTGATGTTAATGTTTACAGAATTGTTATGACAGAATCAGCTCCCCTAACTGTCAGTTCAGAGGGTGAAGCATTCTTTGTTCAAGATACTATTTCATTTAACAACTGGACTTTTGATCTTGGTGTTAGAGCTGAAACATACACACATTACTCATCCGAAAATACAGAGATTGCTACCTTTGATTGGGAGTATGCTCCAAGAATGTCTGCAACTTATGATATTAACGGAGATGGTACAAGTAAAGTATACGTCTACTCAGGCAGATACTACGACCCTATTAGAACTAATATGACTGGTTTTGCTGGTACTTTATCTGGTTCAGTAAGAGAGGAGCAAGCTTATCTTGGTGGACAGTGGCTTACATTCAGAACAAGAGGCGGATCACAAGTTCAAGATGCTTTATTTGCACCTACAACAAAAACTCCTTATACAGATGAATTTATTCTTGGTTACTCCAAGTTATACGGTTCTGATAAAAGCCTATCTATTTCTTACACAGAAAGAGAAACTAGAGATATTATGGAAGACTTTGGATTGTATGCGTATTCATGTCCCGCTGTAGGAGTTGGATGCCCATCATACGGTGCTGCTAAGCCAGCTGGTGACGGAATTATGGGAACTGCCTATGGGTTACCTTTAAGCTATTTTGGATATGATTCATACCCAGCATCAAATTATGTAATCGGTACATTAAAAGGTGGTAAAAGAGACTATACAGGTATAGAAATAGCCTTTAGAAAACGTCCAACTGACGATCAACCATTCTTTATTTTAGCTTCTTATACAAATAATGATGCAAAAGGTAATTCTAACTCAGACAGTAATGCTGACCTTCAAGGTGACTTTGATTGGTTAGACCCAAGAGCGCCTAATATGTATGGCAATCAGCCTGGTAATATTGAACATCAACTTAAATTTGCTGGTAATTACTTAATTAGTGACAACCTTCAAGTTGGTGCGGTATTTAACTGGAATTCAGGTCATTTATATAACAAAGCTACAAGTGTATACCGTAGATACCTTCCTCCACAGGTTGCAGCTGCTGATGCATATATTGATGGCGGTTTAAATAACAGATGGATGGCTACACCTATGGCTACTGAACAAGCTCCAGCTTACTATGAGCTAGATCTTAGATTAAAGTACACAGCTCAGGTTATGTCTCGTGATTTAGAGTTATTTGTTGATGTATTTAACGTTCTAGACAACCAAGCAGTAACAGATGAGCAAGCTTTAATTGCAGGTGACGGCACCTATGCATTTGGTGAAGCAATCTCATGGGTTTCTCCAAGAGCCTTCTATTTAGGAGCAAGATTAAGCTTCTAAGTGTGTAGAATAATTAAAAAGGAGAGCTTGCTCTCCTTTTTTTTGTCTTAAGATTAATAATATATATTAATCTTAATGATGATAAAATTTATTTATGAAAGTAGTGCAATTTGTACCATCCCTAGACAGCGGTGGTGTTGAGCAAGGGGTTATTGAAATAGCTAAAGCTTTAGTTGAGGACAACCATGAATCGCATGCTGTTTCCTCTGGGGGAAGACTTGTTGATGATTTAATATCTTCAGGAAGTCATCATCACAAATGGGATCTTGGTAAGAAAAGCTTGCTTAACCTTCGGTTAATAAAACCATTAAGGAATTGGATTGTTTCAACGCAACCAGATATTATTCACGTAAGATCAAGAATGCCTGCATGGTTGGTTTGGAAGGCTCTAAATGGAATACCTCAAAGTCAGAGACCTCAATTAGTGTCTACAGTTCATGGGCTTCATTCAGTAAATTTTTATAGTAGAGTTATGACAAAACCTCATAATATAATTGCTGTATCACAAAGCAGTAAAAACTACATTATTGATAACTACACAAAATCGGAAAATAAAAATATAAAGCTTATATACAGAGGGGTTGATAGCTCTAATTATAATAAAGACTATGCACCTTCAGATAAATGGCTTTCTGATTGGTATGAACAGTATCCAGAAACCAAATCAGCAAAATTATTAACCATTTCAGGAAGAATCTCTCCGCTTAAGGATATTGAAAAAATAATTCATCTAGCCAAGTCCATTAAAGACAATTCCTCTCACAACTTTAAAATTCTAATTGCTGGAGAGGCTCAGAATAAACATTTAAAATACTTAAAGAATTTAAAAAATACCATCAAATATTTAGGTTTATCAGAAGATATTTATTTTTTAAATTTTAGAAAAGATATCAAAGATATATATGCAATATCATCGTTAGCCTTCAATACATCTAACAAGCCTGAGTCATTTGGAAGAAGTGTCTTAGAGCCGTTATCTATGGGAGTTCCAACAATTGGATATAACAGAGGTGGGGTTAAAGAAATTCTTGATGAGCTTTATCCTTTCGGAGGGGTTACTCCCGGAAGTGATGAGCAATTATTAAATAAAACACTTTGCATTCTTGATGGTAATGAAGCAAATATTAAAACTAATACTAAATTTATAACCTCTAAAATGTGTAGTGAAACTTTAAGCTTTTATAAGGAAATATTGTCATGATATATACTCTTATTGCCATTGATGTCCTATTAATTTTATTTTCGCTGAAATATGTATGGTGGTATCCAAGGGAGGATTTAAAAAAAACTAGAATCATGATGTATCACATGATTTCCAAACAATTACCAAAAACAAAAAAATCTGGACTAAGAGTTTCACCAGAAATGTTTGAAAGACATTTAAAATATTTCTCAGATAATAATTGGAGCTTCATAAAAATGTCAGAGTTGTTAGAGCATGATACTCAAGAAAAAGTAGTGGCTATAACTTTTGATGATGGTTATGAGGATAATTATTCAGAGGCCTTTCCCTTGCTTAAAAAATATAATGCATGTGCAACTCTTTATCTTGTAATAGATCGACATCAAAATGACTGGTCAGCTAAAAAAAATCCAAAACATAATAAGGGTGATCTAGCTAAAAAAAGTAAGCTTTCTGATGAACAAGTTCAGGAGATGGTAACTTCTGGAATATTTGAGTTGGGAGGGCACACATACAGCCACCCATTCCTTCCCAATCTCTCAGTTGAAGACAAAGAACACGAAATGATAAGCTCTAAATCTTTCTTAGAGACTAAGTTTAATACCAATATCTCCAGCTTTGCTTACCCCTTTGGTATTTATAGTTCGGCCGATGTAGATATTATTAAAGCTAGTAATTTTATATCTGCAGTAACCACTAACGAGGGCGTTGCATCATCTGATTCTATTTATGAACTAAAGCGAATTAAAGCATCTGGTAAAGATAATTTCCTAACTTTTAAATTACGAGTTTTGAAAGGATTTAGAGGTTTTATTTAGTAATTTATCTTTTCTTACTCCCTTTTCTTACCCATATAATGAGATAATTATCCCAAGGGGCTATAGCTCAGCTGGGAGAGCGCTTGCGTGGCACGCAAGAGGTCGGCGGTTCGATCCCGCCTAGCTCCACCATTCCTCCTTTTTAACTAAAAAATTAAGAAAATTAGTTATTGTTTTTTTTCATATTATTATATAAAATTATTTGAATCGTAATTTGGTCCTATTGCCGCGATTTAAAATAATGAGCTAAAACGGAGAAAATATTTTCACCCAGGGATTTAATTTTTAACATAGGAGTTCTTATGAGACTTTTTGTGAACGCGCGTTATTTAATTGTGCCTTTTTCATCCCTGGTAACAATTTTTGGAATTTTTCAAGGAAATATATTTTCCTGGATAGGAGTAATTTTATTTGGTATTTATACACTCATAGATACTGTAACTAGGGATATACACCTTAGAGCTGAAAAAGATACTAATGGAAATTCATTTGGTATAAAAGAATTTCAATATGTAGTTATGTACATCATGTTGCCAGTATTTATTCTGCTTCAAGTTGCTTTAGCAATAAGGCTATATCAATTTACCTCAGGATCAACAATAGAAGAGTTAATATTTCTAGGAATTGCCTATGAGTCCGGGATTAGTTTCTTAAACTTAATAGGAGCAACACTTTCAACAGGTTTATGGGCTGGATTAGGAATAATTTATGGACATGAGCTATCACATAACAAAAAGGAAGGTTTTTTTGTTTCAAGATTGATTATGGCACTCAGTGGTGCCTCTCATTTTACATATGCTCATGTATACAACCACCATTTAGATTTAGGGCATGAAGATGATCCTGCAACTGCCCCACGAGGAAGGAATGTTTATGCCCATTCATGGCTTTCACATGCCGGACAATCCAAATATTCCTACGATCTTGAAAAAACAAAATTAACTAAGCAAGGTAAATCAGTTTTAAGTTTTCATAATAAATGGATTATTGGTTATCTATATAGCTTGCCTTCAATTTTTTTATTTATATGGTCAGGGGGATTGCTGGGCTTAGTTGCATTAATAGGGGTTTGGAGTATTTCAAACTTTTTACTAGAAGCTTTAAATTTTATGGGCCATTACGGATTAATTAGAAAATCAGGAACTCCTGTAGGGCACAGGCATTCTTGGGATAATGACAATGTATTTACTAGTTGGTTTTTTATTGAAATAGGAAGGCAGGGAGATCATCACGTAAGGGGAGAGACTTATTTTTGGGAGCTTGACGATGTTGGTGCACCAAATTATGGAATAGGATATTTTTCTTTATTTGTTTTGACTTTAATACCTGCTCTATTTAGGTCTTATGTTAAAAATCTTTTAGAAGACTGGGACAGCAATCATGCAACTGAAGATGAGGTAGATGTTTCTAAAAAGTTTAAAGCGTTGGGAATTCTGAGTTAATAAATATGTTTAATTTATTTAATAAGCCTAAAGATAGACAAGCCCTAATTAACCCTCACTCAGAGCATAGAATTTTAATAATTAATAAAGGAAATACTTTATTAAATTCAGCTCTAAATGCAGGTATTGATTGGCCTTATAAATGTAAAGTTGGCAGTTGCGGTACCTGTAAATGTAAAGTTTTATCAGGTGGTATAAAAGCTCAAATTGATTTTGGATATGTATTAAGTCCAGATGAGATAAATGAGGGCTATGTTCTCGCTTGCCAATCCGAGCTTAAATCAGATATAGAAGTAGAAATTAATTTAAACAAATAACAAAGAGAAAAAAATGAAAAATTTTAAAGCATTTACAATTATGTCCCTGTGGACATTAACAATCGGTATTATTTTATATCGTATCGAGGCACACCTTCACTTTAGAGAAATCTTATGGGCACTGAGTTTATCCTTAATCTTATTAGTAACTCATATGGTTAATATGATTATATATTTCAAAATTGCCGGCAACGAACCATACAAATGGTTTAAAAATTAAAGTGCTAAATATAGTTAATATTTATTGGAATTATTATAAATATAGAAGATAGGGTTAAGAAAATTGTTGGCCACCAGTTTAGTAAATCTCTTAATCTAATAGAAAATAATTCATCATTTGTTGATGACCTGGGCGGTGACTCGCTTGACACAGTAGAACTAGTTATGGCTATAGAAGAAGAGTTTGACCTTGAAATAATTGATGATGATGCTGAAAAGATATTAACGGTTAGGCAGGCCGTTGATTATATAAAGACTAATACTTTAGTATTTTAAATAATATGTTACCCAACAATAATATCTAACACAGTTAAATTCCGATCTATCTTTATGATGACTAATAAACAAAGTCATGATTTAATCATTGTATCTAGGGAGTTAATTGGTTTAATTTTTTGACCAATAGTCCCATATACAATAAGGAGATATAAATAATGTTTAATCATGTAATGTTGGGAGCAACTGATATCGAGGCATCAAAGAAGTTTTATGATGCAACTTTAGGTGTTTTAGGTGCCAAGCCTGGATTCAAGCACATAGGTCACGGCGGTGTTGTTAGGTATATGTATTTTTTAGATGGCGGTACTTTCTTAATAACTGAACCATTAGATGGCAATATTGCATCTCATGGGAATGGAGCAACTATTGGATTTAAGGCAAAAGATACAGAAACCATAGATGAGTGGCACAAGGTAGGCGAGCAAAATGGCGGGGTTACATGTGAAGACCCTCCTGGAGTTAGAGATGGCGGCGGAATGAAGGCCTATTTGGGATACCTAAAAGATCCATCAGGTAATAAAATTTGTACAATGCATAATATAAAAGCTTAAAAATATTTAAACTTTCATACTCCTTGTGGGTAATCTAAATATTTAAGACTATCGAGCCTAAGAACCAATGGCTCTTTAGTCTTTAGCTTAAGGTTTTATAACTCCAGCCTAAATTCAGATTCATTTATTATCCTTTATAACTAATTAATCTTATAATGAGATTGCATATGGCACATTCACATCATCACAATCATAATCATCATTCTCCTGAAGATAGCGACTTTAGTCTAATGGTGGCTATTTCTATAAATGCACTATTGACCATCTTTCAGATTGTTGGAGGTGTGATATCAGGAAGTCTCTCTTTAATAGCAGATGCTTTACATAATCTTAGTGATGCCGCCTCTCTTTGTATTGCAATTTTTGCTAGAAAGGTAAGTAGAATTCCTCCTAATGAATTCAAAACTTTTGGCTATAAACGAGCTGAGGTCATAGCGGCCTTAATAAACGTAACTATCTTGATCGTTATTAGTCTTTATTTGATATTTGAAGCAATTTTACGATATTTTAATCCTAGTGAAATATCTGGTTGGATTATTGTATATGTTGCTGGTATAGCTTTAGTGGTAGATTTGATAACTGCATCAATTACATACAGACTTTCCTCAAACAACATGAATATGAAGGCTGCATTTCTTCATAACCTTGCCGATGCATTAACTTCTTTAACAGTTATTGTTGCTGGCGTTTTAATTATTTTGTTTAATTGGTACTGGGTAGACTCGGTCTTAACTGCATTTCTAGGAATCTTTATTGCCTATCAGGCATTTCAAATGCTACCTAAGTCTATACACTTATTAATGGAAGGCGTTCCTGAGAGCTTGAACATCTTGGATATTAAGAAATCTATTATGTCGATTGATTTAGTTGATGATATGCACCATATTCATATTTGGTCTATTGATGAAAATAAAAATGCCTTGGAAGCTCATATTGCAACCAGCCTTAAAAATTTTGAAGAAGTTGAAATCCTTAAGTTTAAAATTAAGAAAGTTCTTTTAAAAGACTTTAATATCTCTCACTCAACACTGGAGTTTGAGCAGGATTGTAGCGATATTAAATAGTTATTTAAAGTTACATTTTGTTGACATATTAACTATTTACAAGTTAAATAAGGATTGATTACCATCTTTGATGGTGGATAGTCATTTTTGAAATTAAATAATCATATAAGGGGATACATATATGAAAAGATTAGATTATAAATTTTTAGCAATTTTTATTGCTTTTTTCTCTTTGTCAGCTACTGCTGATAATCCTGGTGATGCAGACGTAG
>Ga0302125_10001718_pt1 | contig 10750 bp, 12 predicted proteins | sample CB4_surface_MG_FD_203111 | JGI IMG/M metagenome (GOLD analysis project Ga0302125, IMG submission 203111) | Marine microbial communities from Western Arctic Ocean, Canada - CB4_surface | ecosystem: Environmental > Aquatic > Marine > Oceanic | place: Canada: Western Arctic Ocean | collected... | reverse complement strand
GTGTGGAACGTTTAGAACGGCGATACCGGGTGGAAAACCGCGTGCGGAACGCGACCCGACGCGTGCGACTGTGGTCGTCGCCTCCGATGTCGTTGGGAAAAGTTCCGAGAATGGCAACCAACTGTCGTCGTATTTGGGGGTTTTTGTTTTCACCACACACCCAGGACAGTAAAATAAAAAAAGTCAGTATATCAAATTAACTACAACCGGGAAGTGGTCACTACCAAAAACACCGCGTTCAACACAGTCGGTGACGACCCGAGCGTCCGTGACACCCACAACACCACGGCACACACTTCCCACGTATACATGGTCTATGTGTCTTCGATGTCCCCTTGCCCTGCTGTGCTTACGATTTGATACTGCAACCGCGTGTTCGGCACTCTTCCATTGGTTATGAGTGGTTCCATTGTGGCACAGCGCGCGCGCACTTCCACGCAAAACTTCAAAAACATCGATGAGGTCATGTCTCGGGTCCCCACCCATTTTGAAAGTATGGAGGTCGCCACCAGTCAAGAGCTTGTAGTCAAAACCACTCTTATCAGTGTTGAAGTCACCTCCAAGAAGAAATGGGATAACCCCAAACTGTTGTTGTAGCAAACCGATGATATGTCTCACCATTTTGGAGTTGCCCTGTTTGTCAAGTTGGCCGAGCCCACACTCCAAATGTGTATTACACACCAGTAGTAGGTGTGTCCCCTTCAATAACACCCATGTGAAAACATTGACCCAGTCTGTTTTTGGACTTGACCACTCGTAACAACCTGATGTGACACACTCGTATAAACCTTTCTTCCAAAAAATACCACACAACTCGTGGTTGCATCTATCGCGTGTAGACCTCTTCCCTCCCAAAAACACGGGAGTATGTCTCGAGGCCAGGTGATACTGATCAATGAACCCAGTAAACAATAGATCAGCAGTCATGTCCTCAGTGTCTTCTTGAAGAAGTAGGACGTCTGGGTTCTCCCGTTGAATGATTTTGTCGATGACGGGAAGTCTGTCTTCCCAATCCCATCCCCCAAGTTTTCGTTCCCCACCCTTCCATCGGATGTTCCAGGTCATGATCCGCGTGGGTGTTACGGGTGTTACGCGCAAGTTCGGCGACATGATACGCAGTTATGTGCGTCGAGAAGTGAATGAGGCAACCACGCGGACGGCGTTTTTATAGCACAGCCAAAAAAATCCCATACCTAGTCTTTTATTAGCTTAATGTGTGAAGGCAAGTTGCTTTGACTTCCCCAAAAAGTTTCAGGGCTTCCATCGTGGGGGTGGGATCTCAAACTTCACCCTTTGCCGTTCGTTGTAAGCCTCATAATCAACCTTCGCTTGTGATGCTTCTTGTTCTTCTTTAGTGAGTGGAGGTGGTGGTGGGTCATACTCAGGAACGTGCTTCTGCCCGACAAAGACAGGCATGGTGTCCCTGTGCTGACGAGAGTGATCGAGATCGAGATCTAAACCTAAAATATATAATTACAATTTTGCAGTCCAAAAACGACGTGTGCTCGATCACGATCACGATCACTTCCAACAGCACCAAACACGAACTTTGGTTCGAGTCGTCAACAGGTGCGTCATCGTGTAGACCTCCTAAACACCATGACGTTCAAGCTATCAACCCTTACTCCCCCCCCCAAGATGTCTGTAACGACACCTGAACTCGACTTCGAGTCTTTTGAGGGATCTCAAACGTGGGGAACACACCTGTGAGATGTATGATGCCCCTTGTGCTGTCTATGAGATGACGGATGAGGAGGATGATGCTTCTGATGTAGATGAGTAACTTGTAACTGACCGAAGCTAACTCCTCACCCCTTCCACAGAAAACCTACCCCCAAGGTAAGATAAGTCGACAACACGCAATATGATGTACGAGCAACAACAACTCAATGAGTTTAAGCAAAAATGGTATCCACGATGTCTGAGATGGAGTTAAAGGCATCAGAACTCCAAGAGAAGTTAAGCAAGAAGATGGAGCTTTCTAATTCGAACGCGGAGATTGGGATTAAGAGGATTGCCCTCGAGTACAAGGTCGAGGAACTCAACATGAAACTGCTTTTTCCGCCTGGTTTCGATCCCGACGTAGAAAGCGACGATGATGAACATGACACCAATAAACATGGTAGTGGTTTGGGTTATGTCCCAAATCAAGTTGCCCAAGTTCAAGCTCATTCGCTGTTTTAACTGACGAACCGAACCCATTCCCAACTCGTCGCGCGCAGCAGCTCATATCACCATGGTGAACAAGTGGATCGAAAAGTTCATCCCCGAGAACTTTTACGACACCAAGGTTGGTATTTGATTCAATTCTCAATCCCCGGCGTTTTTCATTTCATTTCTCGTCTTCCCATTCGACTTCATCGCGAGCCATGTTGTACTGGTACACATCACGCAGACTTTATTCCGTATCTCTCCTCAAATCCTAACAGACCCATCCCCACGACTGTTTTCCTATTCACAGTTCACGTGCAGCCCCATCGCGCCGAACCATGTGTTGTATCCGTGGGCCATCATGGTCAACACTGTCTGGCTCTTCGCCTTCGGCGGTTTCATGTGGTTGTACTCCGATCCCAGCATGTACGTCACTGAATCGGTGATCCAGAAGGAGTTTGAAAAAGAAGGGTTCGTGTGTAGCCCCCTGGGGTACGACAAATACTACGAATCCGCCCTGGGATACGACGAGTGCCTTCTCAGACTGCGTCTGCCGACTGCGAAAACCGTAGTATTGACAGACGGCATGTACTCTTACGTTCCTTTCGACCCGAGATTGGTGAGAAAGCTCGATGGAGCTGGCGTCGACCAGTGTATTTACAACCCCGTCGGCGGCGGAACGTCCAAGAAAGACCTCTCTGAAAAGGCGGAACAATATCAAGCTGACATTTTGGCAGCGTTGGAGGATCCTTCGATGATTCCTGCTGCTGATGCTCTTCCTTTTGATTTTAGTAATAATAATGCCGATGATCCTCTTGCTTTGAATGAATTTTATGGGATTGATGATGCAGCAGGTTCTGGCGGTGATTCTTCCAATGACGGTGCTGTACCTCATGGCGATACTTATTATGACGGTGGTTTACCTTTTGGCGGTGATTCTTACGATGATCCAGTACCTGATGGCGGTGATTCTCACGATGATCCAGTACCTGATGGCGGTGATTCTTACGATGATCCAGTACCCGATGTTGGTGATTCTTACGATGATCCAGTACCCGATGTTGGTGATTCTTCCGATGGTACAGTACCTGATGTTGGTGATTCTTCCCATGTTCGGAGAAGGCTTCTTCAGGAAGATGTCGAGGTCGAGTACGAAGGGCTCGCTGAGTTGAGTGGATGCAACTGCAACATGATCGTCATTTCTGACGACCCGGAAATACAACAGCAACTGAGGTTCTATAACGAAACCAGCGACCCGAACTGCATCCCCGTCGACTCAACCAACTCAACCTGCACCATGAACAAAGCCAGGGCGGTTTTGTTGTACAGGCAGTTCATGGCCATCAACGATCCGTGCGAGTTTGTGCTACGAAACACGCCGTTTCAGTGCATCAGGGAAGCATCCCCACCACTCACGCAACGGTTTTCTTTAGCGTACGCCAACGCTGGACTCTTATATGGCGTCGTCATCGCACTGGCTATCAACTACATGTACGCCACTAAGAAGGTGACCCTCGAAACGGTGGACATCGAGCAACTTCAAAAGATGGCGTCCATGAATAGAGTTTTACCGGAGGAACATTCTGAAATAAAGGCGGCGGCGACGACTAAAGGAGGGCCTCGAGGGTTACGTCAAGTTTCAACGTGACGTCGAATCTGCGGCAGACGCGCGCGTCTCCACTAATATGTGAAGAAGAAAAAACATAGTGAGTTACAAAGTGTGGGGAAAGCTACCCTCGAGATGTACAAGGAGTTCATTGAGGATGGTAAGAATCAAAGACTCGAGGAGATGCGAGAAAAAGAAGAAACCGAGGACACCGAGCTGAATGCTTTAATCGAGGTGTATGCGAAGCAGGACGAAATTAAAGCGAAAGTGAAGTGGGACGCTTTCGTGGAAGTGCACCGACCGTTACGGTTTGACTTTTTCAAGAAACCGCCTGTTCCATTACTTTGCCGATCGATCCCGTCCCCTTGAAAAGTTCTAAGCTCCGCATACTATCATATCCGACGGTTTTAATTCTGGGGGCTGGGGGTCATGAACTCATATATTTTATAGCTCCCACATGTTTAACTACCATCACTAAAGATATTCCAACACCACGCCTCCCTTGCCCCTTGCCCCCCCACTTGTTACGCAGTCCCGTAAACCCCGTACGCCCGGGACGCCTCCGTCGCTGGTTACGCGTGATACAATCTAAGGTCAAAAGACTGTATACATAGTATTTCAATAGCTTATTATGTGTAACCATGTTGGTTTGACTTCCCCACAGAAGTTTGGAGGCTTTCCAGTGACCCCCCACTTAGTTACGCAGTCCGACAACCATAGCGTCGCTCTGATTTGCTTTCAAGTCCGTTGCAGTATTGACATCACTCTGGTTCTCCTTCAAGTTCATTGCTGCTATAGTACTGCTATCGGAATAATAGTCATCGATGCACTTTGGGTCCCAAAGACTTTGCTTCCGTCCAAATATCATATGGGCGAGATGTTCTATTGCTCCCGCAGTTTCATGTTTTCCAAGGGAAGAATCTTTACGCCCACGTACACAAGAACCTCCCTCGATTGCCTGATTGTAAAACGAGGCCCAGGTTTCATAGGGTGTTAGTCTCAAAAGGTCCCTTGATACAGCGAAACAAGCACAGCACACTATGTTTACACGAGTGTCTCCATCGACTATCATCCTGGTATCATGTGCACTAACATCAAGGAGAAAATTAACTTTAAAATGCTCCACAACTGAAGACCAACAAGTTTGGACTGCCATATTGCCTTGCCAAACTTCGAATCCCCGATTAAGCACCTTATTGCAATTCAACGGTACATAACCACCAGCTCGCGATAAAAGGTCACTATCAAGGCGGCTCAAAACTTCGGAAACATCTATGCCACACGCATCGGCTTGAATAAAGACAATTACAGGTGGCATGTGCAGGTAGTGGTCCACAATGTATCTCAGGTACACACCACTTTCAAAACCGTAGTTCGGAACGTATGTACTTAGGTTCATCAAACGCCTTTGGTACCCGTCTTGGATCGTGTATCTTTTCGAAGCTCGAAATTCCTTAAGCCAGCTCGGTTCTCTGTCGTCCCACTCGTCATAGTGTGATATAACAAGGTCTACACGTTCGATAGGGCTGAAAAGTGAGGGAGGGTAAGCGTTTATTAGCCTAATAAGCAGAAAAGCGGGGACCAGAAACCCGATAATAATCCCGAAAGTTTGAGAATACAACGGAGACGCCAGGTGACTACGACAACTACTCAAGAGCTCACGCGGTCGAAGAAAGATTCGTTCGATTCGTCCACTGGGGTGGTAAAGCTCTTGGTGACCCATGTTTTACAGACAGTCTTTCAGCTTTACAGACATTCCTGATTACATGCAAGCCTCACCCACACTTGTTAATCTCTTGCTCGTCTTGGTGAGTTCGAGCCACAGTGTGCCTGTGCAGTCGAGAGTGATCGAGATCTTTAAAACCAAGAATAAATATACAAATCTATATACACTGGGAAGTCCCGAGCCTCGGGACCGTTTTCGTTTTACGCATGATACAAGTCAGGTCAAAAGACTATATACATAGCAAAAGACTATATACATAGTATTTTATTAGCTTAACATGACTACCTATGTTGGATGAACATACCCACAAAGTTTGGCTGCCTAACCCTGACCCCCCCAATAGTTACGGGGCTTGATGTACATTTACGCGTCAGAGGACAACAGTGGTGTTTCAAGGTTTTCCTCATCAGATTCTTCGTCCAGAATAGGGACACCCTTCTTTGACCTCAACAGACGAACGACGTATCCACTGACGAAACCTACCACGAGCATGATGAAGGCGACGAGAACAACTGTCCCCACGCCAACAGAAGTCGTTGGCGGGTCATACGCAGGAGGAGGAGGGGGGGACACCTCTGGAACGCTTCCAGGAGGGGGAGGGGGTGAAGGCACCGCCCGAGCTGGAGGAGGTGGGCTTTCAAGATGCGGAGGAGATGGAGGAAGTGGTGGTTGGTCCCTCCTTCTCCAGGCACTTGGAGGTCCATTTTTAGTTGCCCGCCCATCGATTCGCTCATATTCAGCGAGCCACACATTGGCGTCAAACATATCTGTACCCAGTCTCCCGAACATCTGAGCAGAAGCAAGTAGTTTGGGTGTTTCCCAGCCAGTAATATCCGCGTCAAAGCTCTTACAGTATTGGAACATAAAGTTCATGTTCGTAACATTATTCACATCCCAACTTGAAATATCCTGGTTGAAGATCCTCCAAGGGGGTTGAGGAAAATTGTTGAACAGGTCAGACATATCCTGGATGAGGCCTACATCCCAATCTGGCATGTCCGTAGTTCCAGCAGGACCACAGTCTGCTAGGCCCGAAGAACAACATTCTTCACCACCAGAAACCGAAGTCAAGCAACTCACGATAGCATTACGAAGCTGTCCCTTAAATGTAAATGGAGCACCGCATACCTGCCCCAAGACGGCGAGAACGAGAAGGGATCGAAGAAAGATTCGTTCGATTCGTCCTCTGGGGTTGTAAAGCTCTTGGTGACCCATGTTTTACCGGTAGTCTTTCAGCTTTACAAATAGTCCTGGTTACACACAAGCCTCACCCAGACTTGTTAATCTCTTACTCGTCTTGGTGAGTTCGAACACAGTGTGTCTGTGCTGACGAGAGTGATCGTGATCGTCTGGTTTTTTGGAAATAAAAATAAAAATCTTCCCGAGGCTCGGGGCAGATTTTTGGTTACGCCCCAGACAAACTCAGGTCTGGGGACTATATACATAGTGTTTTATTAGCTTAATATGTATAACTATGTTGGATGAACATACCCACAAGTTTTGGCTGCCTACCCCTGACCCCCCAACATGTTACGCAGCCCGACGACCCTAGCGACGCTGTATCGCTCGGCAGTCCCGAGCCTCGGGGCAGATTTTTGGTTACGCCCCAGATGCACCATCTTTGCACTCCCACTCGGTCCACGTGCAGCCGTTCGCGCGCGCCCACTGCCGCACCTCAAGATGCCCGCCCAAAGCTGCGTACGTGCACGTGTTCTCGTCCCACGGGCAGCGGTTTAAACGCAACCACTTCAATATCTCGAGGTGCCCGCCTTTAGCCGCTCCCATACACGTGTTCTCGTCCCACGGGCAGTTGTTCGCGCGCAACCACTGCAGCAACTCGAGGTGCCCACCCTCCGCCGCTCCCATACACGTGTTCTCGTTCCACGGGCAGCCGTTTGCGCGCGCCCACTGGAGCATTTCGAGGTGTCCGCAACTCGCCGCCCCTGAGCACGTGTTTTCGTTCCACGGGCAGCCGTTCGAGCGCGTCCACTGCAGCACCTCGAGGTGCCCGCCTTTAGCCGCTCCCATACACGTGTACTCGTCCCACGGGCAGCCGTTTGCACGAGCCCACTGCAACACCTCGAGGTGCCCACCCCTTGCCGCTTCCGAGCACGTCCACCCACCCCACGGGCATCCGTTCGCGCGTGCCCACTGCAGCACCTCGAGGTGCCCGCCCTCTGCCGCTCTCGAGCAAGTTTGCTCGTCCCACGGGCAGTCGTTCGCGCACAACCACTGCAGCAACTCGAGGTGCCCGCCCCTTGCCGCCAACCACGCGCACGTGTCTTCGTCCCACGGGCAGCCGTTCGCGCGCGCCCACTGCAACACCTCGAGGTGCCCGCCCTCCACCGCAGACGAGCACGTCTTCTCGTCCCACGGGCATCCGTTCGCGCGTGCCCACTGCAGCACCTCGAGGTGCCCGCCCTCTGCCGCTCTCGAGCAAGTTTGCTTGTCCCACGGGCAGTCGTTCGCGCACAACCACTGCAACACCTCGAGGTGCCCGCCCCTTGCCGCCAACCACGCGCACGTGTCTTCGTCCAACGGACAGCCGTTCGCGCATGCCCACTGGAGCATTTCGAGGTGTCCGCCCATTGCCGCTCCCATACACGTGTCCTCGTTCCACGGGCAGTCGTTCGCGCGCAACCACTGCAACACCTCGAGGTGCCCGCCCTCCGCCGCGCACCAGCACGTCTCCTCGTCCCACGGGCAGCCGTTCACGCGTGCCCACTGCAGCAACTCGAGGTGCCCACCCTCTGCCGCTCCCTGACACGTGTTCTCGTCCCACGGGCAGCTGTTCGCGTGCGCCCACTGCAGCACCTCGAGGTGCCCACCCCTCGCCGCGCACCCGCACGTCTGCTCGTCCCACGGGCAGCCGTTTGCGCGCAACCACTGCAGCATATCGAGTCGCCCGCCCTGCGCTGCCATTACGCACGTGTAACCGTCCCACGAGCAGCCGTTCGCATGCGCCCACTGGAGCATTTCGAGGTTTCCATTGTTAGCCGCCCAATGACACGTGTTCTCGTCCCACGGGCACCCGTTCGCGCGCGCCCACTGAAGAACCTCGAGGTGACCGCCCTCCGCCGCTGACGAGCACGTGTTCTCGTTCCACGGGCACCCGTTCGCGCGCGCCCACTGAAGAACCTCCAGCTGACCACCCGCAGCAGCAGTGGCACACGTCCTCGTATCCCACGGGCAGCCATTCTCACGTGCCCACCTTAGCAGCGCGACTGATCTGACGAATGTTGGCACCCTCAAGATCTCCTTCTTCTTGGCTCGCTCACCACTCTCCGTCACGAGAACATCCCGCATCTTCTTATTCACCCTCATAAGCATCATGATGTCGACTGTGTCGAGCTTTGGAAACACGAGAGAGGTAAACACATCACGAGCATCCATGACAAGTCTCATAAGAAGCGGGGGGTTATAAACGTCTGATCCCTTCGTGATCCCAGCCAGTAGCATTCTTCCTTCGAACTCGTCCTCAGACAGTTCGCAGCTGTTTAAGCCGAGACCCGCTGCAATGTAGTCAGGGATAGTTATCATACGCCTGGCTCGTTTACTTGGAGGTGGACTCGACATGACTAAGGGAAGGACTTAAGGAAGGGTGCAGTCGAGAGTGATCGTGATCGACACGTTTTTTTGAAATATAAATAAAAAATCTCAGTCTCTTGTAAACATGACTTCCACAGAAGAAAACGCCCCCCCCGAAAATGTTGCTGTTTTTGTTTTACGCATGATACAAACATGAGTCTGGGGACTATATACATAGTGTTTTATTAGCTTAATATATTGGAACAAGTTGGTTTGACTTCCCCACAAAGTTTCAGGGCTTCGCCTCTGCCCCCCATTAAGTTACAGTGTTCAAGTCCAATCAAGTCCAAGACGGTTTGCACGTTCTTGGATTGCTCCCGGTGTGCGTCTGTGGATTTTCGCGACTTCCTCGAGCGCCACACCACTTTCAATCTCTTGCCTCAATTGACTTTCTTCTTCCTCAGACCACCTAGAACCGCGTCGACTTGTTGACGCAGGCGTCGCAGAGGGAATAGACATGTCGGCCATGTTGCTAACAAGCTCTTCCTGCCGCCATTCCATTTGTAGGCGTTCAATTTCACAAAGCCACGCGGCTCTGCGACGTGGGTCAGTACTACAACGCCCTTGGTAATGCCCACGAAATCCACATCTACGACACAGATCAAAGTCACCAAAAAAAAGTGTTCTGATCATATGTAAATTATCCAAGGAGAGAATATCCTGAGTGAATTCCCAGCCCCGAACACGGTCTATGCCGTGTTCCATCATTCGTTGTAAAGTCTCGGCTCTTTCCCAACTTCTAAGGTTTGTTTCGCGTGGAGTTATAGGTTCACAAAGCCTGTAGATGCCTCCATGTCTACGAACTACAGCGGAATTCTCGTGTTGGGCAACACGAATGTCTATATTCCCACTACTTCCTACATAAAAACATCCGCTATTAAGTTCATTTACATAAACACCATCACGAGGCATGCTTAAAGCGGTCGATCGTCCACTAGGGGGTGGTAAAGCTCTTGGTGACCTATGTTTTACAGGCAGTCTTTCAGCTTTACAGACAGTCCTGGTTACACACAAGCCTCAACCAGAATTGTTAATCTCTCACTCGTCTTGGTGAGTTCGAACACAGTGTGTCTGTGCTGACGAGAGTGATCGTGATCGTCTGGTTCTTTTTTATAGAAATAAATATATCTGTATCTTGTAAAAATGACCCCGACAGAAGAAAATGCTCAGGAAATCACCGAAGTGGAAACACCTGTGGAGGAGAAGGTGAAGAAGGAAAGAAGTGAAGCCCAGAAGGCAGTTTTGGAGAAGGCCAGGGCTAGGACTTGAAGTTCGATTCGAGAAGAGTAGAGAAAGGAAGGAAGCCAAGGAACGGGCGTTACAAGAGGTGGTTGAAAAATACAAGAAAAAGGAGGAGGTGGTCGAACCTGAACCAGAAGTAGAGGAGGTGGTCGAGCCTTCTCCTGAGGTCAAGGCCGAAGCTAAGGTTGAACCTGAAGTTGAAAAGTTTGAACCTCCTTCACCTCCACCCGAAGTACAAAAGGTATTTGAGGTTGCACCGGTAGCTCCTCCTAAACCTGAGCCAGAGCCAGAACCACCTCTCTATGTATTCAAAAACAAAAGATTGACTTATAACATATAATGAGTAAGCGTCCTATTACCTACTCACCCGAGCACCGTTTTCATGTGCCAGACTGCCAGTGTACCATCCCCACCCCCACCCCCACCAAACGCCACAG
>Ga0302125_10001712_pt1 | contig 10767 bp, 9 predicted proteins | sample CB4_surface_MG_FD_203111 | JGI IMG/M metagenome (GOLD analysis project Ga0302125, IMG submission 203111) | Marine microbial communities from Western Arctic Ocean, Canada - CB4_surface | ecosystem: Environmental > Aquatic > Marine > Oceanic | place: Canada: Western Arctic Ocean | collected... | reverse complement strand
GGACTACCCCAATCAAACCGTCAATTTACGACATATAGCGAGCGTTGATAGGTGAAAACGACCGAAGGTTGTTCCTATCAATCCTCACGCTAAATCACGTTAATTCACGGTTTGATTGGGGTAGGACAGTTCGAGGAATTCAGGAAATTCAATCACTCAAGAAAATTGCCAAAAGCTGCGAATTCAACACCCACGCATGTCACGCCCGTCGTCATAGCTTCCGACGTCGGCGTCGGGCGCATTGAAGGTCATGGGTGGCCAAGGCGCCCGCCGCGTCACAGCGCGTGTGCTGGCGCTCGCTTTGCTGACAGTGGTCGGGGCGAGGGACCTCGGGGTTGGTGGGAGTCGTGATGTCGAGACGCGTGCCTTTGGATCTGGCACCGCCAACCTCTTTTCCGAGGCTTCATCTTCTTCCGCCCCCCGGCGCGCGCTTTCGCAGTGGGTATTGCCTGCAAGACTCACGGTTCCGAGTCGTTCAACGCTGCGTTTGCCGTGGCAAACTGCCGACCCCGCGGTGGTGTCCGCGTCCATGGGCAGCGAGGACGTTTTCGGGGGTTCTTTGGACGACGACGGTGATAAAGATGATTATGTTGTTGAAGATGACGACGGCAGTCTGGACAAAAAACACGACTCACTCCCCCGCCCCACGGATTACGACGCCGCCGACGCGGATTACTTCGCCCACAAAACCGACGCGCGAATCACCGACCCGATTGAACGGCAGCTCGTGCGGTGGTACCGGGAGACCGATGAGCTTGATGGGAAGACGGACGGACAGGAAGACACGGAGACGGGGTCGGACGAATCGGCTAAAGCGAAGATGAGTTCTGAAAAAGCGAAGGAAAAGAAGGAGAGTTCTGAAACGAATGAGCGCGACGGTCGGGAGAAAAAAGGCGCGTCGTCGAAACACACCACTCCCGCGGCGGAACAGCTGGGTTGGTCAATAAAAGGAGAAGAAGACGACGATGAGGTGGTAGAGGAGGGTCAGGGTGAGGTGTTCGGTCCTGAAAGCCGGTTTCGGGAAGACGCTGCCGAATCTGATTCTGGCGAATCTGACTATGCCGAGCAAGAATCGTCCCAAAACACTTTGGCGACGGATTTAAAGAAAGCAGGCCTGCCGTTGTACTACGCGAAACCTGATAAGTACCACGGCTCTAGCGCGATTTACGTCCCTACGGACAAGGCAACGAAGACGGCGACCGATTTGGAAACGATTGAGCGTCTGTTTGTCACGGCGGAGGAAGCCGCTTCAGACGAGGCTGACTTTTTGCAGTGGATAGACGCGCAGAAAAATCGCGACTCAAAACGTTCTGAGGCGCTCGCGAACTCCGCGGAGTCGGCGACACAGAATGAGCTGGACGAATTCAAGCAAGAGAAACGTGAAGAGATGCGCGACGTGTTGAATGACATGACGGATGCCGCGAAAGGCGCGCGTTTCTCCACGAACAAAACGCGCGCCGAAATCATCACCGCCGCGCGCGACGCGATTGCGCACACGGACAAAGCACCTCACAGTGCTGTTGAGAAGAACGTGGCAACAAAAGTGGAGGCGATGCTCAAAGAGGAAACAGATGCGGCGATGCTCAAGGAGGGGGACTTGGTCAGCGCGGTGAACGCAATTCGAGGTCGAGACGAAAACATCAGAGAAGAAAAGAGCAAACTGACGGAAACGAAAACCCTCCCCGCTCTGGGCGCGACGCCTAGCACTTCATCGCTGGGCCGAAAGGCGGGTTCCGATCTCCTGGAAACCGCGTTTCGCACCGCCTCGAAGTCGTTCCACCCGGATGAGGAGTTGGTGGTTGAAAAAAAAGAGGAAAAAAGCGCGGGGTACGCTGAGGCGTTTGAACGCGAAAAAGGAAATCGCGGGTCGACCCGTACCGGCGATGGAGTTAGTAATGGCAAACAGTCTGGGGGTAAGGGAAAGACTGGCAGGACGACTGGCAAACGTTCCGTCGTCTCGCGACGCCGCGAAAAGGCCGTGAAGGATGTCTCCACGGCTGCGCTGGCGGGACAGGGACACAAATTTTCGAGTTCAAAACACGAAAAGGCGAAGTCTTCGTCAAAGTCGAAAGTGTCCTCAAAGCTCTCCAGCAAGAAACCACGTTCGACGAAACCGAAAACGTCCTCGAAACCCGCGACCGCGAGCCAAGAAATCGAAGCGGCTATTCGGGGGCTGATGATCTTGGACCGGGCCCAGGTTGGCAAGATCGATAACGCCGACGCCCGCGGCGGGTCCGGGTCCACTTATTTCTTCGCAGGCGACTCTGATGATTTCGTGAAAAACGGCCAGGAGCACCGACGGCAAACCGCGGAGGAGGGTTGGTTGAGGGACGAACGGGTCGGGTCGCGGCGAGCGCGGATAATCAAGGTTTCATCCCTTGGTTTGGTACTCGCCGGGATTGGGTTCTTCGCGGTGCGGCAGCGACTGCTGAAGGACAGAGACGAGTCCATGCGTTTGCCTCAAACCGTTGTGCGGATTCCTCAATCAGTGGCGACCCCGACGAGCGGACGGTCGCGGGAGAAACCGCCGCGGAGGAGTAGCGGCGGCGCACAAGCAGAGACAGCCGCACTGCTGCCCAGAAAATAGTCTAGAATTGAGTCACCTTTTTTCAAATCGAACATCGAGCTAACTTGTACGCGGCTAGATCCGCACGCTTTTCTTTATCACTACCAACCCCTCACCCCCACGACTCGTCTTCCCGGTGTTCCTTAAGGTACGCCTTGACCTGGTCGTTTACGAAGAAGGAAACTCCCACGCTAATAGGCCCTTTGATCCAGTTCATTGAGACGCCTTTGTACAAACCGCGTCGGAACCCTTCCGTGTTGGCGATGGTCACGAGGGTTTGCCAAGGCGACACGTACCCGCCGCTCGCCCCAACCACCTGTATTCGCCGCCGCACGATATCGAGCGGATACGTAACGCTCTGTGCGAACAAACCGGCGAGGCCGCCGAAAAGAAGCCGCGTCGCCGCGGGGGGTTCGCAGTTTTGGCGGTTTCCGTCTCCATCTTTATGACTTTCCTTGTACCTCGTTTTCAGCGTCTCAAACGTGGCGAAGGAAATCCCGGCGTACGGCACTATGCCCAGTAAGGTGGGTGTGATGCCTCCGTATAACCCCCTCACGCCTTCTTTTTGCACGACTCTGGTCATGTCACCCAGTAGCGACCCAAGTCCTTTGCTAGTGTTTGCTAAATGTAAACCATTTCCCAACGACTGTTTGCTCATACCAACGCTCCCCGCCGCCGCGTACCTGGCGCGCATTAAATCTAAGGGATAGGTAATAGCGGTAGCCGTCGCGCCCGCCGCGCTCCCCGCGATGAACCGCGTGGCGACCCCGGAGTGGGTTGGTGCGGTGGAAGTAATACTACTAGTAGAAGAAGTACTACCACTGCCTGTGTCACCATTATTTCCGACTAATTGGCCACTGGTACCATCCGGCGCGCCGAACAAAACCCCAAACGCTTCGGTGGCGGCTTTTTCGAACCGCGGGTAGGAAAAAAATGACACCCCCGCGTACGGCACCACCCGCACCATCATCACGCCGTTACCCCGCCAAAGCCCAAACACTCCCTCGGTTTTGACTATATTTTTAGCTACTGTAAGTGCATTAGACACAGAAAACTGCCTACTCTTGTCCACTTGAAAGATAATCTTAACCCGGTCCGCGGGCGCTATGGCGGATTTCGCGACGGCGCCCGCGATCCCGCCGGCCACGAGCGCCTCGACCGCCGTGCTTTGCTTCGCTTCGATGTACGTCGCGGGGGGCTTGTGGACCTCTTTAGGGTTAGGGCTAGGGTTTTTCTCTTTGCAGTTAGGGTTTACTTCAGGGTTCCCTCCGCCGAACACCAACCGCCTCGCCGCCGGCGTTTTTTGCTGAAAGTGGTCGTTCGCGGTGAACCCCTTGTACGATAAAACCGAAGTAACGTGTCAGTCGGGTAAGGCCATGTGTATCCGGGATTGGAAAGGGTAACTGCCCTGTACTCCACACACCGCAGTAAACAGGGAGGTTTAGGGTTGGTGGGTTTAGGGTTCAATGGGAAAGGCCCTTACCACCGCCGCCGCAATTGGGCCTTTTATCCACGTCAACCCCACGCCTTTGAACAAACCGTTTTTTACGCCCTCGGTTTTGTAAATCGAAAACAAACCGTGCAGCATGCCGGTGTATTTCAAGCCTTTCACACCCCCCGTGCCATTCAATGACCCTCCACCGTGCACCTGCATGCGCCTTCGCACCACGTGAAGCGGGTACGTCACGGTCTGCGCCAGGAACCCCGCGACGGCGCCGGCGCAAAGCTTGTGTAGCGTAGGCATTTCGTTTTCGGTGGAGTTTTCGGTGGAGTTTTCGTTTTCGGGACTCGCGGTATCCTCGCCGTGACCCGCGCCGTGTCGAACGTTGTAAAGCGCCTTTATCGATTCGAAAGTGGCGAAGGAAACGCCTCCGTAGGGAACGATACCGACTAAGGTGGGGCCTAAACCCGAGTACAGCGACCGAACGCCGCCCGTTTTCAACGCGGACCTCAGATGGTACGCCACGCCGCCGTTGGTTTTGGTGTGCTTTGCGAAACCATCGCCATTGCGGAAATTTTTGGAGGAATCACCGACCCCCCCGGGGTGACTCGCCGTCCCTTTCCCCTCCCCTGGGACATGCGCGGAGACCCGGGCGTGCAGCAAATCAAGGGGGTAGGTCAACACCGTCGCGGTGGTTCCCGCTAACGCACCCGCGGTGAACCGGGCCGCGATTTGTTTGCCGGGTGACCCGGCCAATGTTCCATCGGATGATTCGTTTTCGCCGAAAACCCCGAACGCGCGCAACGCAAACTCGTTGTACCACGGAAACACGGTGAACGTGGTGGCGCTGTAGGGCAAAATGCGCACCACCGCCGCGCCCGTTCCCCGCCAAAGCGCCCCCACACCCTCGCGTTTCACGATCCGGGACCCCACACTCCACGCGTTCGGTGGGGTCGTCGTAGCAGGGGGGCCAGGGACACCACCCCCGCCAAACGGAGGAACGTACGAACCGCCCGCGTTTACCTGAATCAAAAGCTTCACCCGGTCGATGGGCGCGGTCGTGACTCGGGACAACGCCCCAGCCGCCCCCCCCGCGATGACTCGGTCGATGGGCAACCGCGGGTCGTCATTCCTCGAGGCTGACCCTGGCCCGACAGCCTCGGCCATCCTCCTTCCGGACCCCGGGAGAGGCCGGCGGAACGCGCGCGCGCCTCTGCACGTTTCACAGATCGGCGCGCTCGCAAGTCGTTTTTGCGGGGAACGGCGATCCCCGATTTTGGTGCGTTTATTGTAAGCAGATGCCATCGGACGTCTCGTAAAACGCGCGGACGTCGCGAGCGAGCGCAAAGAACTCGAAACAAAACTTAAAATACATAATAATAAAGAACTCGGTCTGAAACGCGTCCCCGAAGGGCGCCTCACGTCGACGCATACGGCGTCCATTCGTTGACTCGCGCGCGTCGACTCAAACACAATTGGGTAGATTTGCCGTATGAATTGTAATACCAGAGGTAAACCTCTGGCAATACCGCGATTCACACTACCCCTGGAACCCGTACGTGGTGTACCCATTTGTTGAGTTCACTTCGGAAACTTCCTGTACCAACGAGGGCTGGTAGGACCCGTCGTACGAAGAGGCGTTGCCATAGGAACCGGCTCCTTTCGAGGAGTAGCTCCCCCCCCCCACTCTCGCCCTGAGCTTTGCGTTTTCAAGCGCCAACGCTTCGTTCTCCTCCCGCAGTCGTCGCCGGTCAGTTCGTACCTTCGCGATCTCCTGGAAGTGCCTTTCGAACTGTTTGTTTGACCTGCCCGCGCCGAGCACGGACAAACCGAAGAACGTCAGCCCCGCCGCGACGAAGACGACGAAGTTTTTTGAAACCACGACGGCGGTGTTTGATTTCTCATGGGGAGCCCGAGACGACGCCGACGGCCGGCCGAAGGGTTTCCGGTCCCTTAACTCGTCCCGGGTCGTGCCGGTGGTGACGCGTCGGCCAAGCGGTCGGCCAAGCGGTTTATCGGGTTTAGTCACCGACCGGTCGTCTCCTTTTCCGTCGTACTTGTGGCTCGCGCTGTCATCCTTCGGGCTCGCGCTGTCCCCGTCCCTGTCCCGATTACCACGTTCCCCATCTCCAGAGTTCCTCGCGCTGTCGTTCACCCTGCTTTGCCACGAAACCGAGCCTTGGCTCCGGTCAGACTCATAAGCTCTCGACCCCGACCGCACCCCGGACCGGGACGAACTTCCCCAGCCGGCCGACATGGTCGGTAAGGGCGGACGCGCGCCGGTGTTTGGCGAAAGCGCACGGAAACAGCTCTTCCCGTTTTTTTGAAATTCTTGGCAGTTTCTGGCAGTTTCTGTCGATCTCCGTGCTGTCCGTGAAACGTCGCCTCCGGAAGAAAGAGGAGACTCAGATTCATTCGATCACTGTTCCGTCCGCGAACCGGTGTGACTCGTCCCTGACTCGGTGATTCCCGGACACGCGGACCGGGGCGTGGAAACGGACGCAAGGACGGAGGGTGCGCCGGGTGACTGTTTGGGGTGACTGTTTGCTGACACGGCCGAGATGGGGACGTCTTCTGGTTGGTCGATCGCGACACGACGCGAGTCCTCGCCGAATTCTGAGTTCCGATCGCGACCATCGGCGGCGAGACGTTCCCGGGTCGTCACGGTCACCACATCCGTGGTCGTGGCAGTCTGTATCACCTTTCTCTCTGTACACACGCACGTGGTCACCGCGTTCAAGGCGAGCGATTTCAAAACCTGCGCCACGTCGTCATTCTGCGCGAGACACCGGGACGTGCGTTCTCATGACCCGGCCAGGGCGCACAAAGTGGAGGGTCCGTTTTCCGTAGACGCGGATGGCACGAGCGCGACGGCCAGCGTGGTTCGCGTGGCAGGCCACGACCGCCCGTTGACGCTGACAGTAACCTCCTACGGCCACGAAGGCGTGGTCCGGGTACGGTTCGACGACCCGCAATTTCCCCGGTACCAAGTAAAAGACGTACTCGTGGATGCGTTGGACGGGACGCGAACAAAGTTTCAATCGACGACGAGGGACGAAAAAAATGGAGAGACCACCACGTTTGTTCTCGCTACACCTCACAACGTTGACCCTGACTCGCAACCGATAACCGTCAGGATCACTCACGACCCCCTGCGCATCGCCCTTTCAATCGGTGGAAAAGAAACCGCGGTGTTTAACAATCACGGGAAGTTTGACTTTGAGCGGTTCGCGGAAAACGGGCCGGAGGACGAGAAAGAAAAAGTTGGCGACGACGATGACGAAACCGCCTCCGAGAAACCCGAAAAACAATCCGGGTGGAGCGAAACCTTCAACGGGCACGTGGATACGCGGCCGTTTGGGTACGTGTTGGGGCTTGGACAAATCCTGACACACTGCTCGCCGATTGCCCGCCCGTAATTACTCACTCACATCACGAAATACTGACACTTTTCTTTCCCAATCACAGCCCGATGGCCATCGCGCTTGACATTTCCTTCCCCGGCGACGCCGTGGACGTGTACGGCATCCCGGAACGCGCGACGAGTTTGAGCTTGAAGGACACGAAAGCTGCTGGGGGCGGTGGCGTTGAGTCAGGAGATACTGCGGAAGACGGCGAAAAGGACGCATCCGCGGATGAAGAAGAAGAAACTTCGAAAGACGATTCACAACCCTACTCCGAACCGTACCGTTTGTACAACCTGGATGTGTTCGAGTACGATCACGACAGCCCGTTCGGGTTGTACGGCTCCATTCCCGTGATGCACGCGAGGTCCGTCCGGGGTGACACCACGAAAGGTGGTATGCACGGTGGTATGAGCAAACAGACTCAGGAAAGCAGGGTCACTTACAGCGCCGTGTACGTGCACAACCCCACGGAGACGTACGTTGATGTCATGAGAAGTGGCAACTCGTCTGAAGGTGCTGAAACCCTGTGGATCTCCGAAAGCGGCGCGGCTGACTTTTTCATCATGCCCGGTCCTACCCCAGGCGCGACGCAGCGGCAGTACTCCCAAATCACCGGCACCACCGCCATGCCCCCCGCCTTCGCCTTGGGGTACCACCAGTGCCGGTGGAACTACGTGGATGAAACAGACGTCGCTGCCGTTGATGCCGGGTTCGACCAGAGGGACATCCCGTACGACGTTTTGTGGCTGGACATCGAGCACACGGATGGTAAGCGGTACATGACTTGGGACAAAACGCACTTCCCGTCGCCAAAGCGAATGATCGACGACGTGGCGAGCCGCGGGCGGAAGATGGTCACGATTGTGGATCCGCACGTCAAAAAAGATGACAACTATGGAACCCACGTCGAGGCGACACAAAAAAGGCTGTACGTACGACAACCAAACGCGGGCGGCACGGATTTCGACGGCTGGTGCTGGCCCGGGTCGTCCGCGTATTTAGGTACGTATTGGGCCTTTCCCAAATCCCAAGACTGTTTGCCCATGCAAGACTGACACTTTTCTGTTCCAAAAAAAGACGTGGTGAGTAAAAAAGTCCGCGAGTGGTGGTCGGGGAAGTTCTCGTTGCAAAACTACGTAGGTAAGTTTGCGATTCCCAAATCCGCCACACACTGTTTTACCGAAGCTGGTGACTGTTTTCCATACATCGCGATATACAATCTGACACTTTTCGTGTAACAATCAGGATCAACAAACGATTTGCACGTCTGGAACGACATGAACGAGCCTTCCGTGTTTAACGGTCCGGAAATCACGATGCGGAAAGATTTGTTGCACGAGGAAGGCGCGACGGAACACCGGGAGGTACGGAAATTTCCCACTGAACACGTTCCGCCTTCGCGATTGCCCATACTCGTCCTGCGAAGGGACGGTTACGACCAGAAGGGCGCATTCCCTCGGACTGTTACTCTGACTGTTTACGTAATACCAATCCCTCATACACATGGGCCGACCGACTGACACTTTCGGCGTTAATCGTGCCAGGTGCACAACGTTTTCGGGATGTTCTACCACGCCGCCACGGCGGACGGGTTGCGGTTACGGAACAACGAGCGGCCGCTTGTTTTGAGTAGGGCGTTTTTCGCGGGCACGCAGCGCATCGGCCCGGTCTGGACCGGGGACAACGCCGCGGATTGGCACCACTTGCGAAAGTCAATCCCCATGACTTTGGCGCTTGGAATTTCCGGCCTAACCTGGAGCGGCGCGGACGTGGGTGGTTTCTTCGGAGACCCGGACGCGGAGTTAATGACCAGGTGGTACCAACTAGGTATGTATTGCGCGTTTCCCAAATCCAGACACTGGTTTACCGAATCTGGTGACTGTTTGTCCATACATCGCGATACACAAGACGTTAACCACTTTCTTTTCCAACACCCAGGCGCGTTTTACCCGTTTTTCCGAGGCCACGCGCATCTCGACACGAAAAGACGCGAACCCTGGATGTTCGGCGAGCCGTACACGCGGACGATTCGAACCGCGATTCGGACTCGGTACCAGCTCATGCCTTATTTGTACACCCTGTTCGAAGCCGCGCACCGGGAAGGAACTCCCGTGCTTCGCCCGCTTTGGTTCGAGTTCCCGGATGACGATTCCGTGGCGAAAAACGACATCAGGTTCGTGATGCGCGTTTCCCAAATTATAGACGACTTGTTTTCCCATACAAGACTGACACTTTTCTTTTACAACCGCAGCGCGATGGTAGGCCCCGCGCTTTTGTTAGCGCCCGTGTTGGAAAAAAGCGTCGAATCAATTGTTGTTTACCTTCCCAAAGGCGTGTGGTACGACTACGACACACACGAAAGGCACGTGGGCCCAAAAACCGTTACGAAAGCCGTTACGTTAGCCACCACGCCTCTTTTCATTCGGGGCGGGTTTATCATTCCGAGAAAAGACCGCGCCCGACGCAGCGTCAAAGCGATGGGCGGCGACCCGCTTACGTTACTAGTGGCGCCCGACGAAAACGGCGACGCGGTTGGCGAGACGTACGTTGATGACGGGGTGGGGTATGCGTACGTAGGGAGCGACGCTTTCATCCGGCGGGGTTTTGTGTTTAAAAAAGGGGCGTTGACGTGCGGGTCGCCTTCGAAAGAAACCGCGAAAGGGTCGGGCGTGGAGAGCGGGAACGCGTTTGCGGCGCGAGAAGCCACGAAACCTGGCGTGGGCGGGGATTTCCCGGACGCGAACGTGAAAGTCGAGCGCGTGCTGGTGCTCGATTCACAAAAAACAATCAGGCAACCCAACGTGCGTTTGGGGGAGGACTGGCAGTTGACCGTGTGAGCGCGGCGTCTGGAGGACGAGAAAGTTAAAGGGGTTTGGTGTGTTTTTGCGCGGCGACGCGTACGGTCTTTTTATAGGAAAGGTCGTGAGTCTTGGTTGTAGTAGCGCCAACTTTATCACTTGCGTGTGTAATGCGAACTTTCATGTATATAAACAAGTCAAACAGGTCGTAAACTCACATCATCGGTTTTAACTCAGCGCTCCGTCAACCGCGCTCTCATAAAATAAAGTCAAAAAGACTTACGCCATCGCGGCGCGCGCTTCCTCTTCTTCCTGGGAGTAGCACAGCTCGACGAGGGGCTTGTCGTTGCGCACGCACCCGCGCTCGGATTTCGTGACGTAGTCTTCGAACTTGTACTGCATCTCGAACGAGCACACGGCGGTCATCTCGCAGTCGGTGAGGCCGCAGTTCCCTTCCGCGGCGCCTGACGCGAAGGACATGTACACCTCCAGATCTTTGTGGAACTTCCCAGTCATGTCGCCCTTCAGGGGGCGGAACACGTCGAAGGATTCCTC
>Ga0302125_10001700_pt1 | contig 10809 bp, 6 predicted proteins | sample CB4_surface_MG_FD_203111 | JGI IMG/M metagenome (GOLD analysis project Ga0302125, IMG submission 203111) | Marine microbial communities from Western Arctic Ocean, Canada - CB4_surface | ecosystem: Environmental > Aquatic > Marine > Oceanic | place: Canada: Western Arctic Ocean | collected... | reverse complement strand
CTTCGTTTCGATTTGTTGGTGCCAACGCAGGTATTTTTGCGGTCACACTTTTACTACCGATTCTTGTTAAAACGATAGGCGGCGGTAATGAGCAGCTTGGTTACTCGGGGGCGATGGTGGTGATTGCCGGTATGGCGGGTGCGCTTTTCTTTGTAACCTTCAAGACGAGCACGGAACGTATCCGCCCCTTGCATCAGAAGCACGAGCCAATTAAGGTCGAGATCAAGCAACTGTTACGCAATCGCCCCTGGTTGATTGTGATTGGTTTGAGCATTCTAACTGTGTTGGCGCAGGCCGTGCGTGGCACACCGATTCTGTACTTCTTTAAATATGTGTGCGGTAATGAGGAGTGGGGAACCAAGTTATTGCTCTATAATTCAATGGCGGCGGTGGTTGCCGTGTTGCTCAGTAAGTGGATCGTCTCGCTCTTTGGTTGTAAAAAGCGTGCGTACATTATCCTGAATCTTCTTTTTGCGGCGATACTCGTGTGGTTCTATTTTATACCAGCCGACAATTTCAATTTGATGATTATTAATCAGTTGTTGATTGCCCTGGTAGCGGCTCCAATGATGCCACTATTTTGGTCTATGATTGCAGATACGGCGGACTATGGTGCTGTCAAATTCGGTCATCGTTCGACTGGTGTTATCTTTTCGGCAGGCACCGCTTCGCAAAAGATTGGTTGGACGGTCGGACCCGCAATGGCGATGCTGATCTTGAGTGGCGTAGGTTATGTTGCGAATCAGGAGCAGACGGCTGAAACACAGCATGCATTGCGTCTGATGATGAGTATCATTCCCGCAGTTTTTGCGGTGTTGACCGCAGTCGTGACCTACTTCTATCCGATTAATCATAAGGTTGAGCAGGAGCTGGAAGAAGCGATGAAGGAGTTGAATCAAACAGACAATGTGGTCGATAAAGGCTGCATAGGATAAGTATCTCAGACATCGCAACATTCGATGTCCTGTTGTGAAATCATTTATAATAATCTGTCTGCTTTTGACTTGCAGTCTACTGCAGGCCGATAAGCCAAATATTGTCATCTTTCTGGCCGATGATCTTGGCTACGGCGATCTTGGGTTCATGGGCTCGACCTTAGCCGAGACCCCTAATCTGGATCGCTTCGCTGAGCAGAACATGGTGTTTACTAGTGCTTATGCCTCCGCACCGCACTGTTCGCCGTCTAGGGCCGCGATCATAACCGGACAATATCCGGCGCGTCTGCACATTACAGTCTGGATCGGTGAGGAAAAACCGACGAAATATAAAAATCTGCGTTTGCCAGAACAAAAGAGGTTCCTGCCGGAAGAGGCGTTTACTATGGCCGAATATTTTAAAGAGCAGGGCTACACCACCGCTCAAATCGGGAAGTGGCATGTGGGTGGAAAAACCGTGCCATTGGAAAAGCACGGGTTCGACCATGTGATCGGCTGGAGCCCCGGAGCCAGCCCCGGAGCGGTTGAGAAATGGTATGGCCCATATACGAGCATAAAAGATCTCGACGGGCCGCCGGAGGAATACATCACCGACCGGTTGACCGATGAAGCGATTGGTTTCATGAAGAACCATCGTGATGAACCCTTTTTTATGATGCTGCAGCATTACGATGTGCACGGCCCGCTAACGGCTCCGAAAGAGATGGTAAAAAAATATACGGATCGCGGCCACCCCCTTACGAAAGGAAACGAAAGCGCCACCTTCCTTGCGATGAAAGAATCATTCGATCAAAGCTTCGGTCGCATCACTGCGACACTTGAAGAACTGGAGCTCGACGACAACACCATCGTCATCTTTTTCTCCGACAATGGCGGTGTCTCCTATGTGGCCAATAACGGCCCGTTGCGCCGAGGGAAGAAATGGCTTTACGAAGGGGGCATCCGAGTGCCGATGGCCATCCGTGTGCCGGGAGTCACGCAATCGGGGAGTCGTTGCGACACCGCCGTCAACGGAATTGATTTTTTTCCTACCCTGGTTGACCTGACCGGAGGGAATCCGAAGCAACTCGAATCCGTTCTGGATGGAGTGAGTCTAGTCCCATTGCTCAAAGGAGGCGAGACCCTGGAACGCGAGGCGCTCTATTGGCACCTGCCGCAACTTGGAAGGGGAGACGGAGCCATCATTCCTCCTCAAGGAATGGTGCGCATGGGGCCATGGAAGCTGATCCACTACTACGGCAACACAGCCGCGCCGGAACTGTACAACATCAACGACGACATTTCGGAAAAAAATAACATGGCCGCCGAGTCTCCCGAGCGCGTCGAGCAGATGCAGTGGATGCTCGAAAGACATTTGAACGAAGTCGCTGCCCAGGGTGTCGAGATCATTAAATAGATCGATGAGGAAACACGACGTGTTGAGTCACCTTGTTTGCAATATGGACCGTTACGCATTCCTGCGCTGATAGGCCTTGAAGTCTGCGAAAACGCTTAGGAAAAACGGATAAACGAACCAGTGAAATATGAAAATCAGTCACTTCAACCATTCGAAAACTGAATCAAATCAGCATCAATTAATTATGAAAAGTACGAAACAACCTTACCCTCGTCGTCAGAACGGTCTTTTCAGAGGTGCCCTAATGGCTGTTTTACTGTCTCAGGCAGGCTCTTTAGCGCTAAACGCAGATGCTGTGTCAGTCGAAAAGCCAAATATCCTGATTATTCTCACCGACGATCAAGGCTATGCCGCAGTGAGCCAGAATCCGTACCACCCGGCCGTCATATCCACTCCGAACATGGACTCAATCGCCAGAAACGGCATCGTGTTCAATCAAGCGTATAATGCCGGAAACGTGTGCTCAACTTCGCGCGCCGCGTTGCTGACCGGACGCTATCCTCAGCGCGCACAGATATACACGGGTGGAGAAGGGGGGAGTGGTATGGCGCTGGACAATCTTATCATTCCGGTTTTTCTGAAGCCGGCTGGGTATGTGTCAGGGGCGTTCGGTAAATGGCATTTAGGAGAAAAGATTGAGCTAAGTCCTTTGAAACGCGGGTTCGACGAGTTTTACGGTTTTCTGGGACGCGGAGGTCATTCTTATTTTAATTTTGATCCAGATAATGTTGAAAAATTTGGTGGCGCCATTTATCGCGGTCTGGAGGCGCTTCCAACTAAAAAAGGGTATTTGACTGATCTTCTGACCGACGAGGCCATTGCCTTTATCCAGCGCAATAAAGAGGGCCCTTTCTTTTGTTATTTGGCCTACAATGCGGTTCATAATCCCATCGAAGCGCCGGAAGAGACGTCCGATAAATATAAACAAGCCAAGGCGTATGATTCGAAATATCAAGAAGGCCCAAAAGGCCCCATCCGGACTTACCTGGCCATGCTGGAACATCTGGATCGCGGCGTGGGGCGGGTGCTGGAAACGCTACAAAAAGAAGGGATTGCGGATAATACTCTGATCTTTTTTCTGACCGATAACGGGGGTGTTTTTGACCAAGAACAATTCAACCAGCCCCTGAGCGGCAAGAAACACCAGAATTGGGAAGGAGGCGTGCGTACTCCGTTTTTTGTCTCCTGGCCTGGGCGGTTTAAGGCGGGACAGATCATTGATGCTCCAGTGATTGCAATGGATATTCTTCCGACGCTATTGGATGTTTTGAATGTGCCGTTGCCTTCCGACAAGCCGCTGGACGGCAAGAGCCTGTTGCCTCTAATTGACGGCAAGGTTTCAAATTTGCACGATCAATTATTCTGGTCGGATGGATCCACAGGAGGCTGGTGGTCGGCGCGAGTCGGTGATTGGAAAATGCTCGGCAGAAAAGACCAGATTAGGCTCTTTAATTTAGTGGAGGATCCTTCCGAAAAAACCGATCTGGCCAACAAGTATCCTGAAAAGTTGACGGATCTGCGCAAGGCATTTGATGCATGGATCGACCCGATGCCCGATCCTCTGTCTAAAAAATCGCACGGTAATACCAAGCGATGGACGCCTGAATCTGATAAAGGGAAGAAACCCTAAGAGACGGAATCGGACTAGTACCCTGTGTATTTTAAACTTTCGCATTCAAGCCGGTCGGCTTAAGCATTCAGGCTTCATTTCAGCGCAGAGGTATTGTGGGATGGCAGTGAAGTCATTTATAATAATTTCTTTGCTGCTGACTTGCAGTCTACTGAAAGTTGATAAGCCGAATATTGTCATCTTTTTGGCAGATGATTTAGTTTATGGTAGTATCAATGCCTATGGCGCGCCGAAGGAGTTTGTCCATACGCCAAACCTCCCTTACTCCAACTTCACTCCAATAAAATAGATGAAATCAGGGAAATTATTTTACTGGTCGATCACAGCAGCTTTCGCGGGCTTGTTGTTCGGCTTCGATACGGTGGTGATCTCCGGCGCGGAAAGGTCAATTCAGGGCGTCTGGTCGCTGAGTGGTGCGATGCACGGTTGGACGATGAGTGCGGCGCTATGCGGCACCGTGTTGGGTGCAGTGGTGGGGGGCTTTCCCACTTCGCGCTGGGGGCGTCGCAAGACCTTGATCTGTATCGGTGCGCTGTATTTTGTTTCGGCAGTTTGGTCGGGCTTACCGACCGATGTGTATTCCTTCATCACCGCGCGTTTTATTGGCGGATTGGGGGTGGGCATCTCCACCATCGCGATTGCTGCTTTTGACACCGGTGTTATCTTCGGTTTCTTCTGCTTCATGATGGTGCTCCAATTGCTCTGGGTCATCTTTATGGTGCCCGAGACCAAGGGGCGTTCGCTGGAGGACATCGAGTCCGAACTGGGACTGCTGCCCAAAGATGCCAACTAAACGGTCAATCACTCAACCAATACACACTAAAATTTGATTAAATATACAGTTTAAATATGAAAAAGATTCAACGACTCATCCTCGGGCTGCTGCTGCTGGCAGTGGGAACACTTTGTGCGTCGACTGGGCAAGTCCCGTTTGACGGACACTACAAGGATACGGATTATCAGGAAACCTTCCGACCTCAGTTTCACTTCAGTCCGCAAAATGGCTGGATGAATGATATCAACGCCTTGTGGTATCTGGACGGCACCTACCACATGACGTATCAGTGGGGCAGGCCGAGGCGTCACGGTGGCTATGCAACATCACCTGACCTTTTGCACTGGAATGACTTGGGCGTCGCCCTCGTCCCTCAAGACTCACATATTAAGAATGTAGGTGCGGTTCCAAATGTTTCCGGGGATCAGGTGTATTCAGGCAGTGGGGTGGTCGTGTCAGGCGAAGTGGCTAAAAAAATAACCGGGTCAACCAAGCCCGCATTGGTGACACTCTATACTGGAACCAAGGTCGGCACCTGCATTGCCTGGAGCAATGACGGCGGTGAAACTTGGAACAACTACGCAAACAATCCCGTCGCCCATATAACCAATGGAGCCAATCCACGTGATCCTGCTGTTTTCTGGTTTGAACCTGAAAAAAAATGGGTGTTGGCTATTTATGAAGTGGGGACTACTTTTTATGAGTCACGCGATTTGATCCAATGGGAAAAAACTGGGAACATTCGATTTGGGCACGAATGTCCTGACCTCTGTTACTTGCTCCTTGATGGGGATGTGAACAACATGAAATGGGTGTTATATGATGCCCATGGCTTGTATTTGGTCGGGGATTTTGATGGTAAGAATTTCATTCCGGAACAGGAAGAACTCCGGATGGACATGGGCCCCGACTTTTACGGCGCGCAGACCTTTTTTCCGGAGAATCTACCTGAGAGAAAATACATTCAGATCGGCTGGATGGATAAATGGAATGGGGGGGTTGGAGAGCGAGGGTGGGATCGTAACGCTACCTTTCCTGTCGAACTGGGCTTGGTGAGCCACGAAGGAAAGATGCGCGTGACCCGTACACCGATGGCCGCAATCGAGAAACTATATGGCGATTCAAAGAGCTGGAAACAGGTTAAGATGAGCGGCGCTACCCGAGAAGGACAAATCGACCCTTTGGAGCAGGTGCACTCAAAAAACTTCGATCTGAGTGTAACGATTAATATCAAGGAGAGTACGGCCAAAGAAGTTATCTTCTATTTGAACGGCTATCCGGTTCGTTACCTTCTGGATCAACAAACTATCTTTCTTCAGGGTCCAAAAGACCGTGATAGACTCCCGCTTTCCGGGGTGTACCATTCACTCAAGCAGGATGCAGCAGGAAAGGTCAGGTTGCGTTTTCTGGTCGACTGGAGTTGTCTGGAAATTTTTGGCAACGATGGGATTTTCTCTTTCACTGAGCAGTATGCGTTCAATCCGGATGATGACACCCTCGACATTCAAGCGATTGGTGGTGACCTGATTTTGGATGAGATCAACTTCAATCCTATCCGCTCAATTTGGGGAGAGAGACCTTGAATCAGAAAAATTCTAGTCAACAAAACCCTTATTTTACGTTTACCTACAGCGTTTAGCAAAAGAGAAAAAGTGTAGGAAGCGCTTTACAGCGTCGAGCAAGATCCGGGAGAACAACACAACCTGATCAACCTAAATTGTTTCACCATCTACGCTTTGCTCCGTCAGAAGTCGGCACCCAAGGGCATAATAAAGGTCAGAGAACAGTAGCCAGCCACTTATAATCAGAAACTTGCAGCGAAACCGCCTCTCGGCATTTGGCTTCACCCTTTGGTTGATTGTCGCTGCTCTCGGGAGGCGAAGCGAGATGTTTTATAACTCATTGCTGTTCAACTCTGATCTTTATTATGCCCTTGGGTGCTGTCTTCTGGATTCTGACTACTCTTTCTAGGATCAAGGATTATCCTGAGGTGGCGCTGAATGCGAAAGCCCTGCTCGTCAATCTGCGAGAGGCTTCACCCAGCCGTCCGTAATAACTGACCGCAGGTATAAGGCCCGGATGCTTATTTCTTTTTGCTAGAGTGGTGTTGTGCGGACTGCACTTCGCCGGCAGTGTCCGCGTGCTCATCATCTCGTGAATATTCACGCCCGAGCCGTAGTGTGCACTAGGCGAAATCTTCGGTGAGCAGAAGTTCGGTGTCGGTCGATGCGGTAAACGCGAATGATTGAGCCGCAGGTAGGAGGGCATTCGCGCTCGTCGGCACGGTAGATCCGTCTGCCTCTGTTAGGTCGCCGCTGACGACGCTGAGGATGCGCGGTGCGCCCGATTCAAATTGTAGTGACTCACCTGCCTTTAGGCAGATCTTGCTGAGTCTGAAGACATCGCTCTCGGCCAGCAGTTGGTTGCCTCCGGTTGGCTTCAGTGTGTCGGGTTCAAAGTCGTTAAAGTCAGTGCTCTTGAGTGACTCCTCGATGTGCAACTGACGAGGGTTGCCGTCAAGACCGACGCGCCCCCAGTCATAGACTCGGTAAGTGGTGTCGGAGTTTTGTTGGATTTCAAGAATCAGGTTACCGCCTCCGATGGCATGGAGGCGACCGCTCGGGATGAATATCGACTCACCTGCGGTGACATTCATTGTGTGCACCAGTGGTTCGAGGTTGTTGCTTTGTAAGCCCATTTTGAATGCGCTTTTATTAACGCCTTCGCGTAGGCCTGCCATGAGGGTAGCATGTGGCTCTGCATGGGCGATATACCAGCTCTCTGTCTTTGGCTCGCCGTTGAGTTCTGGTGCGACCGATGCAGGCGGATGCACTTGAAGGCTGAGCTTTTCTTGGCAATCTAGCCATTTAACCAAAATGGGGAATGGTTTGTCGGCCGGCCAGCCTTCGCCCATGATGCCTTCTGGGTTGGTGGCAATGAGCTCGCGAATCGTCTTGCCCTCGATGGTTGTGGACTGCGCCTCTGGGCGGTCAACGATTTCCCAGCTCTCGCCGATGACTTTGCCTTCCGGCAGTTCACGTTTGAGGTGCGTGGCGAACCCTGTGCCGCCCCAGACGCGTTCCTGATAGATTGGTTTGAAAATGAAATAGTTCATGCTGAGTCTGCGCATTTTACGCGTTGTTTGACTAGTCGAGTTGATAGAGCTTGTTATTTTTTTCAGTGCCACCGATGCGGTTTTTGTAGAGCTGCCGTTGCAATGTTTCAGCGCGTATCAAGAATTCGGCGTCGAGCTTTTGGGTGGGACTCGAACATAAAAAAGACTCCCTTTCCTCTGCGAGTGCGTTGAAAAAGGAGTCAGGATTAAGTCGTCTTCGGACGTGATTGTTATGCGACCGGATTTTCGAGCAAGTGATCGAGCAAATCCTGGAGTGGAGTCGTACAGACTGCGCAATGCACGTCGCCGCCGCCGTAATATAGGAAGTAAGTGCCATCGATAACGACGTGGCCGCAAGGAAAACAAACACCTTTGTAGATGCCTTTAGTTTCATAGTCGGCGACTGGCTCGTAAATTGGATTCGGTGTGCGGTGTGTGACCTTGGTTGGGTCATCAAGATCCACTAGTAATGCACCTAGACGGTATTGTTTGTCTGCGCCGACACCGTGGTAGATTATCAACCAGCCATGATCGGTTCTGAGCGGTGGATTGTTCGCGCCGATTTTTTCTTCCCATGGGTATTGGCCCTTGGCCAGGAGCTTCATGTCCTTCCATTCGAGTAGGTCTTCACATTCGGCGATCCAGATGCCGGGGAATTTATTCGGATAGCCTTCGCCATGCCATTGCATGGGGCGGTGCATCGTAAACCATTTGCCGCCGATTTTTTCGGGGAAGATAACCACATCGCGATCGTCCAGTTTCGGATTAGTGAGTCGACCAGCACGCAGCCAATTCTTGTCTGCTAGGTCTTGAGTGAGGAACAGATGTGTGGAAGTGAAGTTTTCGCGCATGGCGATTGGAAATTCTTCCGGAAAGTGACTGTTTTTGTCCGCATGGTGGTTTTCGTTTTCCCAGTATTTACCAGGAGGAAAAGGACGGGTTGCTGAGGTAATGTAATACCAGTCACCAATTTTGATAATGCGCGGATCTTCAACGCAACCGTTGTCGATGCTGTCGATGAGTGGTGTCAGGACCGGTTCGTCGGACACGCGCTCAAAGTTGTAGCCGTCTTTGCTGACCGCGAGCCCGAGGTGCACGCGGTGTTCCGCGTCGTCACCAGCAGCCCGATAGACGAGTTGCACCTGACCTGTGGCTTCGTCATACCAAGCTGCAGGGTTAGTGGTCACTTGGCTTTCCCATGTGGATCCTTCTTTTGGAGAAAGGATCGGATTTCCTTCGTAGCGCTTTAGTTGATATGCTGATGGGTCAATTGTCATAGTATTGGGCTTTTTGTGTTAAACTTAAAATAAACAAGTATTCCTAAATATTCCCACATGGCAAGATATTAAACAATTCATCCTTTATATAGTCGATTTGGGAGGGTATGTGTGCCATTTAGTAAAGAATTCCGCGCTGCCAGGGCGTCGGGACTTGGCATGATCTTAGATTGTATGTTTGTTATTGTGTCAGTTGATTGTTGACTTTGCTGAGTCTTGGCTATTTTATAGTATCTTCGCTTTATTTTGAATGTAAGGCTTTTGGAGGTTTAAATATAATGATGGAGTACAGTATTAACAGAGATCGTAGTCGTCGCAAATTAGCTGCTTTCAGTTTTATGATGGCATTGGCATTAGTGCTTTTTTCGGGGCAGGAACTGAAGGGTTCAACCGCACCCGAAGCGGAGCCAAATATTCTGTTAATTTGGACAGATCAGCAGATATTTGGAATGCTCAGTTGTGAGGGCAACCAATTCATTGAAACAGTGAATCTGGATCGGCTCGCGAAGGAAGGGGCGATGTTTCAAAATACCTTTACGACTTTGCCCTCTTGCTCGCCTACGCGGGGGACCATCGTCTCTGGCTTGTACGTTCACAATCATCGTCTTTACGATAACATTAAGCCGTCCATTGGGATGGAGGGCATCAAACCGCTGGATGGCTTTAGAATGACTGAGCAGTACTTGAGCGAAGCGGGGTATGCTGTCGGGCATCGCGGCAAGTGGCATGCTGGTGAAAAAGCGGACTGGGGGACCACGTTCACAGCAGACGAAGACTTTAGTGAGAAGTACGCACCTCGCTGGGATCAGCTTCACAAGCAGGCTGTAAAGGCGCAATATCCTTGGGATCGGAAAACGCGCACTGGAACAGGTGGCTATACCATGGGTAAGTTGGATTTACCGATTCGTCAGACTCCCAGTTGGCAGAAGGCCTTTGATAGTGGCAAGTTGCCCACCTGGGCCGTAGTCGGGGAAACTCTGATTCCCGCAGATCTGCTGATGGAGGCTGGTGTTGTCGAAAGCGTTATGGACTTTATTGAGATAAACAAAGAGGGGCCTTGGATGGCGACTCTCTCGCTGAGTCCACCGCACGACCCGTGGAATGTCCCAGAACCTTATTATTCCGAGATTGCCAAACCATTGATGGATAAGATGCAGATCATTGGTAATGGTGATCCTCAGCAGCAAAAAAGCAGTCTTTCATGGCGAGTTGGCCAATTGGTCGATGACAGAGGGATTCAGGAGTATATGGCCATCTATCATGCTCAAGTCTATATGATGGATGAGATGATTGGCCGTGTTCTCGATCAGTTGGATGCTTTGGGAATCGCCGACAACACGTTGGTTATTTTTACATCTGATCATGGAGATATGGTTGGTATGCATCGCAATGTTGGTAAGATAAACAACAACCTATATAATCGTCTTTACCACGTCCCCTTTTTGGTTCGTTACCCTAACCAAATCAGCGCTGGTCAGGTCATTGATGAGCCCGTCATGTTAACCGACGTGATGCCGACGTTCATGGATTATGCGGGTATCGAACTTGAGCGAAAAGTCGATGGAATGTCGATTCGTCCGCTGCTTGAAAATGAACCTGTTGAGTGGCGTGATTATCATTTACTTGAGAAATTCATGAACACCACTCGCAATCCTGATCATTCAGTTAAGAACATGAGTGA
>Ga0302125_10001697_pt1 | contig 10815 bp, 9 predicted proteins | sample CB4_surface_MG_FD_203111 | JGI IMG/M metagenome (GOLD analysis project Ga0302125, IMG submission 203111) | Marine microbial communities from Western Arctic Ocean, Canada - CB4_surface | ecosystem: Environmental > Aquatic > Marine > Oceanic | place: Canada: Western Arctic Ocean | collected... | reverse complement strand
TGACAACTAGCTAACGAACCTGATTTTAAAAGAGAAGTTATTCCATCAATACGAAAAATATTTTTTAAATTAAAAGAAAATGGATGTTTACCTAGATAATAAAAAATGAAAACGAAAAAAATACCAGACAAGTAACCTAATAAAAATGATATTGCTGACCATTCTAATGAGCTGAAAATAAAAAAATCTGAAAATATTTTTACATTTTCAAGAAGGATTAATTCTCCATCTTTATATTCAAAGTTTATACTAGCAGCTAAAATATGAAAAATAAGAACTATTAACCAACTAATTGCTGGTATCAGTGTGTTACCACTACCTCTAGTTATAGCTATAACTATATTGAACAGCCAAATTAAAGAAATTCCTCCTAATAAAATTCTTCCATAAGTAAGCGCTGAAGTAGTAATTTTCTGATCAATAGATAAGTATGTAAAAAAGGTTTCAGCTAAACAAAAGAATAAAGTCATCATTAATAAAGCACCAAATAATGCGATCAAAATAGCTGATCGAAAAATACATTCTGCTTTAAAAATATTTTTGCTTCCAAAAGCTCTAGCTGTTGCTCCACTAACAGCTCCTCCAAATGCCCCATTTGATAACATACTTGCTAACATGTAAATTGGGAAAATATATGCCACCCCTGCTAATTCAGGGATACCTATTTGTCCCACATACCATAGATCAAAAATTGTAGTTGCTGATGCAATGATTGTAGAAAAAAGGTTTGGGACAGCTAATCTAAAAAAAATTTTAGAAAAAGGTAATTCAATAAGATTATTAGAGTAACTACCTTTTTTCAAAGTTTATCTTTCTGAACTAATTGATAAACTCAAGATTTTCAGCATTATCTTTTGTTGAATGTACTATTGAACCAGGCCTTTCAGAAGTTACATTCCCATTTTGATATGTAACTTTCCCAGAGACAATCGTAGCAACATAACCATGTGTCTTTTGCATTAGTCTTTTTCCGCCAGCTGGTAAATCTTGAACCATAAACGGATCTGAAGAGCCAACTTTTTCCCAGTCAATAATATTTAGATCAGCCTTTAATCCTACTTTTAAACAACCTCTATCTTTTAGACCTGCAGCTGATGCTGTATCAGAAGTTAATCTTCTAATAGTTTCCTCCATTGAAAAAACTTTCTTTTTTACAGACCAATATGAAATAAGCCATGTGGGATACCCTGCGTCTAAGATAAAACCAACATGAGCTCCACCATCACCCAATCCCATAATTGCGTTTTTATCTTCAAGCATTTTTTGACATACATCAAACGTATGTTCTGCATAATTAACTAAAGGAGCATAAATAAAATTATTACCTACATTTTCCATAAGTATTTCATAAGCAAGTTCTGCAGAGGTTACTCCAGATTTTTTAGCTAATGATTCTATTGAATCTTCTGGCTTTGGATTATAATTTGGTGGAGATCCAAATCTATACATTTGAGCATAACCAATTCTATTTATTAATGGAAATGTACTTCCTTTAATTGGATCTTCAGATAAAATTTTAGCTTTTATATCTTTTTTTCTCATTTCTTTAACTCTTTCATCAAGAGGTAAATGAGCAATTGATTTATAAGTGTCTGTCCCTGAAAAAGGATTTTGGCTTCCATTTAATCCTAATAACAAACCAATAGGTCGAGGTGTAACAACAGGTCTTATTGGTAACCCTTCACTTTGAGCTTGTCTTGCCATAGACATTAAATCTTCCCAAAAATCTGGCCTGTCATGTCTTTGTGTACAACTAAAAACCACTGGCCTTCCTGATTTCTTAACTATTCTTTTAAGTACTTCAAATTCAGTTTCAGGATCAGGTTCATTCCAGTCTGAAACAATTTCCATAAAGCCAGAACCTGCATCTGACAGACCCATTGCGATGGCTGTTAATTCATTCTCATGTGCTCTTAATGTTGGAGTAAACTCACCTTTTAAACTTTTATGACTTATAGTTCTAGATGTTGAGAATCCAAAAGCCCCTGCTTCAACAGCTTCTTTTGCAAGTTTTCTCATTATATTCATGTCTTTTTCATTAGCTATTTCATGCTTTATTGCTCTTTCACCCATAACATAAACTCTTAAAGCGGCATGTGGCAGAAGCGCGCAAACATCTATATCTAATTTCTTTGTTTCTAATGCTTCAACATATTCTTTAAATGTCTCCCATTGCCAATCTAGGCCTTCATGCATTACTGGAGCAGGGATATCCTCAACTCCTTCCATTAATTCAACTAACTTTACTCTATCTTCCTTCTTACAAGGAGCAAAACCAACTCCACAATTACCCATTACTACAGTTGTAACGCCATGAAGTGATGAAGGTTTTAATTGACTGTCCCATATAGCTTGGCCATCATAATGAGTATGAATGTCAACAAAACCAGGAGAAACTATTAGATTTTTAGCATCAATTTCTGTTTTAGCTTTCCCTTGAACTTCTCCAATAGCCGCTATAATACCATCTTTTATAGCAATATCACCAAGAACAGAATCTTCTCCTGTTCCATCAACAAGCGTTCCATTTCTTATTATTAAATCATAATCTCTTAAATCTCTGTTTAACCCATCCATGAAAAATACCCCCTAATAAGCATATTTTGTTCCTTAAATTTATTGATGTCAATAATTGATTTAACATGTGAAGAATTAAGTTAATTGATAATTTTCTTATTTCTTAATTGTTCAATTTGTAATGGAGTTATTCCTATTTCTTTTAAGATATCATCTGTATTTTCTCCTATTGAAGGAGCTGATTTTAATATCTTGCCCGGCGTTTTACTTAATCTTGGAAAGGCCTGGTGCATCAGAATGTTTCCAAACTCACTATTCTCATGTTCTAATAATATCTCTCTATCAACTACATAAGGATGATCAATTATTTCTGATATATCTAATACAGGTCCTACTGTAACTCCAGCTTCAGAAAATAATTTTAAAAGTTCATCTCTATTATATTTCTTCATAAATTTAGATATTACGTTGTCTAAGTGATCCTGATTATTTAACCTATCGCTATTTGATATAAATTTAGGATCATTTATTAATTCTTTTTCACCAATAGTAATAGCTAGCTTTTCCCACATTGACTGCATTGAGGCAGAGAGAGAGAGATATTTATTATCTTTAGCTTTATATATGCCTCTTGGAGCCGCAACGCTGCTTCTATTTCCCATTCTATCTGGAACTTTTCCAGAAATTTTATAACTTGCCGCCCATGGCCCTATTATAGAAAAAAGAGGCTCAAATAAAGATAAGTCTATTACCTGACCTCCTAAATCATTTTTCTTAGATGCTAAAATTCCCATTAACACAGCTCCAAAACCAGTTAGACCCGCGATCATATCAGCTAATGCTGTTGGAGGAAGAAGTGGCATCTGACTTTTTTCGCCAGTCATAGTTGCAAATCCACTCATACCCTCAACTAAAGATCCAAAACCAGGAGCATTCTTATATAGACCTGTTTGACCCCATCCTGAAATCCTTAGAATTATAATTTTATTATTTAATTCAATTAATTTTTTGGGGCCAACGCCCCATTTTTCAAGAGTACCTGGAACAAAATTTTCTATAAGAACATCTGCAGTTTTTACTAACTCTTTAAGGAGGTTTAAACCTTCTTTTTCTTTAAGGTTTAAGGCGATACTTCTTTTATTTCTTGAATATACCGCCCACCAATGAGAAATACCATTAACTTTCCAATTTCTTAAATCATCTCCTTTACCAGGTCTTTCAATTTTAATTACATCAGCACCAAAATCTGCAAACATATGACTGACCATATTTCCAGCAGCTAAACGTGATAAATCTAAAACTTTTAAATTATCTAATGGCTGCAAAATAAATTCTCTCTAACTAAAATTAAATGTTTACTCTTCATCATTTTCTATTTTTATTTTCCTAAGTGATTTTAGAAGAAGATTTCTCTTTTTTGCTCTCTCCTGTAATTGATCTTCAGGAAGTATTTTTCTTCTTTCTATTTCTAACTTTTCTCCAGCTTCATCAGACCAATCTGGTATTTTAGTTTGAGTTTTAGCCATCTCTATATACATCGGCCCATAACGTGCCATATAGTCTCTGATGCCTCCAGGAGCATTTAGGTCTATTGTTTCAAATGGTCCCATAAAAGCCCATCTTAAACCCAAACCATCTCTAATTGTTGCATCAATTTCATCAGAACTAGCATATCCTTCTGAATACAATCTAAGAGATTCATTTAATAAAGCTCCTTGAAGCCTATTTAAAATAAATCCATCAATTTCTTTTTTAACATTCACACTTGAAGCACCAGATTGATCAAATATAGTTTTAGCTTTTTCTATTGTAATAGATGAAGTATTTGGACCTGGACATATTTCAACACATGGAATTAAATGCGGTGGATTTGCAGGGTGTGCAATTATACATCTATGCTGACCTTTTAAGTTTTGAGTTATGCTAGAGATAGGCATCGCCGAAGAAGAAGACGCAATTACTACATGGTCAGGAGCAAGTTGATCTAATTTTGCAAATAACTCCTGTTTAACTGATAAAATTTCTGGAGCGCTCTCTTGAATATAATCAACATTATGGCATAAATCCTCGATTGATACATTTATAGAAATTCTATTAAAACTATCTTCAATATTAATTTTTGGATCAATACTTTTAAGCTCTTCTAAAAAAAGCTTTACTCTTTCATTAAATGTATCAAAAACAACTGGTATAGTATCATATACAAAAACATTAAAACCACTCTTAGAGAAAATTGCCGCCCAACTAGCACCTATTAGACCACCACCAATAACGCCAATATTTTTCATAATGTTTTCCTCTTAATTAAATTAGATATATCAATAATCTATTATTATAGTTTAAGTAGAGAAGTAATTTAAATTGTTTTTCAAATATTTTAAACAAATATGCTATAAATATCTTTTTAATGTATAATTCGTAAGGATATATGATGGGTCAATTAATTGATGGATTGTGGGTAAAAGGCTCAGTCTCAAATAACGATAAAAGCGGCTCATTCAAAAGATCTGAAAGCGTGTTTAGAAATAATATCAGCTTAGATGAAAAAATATATATTCCAGAAACTGGACGATATCATTTGTACGTAAGCTATGCATGTCCTTGGGCTCAAAGAACTCTTATATTCAGAAAACTGAAACAATTGGAACAACACATAACTGTTGATTATGTTGATCCAGATATGCTTGATATGGGCTGGTCTTTCAATAAGAATTTTCCTGGGACAACTGGAGATAGTCTTCATAAAAAAAAATACATCCATGAAATTTATCAATTATCTGACAAACATGTCTCAACTAAAGCAACAGTTCCTATTTTATGGGATAAAAAAACTAATACAATTGTAAGCAATGAATCCTCAGAAATAATTAGAATTTTTAACAAAGCTTTTAATCAAATTACAAATAATCATGTTGATTATTATCCAGATATATTAAAAAATGAGATAGATGAAATTAATGACTTTGTTTATAATGATATTAATAATGGGGTATATAAAACTGGTTTTTCTAAAACTCAATTATCATATGAAAATGCCGCTAATAAATTATTTTCTTCACTTAATATTATTGAAAAAAAATTAGAAGATAGCCTCTATTTAGTTGGTAATTCAATTACGGAAGCAGATATTAGATTATTACCAACTTTACTGAGATTTGATTGTGTTTATTATCTTCATTTTAAATGTAATTTAAAAAAAATAAGTGAATATAAAAATATAAACAATTATATGAAAACACTATTTGAAAATAATGCGATTAAATCTACAACTAATTTTGATCATATTAAAAGACACTATTATTACTCTCATGAACATATTAATCCATATAGAATTATACCTATCGGTCCACAACATTTAATATAGATAAAAAATTCTATTGCATAAAACTATTTTTGTTTAGCATAATCAGAGCAAGCCTTACCAAATTCTTCAAACAAACATCTATTAAGTAGATTATTTTCAGGTTCATATTCAGCATGCCATTGAACTCCAACAGCAAAAGACGGATGCTTTGAAATACTAATAGCTTCAATGATACCATCATCAGAATTTGCTTCAACTTTTAAATCTTTCGATAAAAAATCTATTGCTTGTCCATGCAAGGAATTGACTAAGCAGCTTTTTTCTCCAATAAGTTTAGAAAAATAACCATCATCTATAAAATCAATTCGATGCCTTAAAGTAAAAATATCTTTTACCGTTACATCTTCATTTCTTGGCATTCGGTGATCATTTTTATCAGGCAAAAGATGAACTCTATAATGAAGGCTACCTCCATATGCAACGTTCATTTCTTGAATTCCTCTACATATTCCAAAAATTGGTATACCTAAATCAACACATTTTGGTATCATTTCAAGAACAATTTTATCTCTTCCAGGGTCGATAGGTTCATCATCTGGGAAAGGGTTTCCTCCAAAATGATGAGGTTCTACGTTAGCTCTTCCTCCTGTTAAAACTAATCCATCAATTTTTTTTAACAAATTGTCTAAATCTTTTTCTTTGATATTAGAAGGAATTAAAACTGGTATTACATTAGCAAATTTAGATACAGAATTTACATATCTCAGGCCTGTTGAATGAGAAACTTGCCTACCATTGAAATTAGTTAGCTCATTAGTAGAAATTCCAATTAAAGGTTTTACATCAGACATATTAAAAAAGTACTCATTTTATTTTTATTAAATTATTTTTACTCACATCCAAGCTGGTTTGCTAAATCATTAAAATCATTTGAAATAAAATCCCAGTTTCTATTAACTTTATAATCATTCACTTCAGCTATATCAAATAACTTTTCTTTACCAAACTCATGTGGCCTATCAACATAAGCTGTTTTCATTCCTTGCTTACTTGCAGCCAACAAATCATCATCATGAGCGGCAACCATTAAACATTCTGAAGGATCTAAAGTAAGAACTTTGCAAGCTTTTAAATATGCCTGTGGATCAGGCTTATAATGTTGAAGAACTTCTGCTCCTAAAATAACATCCCAATTTAAATTAGAATGTTTTGCCATATTAACCATCAAGGCAATATTACCATTTGATTGAGTTGCTATAATAAATTTATTTTTTAGTCTTTTTAAACCAGCACTACTATCTGGCCAACCAGGAAGTCTGTGCCAAGCTGTAACTAAAAAATCTTCATCATCTTCTGAAAGATTATTTAAATTAAACTTTGGAGCAATTTTTTTTAAATTTTCTCTATGGAGTATATCTAATATAGTAAATTCACGTCTTCCTTTTCTAATTTCTTCCATTGCTGGCTGATATTCTTTTCTCCATGCATCTGCAAATTCTAATGCATTAATTTGAACATCATTTTTTTTTGCAATTATTTCAGTAGCATTTGCTATTCCAGATCGCCAGTCAACGACTGTACCAAACACATCGAAAAGAAGAGCTTTGACTTTTAACATTTTACTTAACCTCATTTAATATGATAAACTATATATAGTTTACCTATTCTAATAATTTTTTTCCTTTTTAAAATATTTAAATTAAATTAAGCTTAATTAATTATCATGTTAAAAGAATTGACTATTAATAAATGATCAAAAAATTAAACATTTCGTCAATAATGTCTCCTGGTATTTCTGCTGTTTTATTTATGATTTTATCTGGTTTTTTTGCATCATCAATGCATTGCTTAATTCGTTTTGCAACAGAAGATACTCATCCATTTGAGGTTGCATTTTTTAGAACAGTATTTGTTCTTCTTATTTTTTTACCTGTTGTTTTGAAAAATGGCTTCAAAGTACTTAAGCCTGTAAATGTTAAATTACAATCTTTTCGAGCTATTATAGGCAGTGTTGCTATGTGTTGTATGTTCTACGGGTTAAGCATCACGGAATTAGCAAAAGCAACAGCACTAATGTTTACTGTACCAATTTTTGCAACAATATTAGCTATAATATTTTTAAAAGAAATTGTCGGAATAAGAAGATGGACAGCAATGCTTGTTGGCTTTTTGGGTGCAGTTATTGTGCTTAGACCTGATATAGAACTTGGGTTTGGCCCTATATTAATTTTATGTGGTTCAGTAATGTGGTCTGGATCTGTTTTGATGGCAAAGAAATTAACTTTGACTGACAACACGTTAACTATTACTTTTTGGCAAGCAGCTGGCCTTATACCTGTAACTTTTATTCTTGCTACTCAAGTTTGGCAATGGCCAAGTCTAAGCCAATTATTTATGTTTTTACTAATAGCAATTGCTGGAACATTAACTCATTGGTTTTTAAATGAAGCACTCAAAAGAGCAGAAATATCAGCTTTACTCCCATTAGATTATTTACGATTAATATGGTCTGTTTCATTAGGTTATATATTTTTTAGTGAAATGCCCCCAGCAGGTCTTTGGCTGGGAGCCGCTTTAATTTTAGGAGCCTCAACTTATATTGGCATCAGACAATCAATGAAGAAAAAAGCTGAATTAAATACAAATAGTAATATTAGTATTTAACTTTTATCTTCCACCTGAAACAGGAACTATAGATCCTGAGACATAACTGGATTCTTTTCCTAATAACCACATGACAGTTTGAGCAACCTCTTCAGCGCCACCTATCCTTCCTAATGGAACAGAAGGCATTAATCTATCAACTCTTGAAGCATCTCCAGCTTTAGCATGAATTTCAGTATCAATAAGTCCTGGTGCAACTGCATTAACTCTGATTCCATGTTTACCAAGCTCCTTGGCCATTCCATAAGTTAAAGAGTGAATGGCTCCTTTAGACATTGCATAATGAATAAACTCACCAGCACCTCCTATATCCGCTGCAATAGAAGACATATTGACTATTACACCATACTTTTGTTTTATCATTATTTTAGCTGATTCTTGGGCAACATAAAATGCTCCCATTACGTTTGTATCTATTAATAGCTTTAAATCTTTTGGATCTAAATCTTGTATAGGAGATATAGGGCCAGTCATCCCAGCATTATTAAAAACACCATCAAGGGTTTTTGCTTTTTCAATAAAAGTATTAAACATTGCTTTAACTGCGACATGATCTGCAACATCACATTGTAAAATAATACCATCTCCGCCAGCAGATTTTACTTCTTCCAAACAACTCTCTGCTGCTGATAAATTTGTATTATAGTTTATACCAACAAATGCTTTAGTTTTAGCCGCTTCTATTGCAGTAGCTCTTCCAATACCCTGACTAGCTCCAGTAATTAAAATAGTTTTCATTATTTCCTCCTTTAAAAAAGTTATTTGATTTTATAAGTTCTTAAATTTATTTCTATAGATATCAATTATTTCAGGATTAACAGCTCTAGCTGGATCTTTACCATCAAAAAGATCTAAAAGTTGAGTAGCAACAAATTCAGACATTTTTGCACGACTATCTGTGGTAACGCCAGCCGTATGAGGGCTTGCAATTACATTATCTAATTTAAGTAATTTATGCGAAGAAGAAGGAGGTTCATAACCCCAAACATCTAAACCTGCTCCAGCTATGTGGTCGTTATTTATAAAGTCATACAAGTCATCTTCATTATGAATTGAGCCTCTTGCCGTTGTAACAAAAAAACTACCTTTCTTCATTTTTTGAAACCAGTCTTTATTAATCATATTATTTGTTTCTTTGTTAAGCGGTATATGAACAGAAATTACATCGCTTTTAATTAACAATTCATCAAGATCAACTTGCTTTGCATTTTTACTATTAAAAGTATCCTTCGCTATATACGGATCATAGGCTAATATTTCACAGTTAAAAGCTAATTTACATATTTCTGCTACTCTACTTCCTGTATTACCTAAACCAACTATGCCAACAGTTTTATTTAAAAGATCTCTTCCTATTAAATCAGTTCTACTTCCATTCCATCCCCTTCTAAGAGCAATATCTGCTTCATTAATTCTTTTAAATAAGTTCAAAATCATTGCAACAGCATGTTCTGCAACTCCTTCAGCATTTCCTCCAGTTTGGTTTACAACCAATACACCCGCATCCGTACATGCTGGCACATCAATCGTGTCATAACCAGCTCCTGAAGATGATACAATAAGCAGATTTGGAACCTTGCTTAAGAAACGTTTATCAACTTGCAAATATTCTGGAACTTCATCTCTAGCCGCTCCAACTTGATAAGCATCAGCATTTTTAAGAATTGAAAAACACTTTTCTTCACTATCAGAGCTACTTATTTTAATAATTTCTACCTTAGACTGAGAATATAATATATCTAAGCCATTTTGAGCAGGCAAGTTATCTAAAAAAACTATTTTAGGCATGATTTCCTCTATTTAAATATGATTTAATAATTAACATGATATGTATTTTTATAAATGTTGCAAAGCAAATGAATAAAGATTGTGATTTAGCATTTAGAATTATTTAATTAACCAAAATTATCTATTTGCTCTCTATATTTTTGCTCTTCTTGTTGATGGTTTTTTAAATCATCATTTGAATTAATCTGGTCATTGAGAATTCTACTAATAGTTGGAAAATCTTTTGCAGCTAAATAAGAACTAGGATCCCAAAGCGATGACCTGATAATAGCTTTTGCACAATGCATATAAATTTCTTTAATATTTATTATAATACAGCTCTTGGGCACATTATTTTTAATTTTAAATTCGCTGCATAAATCTATGTCATCTTCAATATATCCATTACCATTAATTCTAAGTACTTCATTAATCCCTGGAATAAAAAACAACAGTCCAACAGTAGAATTCGCTATAATATTTTGAAGTGTATCTAATCTATTATTTCCTGATCTATCAGGAATTATAATTGTTCTATTATCTTTTATTTTAACAAACCCTTT
>Ga0302125_10001695_pt1 | contig 10822 bp, 10 predicted proteins | sample CB4_surface_MG_FD_203111 | JGI IMG/M metagenome (GOLD analysis project Ga0302125, IMG submission 203111) | Marine microbial communities from Western Arctic Ocean, Canada - CB4_surface | ecosystem: Environmental > Aquatic > Marine > Oceanic | place: Canada: Western Arctic Ocean | collected... | reverse complement strand
AATATGGGATATGAACAAGCTGGACTTAAGATGTATGGCTTTTCATTTGGTCGTGAAGATATATGGCATCCTGAGAAAGATGTTTACTGGGGTTCTGAAAAAGAATGGTTAACAGATAAACGTTACTCTGACAAAAATGATAGGAGCTCTTTAGAAAATCCTTTAGCTGCTGTTGTGATGGGTTTAATTTACGTTAACCCGCAAGGAGTAGACGGTAATCCTGATCCTTTAAATACAGCGCACGATGTTAGAGAAACTTTTGGTCGAATGGCTATGAACGATGTTGAGACTGCTGCACTTACTGTTGGTGGACACTCTATTGGTCGAGCGCATGGTGCAAGTGATGCTCAATCAGGTGTAGAACCGGCTGCTGCTGAAATTGAAGAACAAGGTTTTGGATGGACTCAAAAAGATGGATTAGGAGAAAATCAAATAACAAGTGGTATTCATGGAGCTTGGACATCAAATCCTGATAAATGGGATCACAGTTATCTTGATCTTTTATTGAACTATGACTGGGAGCTTAAAAAAAGTCCTGCTGGTGCTCATCAATGGGAGCCTATTAATCTTCCGGAAAATAAAAAGCCTGTTAATTTAGGGAATCCGAATATCCGTCATAATCCTATTATGACTGATGCAGATATGGCTATGAAAATGGATCCAGAATATAAAAAAATCTCAGAACGTTTTTATAAAGAACCAAAATATTTGGAAGAACAGTTTACTAAAGCTTGGTTTAAACTTACGCATAGAGACTTAGGATCTAAAAAAAATTACATTGGCCCTTGGGTACCTAAAGAAGAGTTAATTTGGCAAGATCCAGTTCCAGCTGCAAAAAAGAAATACAGCACTGAAAAAGTTAAAAAACTTATAGCGGCAAGTAAAATTGGTAATGGAGATTTAATTGCTACAGCTTGGGATAGTGCTAGAACATTCAGAAGAACTGATAATAGAGGAGGAGCAAATGGTGGTAGAATTCGTTTAGCACCTCAAAAAGATTGGAAAGGCAACGAGCCAACTAGACTTAGCAAAGTGCTAAAAGTATTAGAGGGCATAGCTAAAAAAACAGGAGCTAGTGTCGCCGATACGATTATTCTAGCAGGTAATGTTGGTTTAGAAAAAGCTATTAAAAAAGCTGGGTCTAAAGTAAAAGTCCCGTTCTCTGCGGGTCGTGGTGATGCAGTTCAAGATCAGACAGATCAAGATAGCTTCAAAGTATTAGAACCTATTCATGATGCTTTTAGAAACTGGGCTAAACAAGAGTACTCTGTAATGCCTGAAGAGTTAATGCTTGATAGAGCGTCTCTTATGAATCTCACAGCAAAGGAGATGACTTGTTTAATTGGTGGCATGAGAGTGTTGGGAACGAACTATGGCGGATCCAAGCACGGTGTCTTTACTGATAAAGTCGGTGCTTTAACTAATGATTTCTTTGTTCACTTAACGGACATGAAATACAAGTGGAAGCCAACTGGTAAAAACTCTTACAACATTATTGATCGTAAAAATAATAAGACCAAGTTTACAGCTACAAGGGTTGATCTAGTCTTTGGTTCTAACTCTGTCCTTAGATCTTATGCCGAAGTGTATGCACAAGATGACAACAAAGAAAAATTTGTTAAAGATTTTGTTACTGTTTGGACTAAGATCATGAACGCTGATCGTTCACAGTCTAATTAATTTTATAAAATTCAATTAAGCGTTATCTTCGATACTTTCGAAGTTAGCGCTTAATAAAAAAAATTATTACTGATTTAAAATTTTAATTTTTATCTCACCTGATAGCTTATCTGGGAAATAAATTAAACCACAAATACGTCTCATAAGACTGGATTCGTATTGGTCCACACTTTTGTCAGAAATAATAATCTTCCACAAGTGTTCCATAACTTCTGTCTTTAATTCCAAAGATTCTTTTTTAACTAAGTTTGTGAAACTAAGTAGTTGTATAGAATCAGACTCTAGTTGTTCCGCTTCTTTTAAAACTTCCTCAACATCTGACTCACTATAGGAAAAAGAAGCAATAAAATCTTTTATAATTTTCTTTTCTTTATCGGTATAGGCCTCATCAACATTAGCTACATGAACTAATAGTGCTGCAATACCTTTTAGACTTTCTTTGTTAATATTTGATTTGTTCATATGATATACTTTAACAAATTTAATTAAAATTTAAAGTAGACATATTGCCTGCGTTTACATTGATTTCAAATATTTTATATGATTAAACTTATTTAATGAAAAATAATCTTCACGTATTTTTAGGTGCCACTGTTGCTGATGCTGCTGCAAGACCGTTACATTGGGTTTATGATCAAAAAAAATTATTATCTTATGTTAAGGGTAAAAAAGATTTTACATTTCAAAAAAAAAATAAAAGTCCATTTTATAGCATCAAAACTGGGAAAGTTTCTGGCTACAACGATGTTGGTCAAGTTATGTTTAGAACATTAGTTGAGGGACATGAAAATATAGAAGATAGGTTTAAAAAAAATATTACTAAAAATTTTGGCCCTGGTAGCATTTATTGGAGAAACCTTAAACTTAGAGCAAAATATAGAAAAATTAAAGATTGGCGTGGCACAATAAAAGGGTCCTGGATTCATCAAAATGTAGTTGAAGCTGTTAATAATATTAAAGCTAAAAAAAAGCTAACAGGTGGACGTAAAGTAAATGAATCAGATGGATACTGTGCTGCACTTCCCTACTTTTTATATGGCTATGACTTTAACAGTTTAAAAAAAATAATCTCAATTGTAACTGTATCAAAAATAAGCCTCAAGTATGCTTTAGCTAAATTGCATTTAATTGACCTTGCGCTAAAAGGTGCAAAAGATCCTATTAATACATTTATTAAAAAGTATGAAAGAAATTCATATTTCAAAAGTGTGATTAGTGGCATTAGAGAAGTTAAGAGCTTAAGGAAAAAACCTCACTCATTGGTAGTTAAAAAATTGGGTATGGCCTGTAGTTATCCTGGAACTTTTAATAGTTCGGTACACGCTATTATTAATTCTACGAACTATAAAAGTGCTATGTTGCAAACAATAAAAGCGGGAGGATGCAATTGTTCTAGAGCCAATTTTGTTGGTGCTTACTTTGCAGCTTTAAAAGGCTTAGATTCAATTCCTAGATCTTGGATTTTAAAAACTACTCTATCAAAGCAAATTTTAAAACAAAAATAAGCAAGCTGATTTAGAGTAACTTTAGTCCTATAACACCTGCAAAAATTAATAAGATTGAAACAATTTTATATAAACTAATTTTTTCTTTTAAATAAAAATAACCAATAAATATTGCAAATATAATACTAGATTCTCTTAAGGCACTAACCATTGGGATTGGGGCTTTTGTAAAGGCCCAAACTGTAATAACGTAAGCTACATACGAAAAAAATCCTCCAATCCAGAAGACAAATTTTCCTTCGGTTAAAGTCTTTCTTAAAATATTTTTTTGTTTTCTAAACTTTAAAACTACTGGAAAAAACAAAGCACTAAAAATAAAAACCCAACTCATGTAGCTAATAGCTGACATGCTTAACCTTGCTCCATAGCCATCAACAACTGAATATATTCCTATAAATACACCTGTGGCTAATGAGGTGTAGAGTATTTTATAGTTCTTAAGTACGGACCTACTAAAAAGACCAATAAAAATCACTCCAGTTGAAATAAGTAAAATTGATAAAAGAGTAAAAATTTTTAAATATACACCTAAAAAGACAATTGAAATAACTGTGGCAACAAGTGGTCCAAATCCTCTTGCTACAGGATACACTGTGGTAAATTTTCCTGTTTGATATGCAGTTAATAAGAAGTTTTGATAACCTTGGTGAATAAAAGCACTCAAAATTATATATGGAAAACTTTCCACACTTGGCATGGGTAAAATAATAACAGCTACTATACAAGCTGGAACGTGTCCATAAACTATAGCTGGAATAGATACATTTTTATCTTTGTATTTGCTAGCCATACTATTCCAAATAGCATGCAATACTGCAGAAAATAGAACCAAAAGAAAAATTGTATTATCCATAAGTAATTATATTCTATTGTTGCATCTAAGCACTACTAGTTACAAAAAGAGTTTTTTATTTTTAAGTTTAATTCTTAGCGATAATTATTGAATAAAACTAGATGTTTTATAGACAAAATAGCTTGATTATTTTTACTATGTTTATAATTTAAGACTTTATGAATAAAATTTGTTTAAATAATAGAACAGCTATCATAACAGGTGGTGCTCAAGGATTTGGTTTGGCAATGACTGAGAGATTTCTTGAATCTGGTGCAAATGTAATTATTTGGGATTTAGATAAATCTGCAGTACAAGATGCAACAAAAAAATTAAATAGTTCAAAATTAGATTCAACAATTGTTGATGTTACAAATTTCGACCAAGTTTCGACTGAGGTTGAAAAAGTGACTAAGGATAAAAAAATAGATATTTTTATAAATAATGCCGGTATAGCAGGTAAAAATACTACTGTTTGGGATTACCCTATAGAAGAATGGAAAAAAGTTTTAGAGTTAAACCTTAATGCTGTTTTCTATTGCTTGAAAGCTATTACGCCTCATATGATTAAAAATAATTATGGTCGTATTGTAAATATTGCCTCTATTGCTGGCAAAGAAGGGAATCCAAATGCATCTGCATATTCCACATCTAAAGCTGGTGTAATTGGTTTGACAAAATCTTTAGGGAAAGAATTGGCTAATAAAAATATTGCAGTGAATACAGTTACGCCAGCTGCGGCAAAAACTAGAATTTTTGATCAAATGACAAAAGAACATATTGATTACATGTTGTCTAAGATTCCACGAAATCGATTTATTCTTGTTGAAGAACTTGCTTCACTGGTTACTTGGTTGGTAAGCGAAGAAAACTCCTATACGACAGGAGCTGTATTTGACTTAAGCGGAGGAAGAGCTACCTACTAATTTAAAATTTTATATTAAATGAAAGAAACTTACCTTTATTTATTAACTGGAATTGCAATGGGCTTACTTATTTATCTAACTGTTAAATATATTTTTTAATTTTTTGAAATATTTTATCGACTTTTTTTTGAAATATAAGATTAAGAAAATTAAATACACCCTATATAAGACATTACTCACTTTTTAGTTGTATAGCGGTTACAATCTTTCATGATACGTGTTACTAAAATTCTCAGAAAATTCAAAAAAAGGATACAAAATATGAATTATTTTAAAAATTTAGTGTTAGTTTTGTTAACACTTACTATTAGTAGCGTGTCCAATGCGGCTGAGATCAAGATGGCTAAAGCTGACTGGGACACAGGCTATTTTCAAGCTGAAGTCTACAAGCAAGCATTAGAAAAAATGGGCTATACAGTGGCTGAGCCAAAAGCTATGAAACCGTCTGTTTTTTACCTAGCGGCAGCTGCAGGGGACCTGGATTTATGGGTTAATGGCTGGTTCAGTACTCATGATAATTACATCAAAGAAGCTAAGGGCAAAGTTAAAGCAGTTGGCAATGTAATGGCAAAAGGTGGATTGCAAGGCTATTTAGTAGACAAAAAAACTGCTGATAAACTTGGTATCAAAAGCATAATGGACATCAAAAAACATGCTAAGCAATTTGACTCAAATGGTGACGGAAAAGCAGACATGGTTGCTTGCCCTCCAGGTTGGGGATGTGAAAAAGTAATTACTAAACAATTTGCTGAACTTGGCTTAGGCGACTTTATTAATCCAGTACAAGCAGATTATTCAGCTTCTATGGCTGATGCGATCGCTAAATATAAAAACGGAAAGTCTATTTTGTTTTATACATGGACTCCTAATTGGACGGTTGGCGCTCTAGAACTAGGTAAAGATGTTGTTTGGATAGAAGTTCCTTACAGTGAAACTAAATCAGTTAAAGTACCTAATGCAACAAAATCTAAAATTAATATGGGTTTTGGTGCTGATGATATTCGTGCTGCAGCCAACACTGATTTCTTAAAAGCTAATCCTAAAGTTGAAAAGATGTTAAAAAAAGCATCTATTCCATTAGCGGATATAGCTGCGCAGAACATGAAAATGAATGCGGGTGAGAAATCAGAAAAAGCAATTAAGAAACATGCTAATGCTTGGATAAAAGCTAATCAAAGCACATTCGATAGTTGGATAAAATAAGTAAGTAAATCAGAACAGTGAGCTTAAAATTAGCACCTTCTGATTATGAGATTTATATACCTATAGCAGAATGGATTGAAAAAAATATTAAAGAGTGGTTGTTTATGCAACGACCACTCTTTAAAAAGCTTTCCGCTCCCATTGACACAGTTTTGAATAGTTTAGATTCTTTGTTTAATTTAATTCCATTTCCAGTTGCTGTCTTAATATTTGTTTTTTTTGCTTACAGAACGAATGGTTTAAAATTTACATGTCTTACAGTAATTGGGTTAATTTTTATCGATCTTGTTGATCTCTGGTCTGAAAGCATGACAACACTTGCGATGATTTTTACTGCTGTTATTTTTTGTATAATCATAGGAATACCTTTAGGAATTCTTTCTTCTAGAAGTAAAATATTTGAAATAATACTGAGGCCAATACTAGATATTATGCAAACTATCCCGAGCTTTGTGTATTTAATTCCTGTGGTTATGCTTTTTGGAATAGGCCTAACACCTGGTGTGATAGCTACAATTATTTTTGCATTACCTCCTATTATACGACTTACGAATCTTGGTATTAGACAAGTAGGAAAAGGATTTAAAGAAGCTGGATCAAGTTTAGGATTAACTAAACTATTAATTTTAATAAAGATTGAAATGCCTTTAGCTTTTAAGACAATAATGGCAGGCATTAACCAAACACTAATGTTGGCTCTATCAATGGTTGTTATAGCAGCGCTAATAGGAGCTGGTGGGTTAGGCTTAACGGTTTATGTGGCATTAGGAAGATTAGATATTGGTTCAGCTGTTGTTGGTGGAACTGCAATTGTTATATTGGCAATAATTTTAGATAGAATTACTCAAAGAATTATCAAGACTTGATAGCAATTTTACATAAAAACACTCAAAATCTTCTATTTTTATCCGAATAAAAATTTGTAAATATCGTTTTTTTTACTTAGCAAAATAAATAAATTAGTGTAAACGGCAGATAGTGAGATCACATGACATATAAAGAATTTTTAGAATTACTAGAAGAATTACAGCTTGATTTAGACTCAGCGTCTGAGGCACTAGATTTAGAAATATCTGATATTGAAGCTTGGGAAGAAGAAGAAGAAATTCCAAAATCAGCTGAAAAATGGATTAAAAAAGAAAAGGTTGAATTCGCAACATTGAATAACACTAATGAAGATGAAGATTTTGAAGACGAAGACGAAGAGGATTTGGACGATAACGAAGATCTAGATTTAGATACAACAGAAGATGAAGAAGATAAATAATTTTATTCTTTTTCTAGATTTGATAATTTTTTAAGTTTTTCATTAAAAACATATTTTTCAAAAAATAAATTAAAAATTTGATAGATTTTAAACATCACTAAAGAGATTAATAAGCCAAAGACAATTCTTGCGAGAATAACTCCTGAAAAATGTCCGCCAACAGCTAACATTAATAAAGTGTCTTCAATAATAGCGTGAATAAGATTGATCATTAAAATTGAGAGAAAAACACTCTGTCTGTCAATCTTTGCAGAATTAACTTCCTTAATTAAAATTCCCCCTCCAAATTGCAGTCCAATAGTCATACCTACAATAATAATATTCATCGATGACTCGCTGATACCAAAAAATCTTAATGGTGGTGCTAATATTTTTTTTAAAAAACTTTCTATGCCTATAGCTTTAAGAAATTCTAATATTGTAACAAGCACCACCACAATAATAAAAACGTAAAATAAATAAAGTATTTGATCTTTTAGCCAAAGCCACAAACCAGGTTGTGGTGCCTCTAATGTAAAAGAAGTTATAAATGGTTCTTGTAGATAATTAAGCTTACTATAAATTAAATTTAAAATCCAACAAACCAAAAAAGCTGAGACCAGCCTATAGAGACAGGTAAATACAAAAGAAACACCAGCCGATCTTGAGATCGCTGATTCTACTAAAAGATTATGAGCGAACAACATAGCGACAGTTAAAATTGTAATTTCAGCAACACTTACATCTAACCCTGGTAGAATATTTATAAACAAGATTAAAGCTGCATAAATATTAATCACTATTGCTGTGACCCAAATAATACCCAGCTCGGATGGTAAACCAATCAATCCCATTAAAGGGGCAAATATTTTAGCAATTAGATCTACTATACCTGTGACTTCTAATAACTTAATAATAAAAACGAAAGGAATTAAAATTTTATATAACGGTATCGTTACATCTTTGATTTCTAGCAGGAGTTTTTTAAAGAACATAGCGGATATAGTAATGAGTTAACTTTATTTGATACTTTTGATATCACCTTTAAAATTAGCCGAGGTAAAAACACCGCCCTGAAAAAGTAAAGCCATTTTGTCTTTGTACTCATTTTTAGTTAATAAATGAGAATTAAATCTATCCGCACTATCTGCGGGCCTGTAGCCGAGTTGTTTGGCACGTGAATTGTTCCACCATGATTTTTTATTTTTGGATGCTCCGTATACGATTTCATGGTGAATGGCTTTGTGTTTAATTCCAATATCAACTAATTGGGTAAGGTCGCTGTAACTAATCCAAGTTGATATATGTCTTCTATCTTCCGGAACTCTCAAACACGATCCGATTCTAATACATATGGATTTAATATTAAATTTATCAGCGTAAAATCTAGATAACTCTTCTCCAAAAGCTTTGCTTAAGCCATAATGACTATCTGGTCTTTGATTTGAGAATTCGTTCAACTTTGCTGTTCTTCTGTGAAAACCGATAGCATGGTTTGAGCTAGCAAAAATTATTCTTTTTACTTTATTAATTCTTGCTGCCTCAAAGAGATTGTAAGTACCTATGATATTATTGTGTAAAATGTTTTGTTGTGTGTCCTCTATAGGAATAGCCCCAAAATGAACAATGGCATGTACGCCTTTTGTCATTTTTACTATTGTTTTAAAATTTTTAAGATTGGCTAATATAAATATTTGATTTTTTTTTATATTTTTTCTTCTTAAATCTGTGCCTACAAGATTTTTATACCCAATCTTTGCTAAAGAATTAAAAAGCATTCCACCTAAGTGACCAGAAGCACCTGTTACTAAAACTTTTTTATTCATATCTTTTATTTAAATTTTGCACCTTTAATATTTAAATTAACTACATAAAAAGAAGTGCTTGCAGTAATAAATAATTTATTTCCTTCTGGACCACCAAAATCAACATTAGATACTATTTCTGGGATTTTAATATATCCGATTTGTTCACCAGAATTAGCATAACATGCAACTCCTTTTCCACAACTAGTCCAAAGATTATTATCTACATCAAATCTGAAGCCATCAAGCACATGTTCTGGGTCCGATTTTATAAACTTAATTGGTTTAGATATTTTTAAACTTTTGTCGATTTCATATCGCCTTATGTATTTAGTATCTCCAGTATTTGAAATAAACAAATGAGACTCGTCAAGAGATAGCGCTATACCGTTAGGTTTTTCCATATCTGTAACTAAAGCTCCTAATGATTTTTTTTTAGGATCATATTTGAAAACATTACATCCCCCGTACATCATTTTCCCTGGGAATCCTTCCACTCTTTTAGGGTTAATAATTCCATAAGGTGGATCGGTAAAAAAAATGGTTCCGTTTGAATGAACGCAAACATCATTTGGTGAATTCAACCTTTTTCCATTGTATTCATCTGCAATTAAAGTGATGACGCCATTTTGATCTGTAGTAGTGACTCTTCTTGCTCCATGTTCACAAGTTATTAGGTTGCCTTGATTGTCAGTTGTGTTTCCATTTGAAAAATTTGAAGGGGACCTAAAAATTTCAACTTTGTTAAAATCAAAACTTAGCATTCTGTTGTTTGGAATGTCACTCCATACTACTTTATTTAATTTTTCTAGATAACAAGGTCCTTCTGTCCATATACTTCCAGTGTGAACCTGTTTTAAATTAAGATTTTTTATGTATTCTGCAAATTTCTTTGTATTCATTTTAGAACTATTATCACCCACCTCATGTAAAAAAAAGAGCTTATCTTTTTATTGTTGTTTAATTTTTTGACTTTTAGTTCTTAGTTGACCGCAAGCACCTAAAATATCTTGCCCTCGTGATCTTCGAATTGTTGCCACGTAACCAGCCTCTTGAATAATTTTGCCAAACTTTTCCATTTCACTTCTTTCGGTTGGTAGATATTGAACTCCTGGCCAGGGATTAAACTCGATGAGATTTACCTTACAAGGAAATTGAGCCATTAATTTCACTAACTGTCTGGCGCACTCCGTACTGTCATTGATGCCTCTCAGCATTACATATTCTAAAGTTATTTTTTCTTTAACAACTGAGCTATAATATTTACACTGGGCAATTAGCTCTTTAATTTTAAACTTTTTATTTATAGGCATAATCATTTCTCTAATATCATCTGTTGGAGCGTGAAGAGATAAAGCTAAATAAGTTCCTATTTCATTTGCTGCTTCTGGTATTTTATTTGCAATACCTGCAGTTGAAACTGTTATTTTTTTTGAACCATAATTTAAACCTTCTCTTTCTTTTAATATCTCAACCGCAATTTTAACGTTATCATAATTGTAAAAAGGTTCACCCATACCCATAAGTACAATATTAGTTATTTTTTTTTGGTCACCCCAATCATTAATTTGTTCTTTTGCAATCATTACTTGGTTTATTATTTCTGCAAAACTTAAATTTTTTAC